>Ga0315295_10001493_pt1 | contig 20065 bp, 18 predicted proteins | sample YL17G14_0_MG_FD_204453 | JGI IMG/M metagenome (GOLD analysis project Ga0315295, IMG submission 204453) | Sediment microbial communities from Yellowstone Lake, YNP, Wyoming, USA - YL17G14_0 | ecosystem: Environmental > Aquatic > Freshwater > Lake > Sediment | place: USA: Wyoming | collected...
AGTTCGTGGTCTTCACGGTCAGAGCTGGAGGAAGACAAAGGCTGCCCCATCCAACCGTTTTAGAGAGGTATGAGAGCATGGGGGCGAAGGTGTTCCGTACAGACCGGGATGGAGCGATCACCTTTGTGACCAATGGGAAAGATTTGCAGGTTAGGGCATTCATGGGGAAAGGGTAAACGGGAGATACCCCTGAATTGCAGATTGGGGATTTTGGGATTTTAAATCCGCCTTCTGAAACCCGAAATCAAGAATTGCTAAGCAATTCCCCTTCCATCGGTAGCACCGTAAAGGGTAAATTTAAAAGTGCCGGTGGGCAAACGAAAGCATTCCCTTGACTCCAGGAGGTTTCTTGGCTATCTTGGCTATAGTCAAAATGTTTTTAGAAAATCGAGGAGTTTGCATTGCAGATAAAAGGAATCCGAGGGTTCAAGGATATTCTTCCCGGAGAGGTTGAAAAGTGGCACTATGTGGAAGGGGAGGCGCGGTGCGTTTTCGGCCTGTTTGGGTTCTCGGAATTTCGCATCCCCCTCCTGGAGCGTACGGAGCTTTTTTCCCGTTCCATCGGCGAAGCCACGGACATCGTCGGCAAAGAGATGTACACTTTTCTGGACCGCGACGGCGATTCGATCACTCTGAGGCCGGAAGCGACGGCATCCATCATGCGTGCCTACCTGGAGCATGGCCTGAACCTGAAGGATCCCGTGGGCAAGTATTATTTTATCGGCCCGATGTTCCGGCATGAGCGACCGCAAAAAGGCCGATACCGTCAATTCCACCAGATCGATGCGGAGATCCTGGGCGTTCAGGATGCCCAGGCGGATGCCGAAATCTTGGTCATGCTCATGCGTTATCTGGAGGGCCTGGGGATCGGAAAGCTCAGCCTGCAAATCAATTCCCTGGGCTGCCCGGCCTGTCGCCTCCCCTACAAAAGCGAAATTCAAAAATTCCTCCAGGGCAAAAGAGAGTCCCTGTGCGACGATTGCCAGAGGAGGCTGGAGACCAATCCCCTGCGCATTTTTGATTGCAAAAAGGAAGAATGCCAAGCGGCCTTGGCCAAAGCCCCGGTGGTTTTGGATTATCTCTGTCCAGATTGTCGCAACCATTTTGAACGGGTCAAAGCGCTGCTTGACGACTTCCGTCTCTCCTACTCTATCAACCCCCGGATGGTCCGGGGGTTGGACTACTACACCCGCACAGCTTTTGAGGTGGTTACCGGGGAGCTGGGAGCGCAGAACGCCGTTTGTGGCGGGGGAAGGTATGACGGGCTGGCAGAGGAGATAGGAGGACCTCCCATTCCCGCGATCGGGTTCGCCATCGGGGTGGAGCGTCTGGTATTGCTTTTAACGGAGAAAAAAAGTTTTTCCCGTCATCCCCAGGTCTTCCTGGCAACACTCGGGAAGAAGGCCCAGCGGAGGGGATTTTCCCTGGCCCAGGAACTTCGCAACAATGGGTTTTGGGCGGAATTTGATTATGAGGGAAAAAGCTTGAAGAGCCAGATGCGCAAGGCGGACAAGATGAAGAGTCCGTACGTCATTATCTTAGGGGAAGAGGAGTTGCAAAAGAATCGGGTGATTCTTCGCAACATGGCCACGAAAGGCCAGGAGGAAGTTCCCCTGGAGGATGTTATTAGGAGATTGAAAAGTAATGAAGAGTTTTAACTCGTAACTCGAAACCTGAAACTAGTGCTTAGTTGCCGAAATTGAAATACGATCCCCGGCCCGGGGGAGCAAGCCGTTTCGCTTGACATCCTGAGGCGGTGAAATCTCCGTGGAGGAGGCGGGAAGAAACACCCCGCCTCCTCCGGCGGATGCAAACCTGAATCTTTTGGCCGGCTTTTGATCCCAGCCGAGGCTGTCGGCGCGAACCGGCCTAGTCCCCCGGGCCGAAACAGAGGTGGTCATAAAAGGGCGCAACCAGGAGGAAATTGATTACGCGGATTTCTGCAACTAAGCACTAGGAACAATCCTCACGATATAAGAATGGAGATAGAAAATTGGGCGAAGCATTGGGCGACTTAAAGCGAACTTGTTATTGCGGGGACCTTCGGCCGGAGAGAATCGGCCAGGAAGTGACTCTGATGGGCTGGGTCAACCGCAGGCGCGACTTGGGCGGATTGGTATTCATCGACCTGCGGGATCGAGAGGGGATCGCTCAGGTGGTCTTCAACCCCGAATTCAGCCCCCAGGCGCATGAGAAGGCCTCTGCTCTGCGCAGTGAATATGTTATCGCCATAAGGGGAAAAGTCGTCGCCCGCCCTGCCGGAACGGAAAATCCAGACCTGAAAACCGGGGGGTTGGAAGTGCAAGTTGGCGAATTAAGGATTTTAAGTGAGTCCAACCCGCCCCCTTTCCCCATCGATGAAGATGTGGAGGCAGCAGAAAACCTACGGCTCAAATACCGTTATCTGGAATTGCGCAGGCCCAAAATGCAGCGGAACCTCATCCTGCGCAACCGGGCGGCCAGGTCCGTCCGCGATTATCTACATTCTCAAGGCTTCCTGGAGATTGAAACCCCCTTCCTGACAAAGTCCACGCCTGAAGGGGCCAGGGACTACCTGGTGCCCAGCCGGGTAAACCCCGGGCAGTTTTATGCCCTACCCCAATCGCCTCAGCTCTTTAAGCAGCTTCTGATGATTTCCGGGTTCGACCGCTACTTCCAGCTGGTCAAATGCTTCCGGGACGAAGACCTGCGAGCCGACCGGCAGCCCGAATTTACCCAGATTGACGTCGAGATGTCCTTCATCGACCGGGAAGATATCTATCGGACGATGGAGGAAATGATGAAGGTCCTGTTTCGGGATACGCTGGGCCTGGAATTGGCCACCCCTTTTCCCAGGCTGACCTACGAGGAGTCCATGTCGCGATACGGGGTGGACAACCCGGACATTCGCTTTGGCCTGGAGATGACCGACGTATCCACCGCCCTGAAAAATATAGATTTTAAAGTATTTGCGGAGGCTTTGCAGCGCGGAGGTATGGTCAAAGCCTTGAAGGTTCAGGGAGATCTCTCTCGGAAAGAATTGGATGACCTGAACGAATTCGCCAGGGGACTGGGAGCCAAGGGGCTGGCCTGGGTGCGGGTCGGTCCAGAGGGGTGGCCCGCCCTTAGCGGGCCGGTGGCCAAATTTTTCTCGGAGGGAGACCGTTTAGCCCTAAAAGACAGCTTGAAACCCGCCCCCGGGGATATCCTTTTATTTATGGCCGATTCTCCCAAGGCGGTAAACGACGCCCTGGGGAGGCTGCGGCTGCACCTGGGTAAGCGCTTGGGCTTAGTTCCTAAGGGGACCTTCCATTTTGTCTGGATCATAGACTTTCCCCTTTTAGAGTACGACGAAGTAGAAGGCCGGTTTGCGGCCAAGCATCATCCCTTTACGTCACCTCTGGACGAGGACCTGGAGTTGCTGTCCGGCGCTCCGGAAAGAGTGCGGGCCAAGGCCTATGATTTGGTTCTCAACGGGTCAGAGGTGGGTGGGGGGAGCCTGCGCATTTACCGGCGGGAAGTCCAATCCCTGCTTTTCGAAAAGCTGGGAATCGGTTCAGCGGAAGCCAAAGAGAAATTCGGTTTCCTGTTGGAAGCTTTTGAATATGGGGCCCCTCCCCATGGGGGGATCGCCTTTGGCTTCGACCGTCTGGTCATGATCCTGGCCGGGGCTGAGAGCATCCGCGACGTGATCGCCTTTCCCAAAACGCAGAAAGCCACTGACCTGCTCACCGAAGCGCCCTCGACCGTGGACAGCCGGCAACTGGCCGAGCTTTCCCTGCGAGTGATTCCCAGAAAATAGCCTTCTATCAAATTATCCCTATCTCCTGAATTCTGCCGGGATTCCGAAATTCGTAACAGTTCAGGCCTTTGAAAAATTGCATGAACTTTCCCGCTTCAGCGGGACAAAATGCAAAATTTGCAAGTTTCAAAAGGACGGGCATTTCCCCCTGAAATTTAGCGGTGCCCTTCAAAACGCTAAATTGATACGGCCAAAGAGATTTTTCGCCCCCATGGCTTGCCTATCCCGCGGGAAGGCGGGGAAGGTTTCCCCAAATGGACCTCAAAAATCTTTCGGAAAAATTTGAATCCCCGGGAATCTTTAAGACCATGGAGAATTTGCTTGACAGAAATTTTCAGGGTCTTATAATGAACGAACATTCGTTCGCTAATGATTCTTTTGCTTCCCCCCAATTAGAGCTGCCCATGCAGGTCAAGGCCCGGGTCAAAGACAAGAATTTAATCGATGAGAAGCGCAGGCAGATCATCGAAGGGGCCATCAAGGTCTTCAATAAGAAAGGGTTCCACAAGGGCACGGTAAGGGAGATCGCGGAAGAGGCAAAGATCGGGCTGGGGAGCGTCTATGATTACGTTCACTCCAAGGATGACATCCTCTACCTTTTCTTTGAAAATTACGTTAATACCTTCTTCGATAAGGTGAAGTCGCGGGCGTCTCAGATCACTGACCCGCTCTTGCGACTCGAAGTCACTTTCCAGGCCTTCGTGGAAGCGGCCATGGAACTGGAAGACCAGGTAATGCTTTCTTATACCCAGGCCCGGTACGTAAAGAAGAATTACCTCAAGGGCATTCTGCGGAAAGAATCCGAGATTGTCGAGCACTTCCGAAGAATTATCAGCGAATTGGGGGAAGGCCCTTTCGGTTCTTTCCTGGAAGCCAATTTCCTCGTCTATAGCGGCGTCTTTGGGGTTCTGCGGCGCTGGATTTTGACCCCCCGCTTCGACCAGAAGGAAATCATCGAATTCCTGGTGCAGAGCCAAATCAAAGAGGTGGTCAGTAGAATCCGGGCGGAAAAATCCTACCCCCAAGAGGTAAGGCATGGCCAAGTGGGATAACGAGCGCAGAGTCCTGAATCATGAGCACACCGAGTTCTGGCGGCATACTTTGCAAGATGTGGCTAAGCCAAATTTGCAGCGCGAAGTTTTCCCCTATGAAGAAGTCTGCCGTATCGATTTCGACCATAAGATCTTTCCCATCTCCCCGGCCAAAGAGATTTTCATTACCGACACGACCTTTCGCGATGGGCAACAGGCCCGTCCTCCCTTCACGGTCAAGCAGATCGTCGACCTTTTCGACCTGCTGCATAAATTGAGCGGCCCCAACGGCGTTGTGCGCCAGACAGAGTTTTTCCTTTACAGCGAACGGGATAAAGAAGCCCTGACCAAATGTCTGGAAAAGGGATACCGTTATCCGGAGATCACTGGATGGGTGCGGGCCAACAGGAAGGACCTGAAGCTGGTTAGAGATATGGGGCTGAGGGAAACGGGGATTCTGACCTCCGTCTCGGATTATCACATCTTTTTGAAATTGAACAAAAAACGCAAGCAGGTCTATGAAGAATATCTGGACGTGGTCCGGGCGGCCCTGGAGGCCGGGATCGTTCCCCGCTGCCATTTCGAGGACTTAACCCGGGCAGATATTTATGGGTTTTGCGTGCCCTTCGCCCAGGCCCTGATGAAGCTGCGGGAGGAGAGCGGGATCGACGTCAAGATCCGCCTCTGCGATACCATGGGGTTCGGGGTCACCTACCCGGGGGCGGCCTTGCCCAGAGCGGTGGATAAGCTGGTGCGGGCGATGATCGATGACGCCGGGGTCCCGGGGGAACTCCTGGAGTGGCACGGCCACAATGATTTCCACAAGGTGCTCATCAATGCCACCACGGCCTGGCTTTATGGTTGTGCCGGGGCCAATGGGGCCATCCTTGGTTTTGGCGAAAGGACCGGCAATACGCCCCTCGAAGGGCTGATCGTCGAGTACATCGGCCTGCGGGGAGATGCCAACGGGATCGATACCACGGCCATAACAGAGATCGCCCGCTACGCCGAGATGGAGATCGGCGTAAATATTCCTTTGAACTATCCGCTGGTAGGGATGGATTTCAACGCGACTGGTGCGGGGATCCACATCGATGGCATGATTAAGTCCGAGGAGATCTACAACATTTTCAACACGGAAAAGATCCTCAAGCGGCCGTTGTCCGTCATTATCACCGACAAATCCGGGTTGGCCGGCGTGGCCCACTGGGTCAGCACCCACCTGGCGCTCAGAGGAGACAAACGGGTTGACAAGCGCCACCCGGGGGTGGCTAAGATTTACAAGTGGGTCATGGAGCAGTACGAGGAAGGGCGGGTGACCAGCATCTCCCACGGGGAGATGGAGCGCCAGGCCCGCAAACACCTCCCCGAGTACTTTGTCTCCGACTTCGACCGGGTCAAGTTCCGGGCTCGAGAGATGGCTGCCCACCTGATCGAAGCGATCTACGAGGCTCCGGGGATGAAATCCATGAAGCCGAAGTTGGTTGAACCCCTGCTGCATAAGCTGGTCGCTGACCATCCTTTCATCCAGTTTGCTTATATTACGGATATGGAGGGGCGGAAGGTCACCAAGAATATTACGCAGGTCGTGGACAAAGCCAAGTATGAAATGGTGGGCCTGCACGAGGACTACTCCGACCGTTCCTGGTTCATCGAACCCTTGAAGGATGGCCAGATCCATGTCAGTGAACTTTACACCTCCAAGATCACCGGCCGACTGTGCCTGACTGTTTCGGGACCCATCCGGGATGAAGAAGATCAAATCGTCGGCGTCTGCGGTTTGGACATCAAGTTCGAGGACCTAGCCAAGGCGGAAGGGGAAGATTAATGGATACCGAGAGGAGGAAGAGAATGGCGTTGGAGGACAAATTCAATGATCTCGCCAAACGGAACGCCGAGGCAGAGCTGGCTGGGGGCGAAGCCCGCATTGAGGCTCAACACAAGGCCGGGAAGCTGACCGCCCGGGAAAGAGTACAACTTCTCCTGGATGAGGGGAGCTTTGAGGAAGTGGACCGCTTCAAGAGTCATCGCTGCTATGATTTCGGCATGGAAAAGCAGCGCCCAGCGGGGGACGCCGTGGTGACCGGATATGGCACCATTAATGGCCGATTGGCGTATGTCTTTGCCCAGGATTTTACAGTCCTTGGGGGATCCTTGGGTGGAGCTCACGGGGAGAAGATTGTTAAGGTTATGGACCTGGCCGCCCGGCAGGGGGCTCCCTTAATTGGCCTGAATGACTCCGGGGGAGCGCGCATCCAGGAAGGGGTGGTCAGCTTGGCCGGATATGGAAATATTTTCCTGAGGAATACGATGTATTCCGGGGTGATTCCGCAGATCACGGCAATCTTGGGGCCCTGCGCCGGGGGTGCGGTGTATTCCCCGGCCATCACCGATTTTATCATCATGAGCAAAGCCAGCTATATGTTCATTACCGGTCCGAAGGTCATCGAGGCCACCACCCATGAAATCGTCACCCCGGAGAAGCTGGGCGGTCCCATGGCGCACAACGCCACCAGTGGCGTGGCCCATTTCGCCACAGAAGATGACCGGTCAGCCTTGCAGCTGATTCGGGAGCTGTTGAGTTTCTTCCCCCAGAACAACCGGGAAAAACCGCCGGTAAAACCCTGCCCGGACGACCCCAAGCGCCTAATTCCGAAACTGCGAGAGGTGGTTCCCGATAATCCCAAGAAGCCCTACAACATGATGCACATCATCCAGGAGGTGGTCGACGATGGGCATTTCCTGGAGGTCCACCGGCATTATGCGCGGAACATCATCGTGGGTTTTGCCCGCTTCAACGGGCAGCCTGTGGGGATCGTGGCCAATCAGCCGTTTCATATGGCGGGTTGCTTGGACATCAACGCTTCGGTGAAGGGCGCGCGGTTCGTGCGGTTCTGTGATTGCTTCAACATACCTCTGGTCACCTTCGTGGACGTGCCGGGGTTCTTGCCGGGGACGACCCAGGAATATGGAGGGATCATTCGCCACGGGGCCAAGCTTATCTATGCCTACGCCGAAGCCACCGTGCCCAAGGTTAACGTGATTACTCGTAAGGCGTACGGGGGAGCTTTCATCGTGATGTCCAGCCGGTTCTTGCGGGGGGATATCCATTATGCGTATCCCACGGCCGAGACCGCGGTGATGGGGCCGGACGGGGCGGTAGGGATTATCTTCGGAAAGAAGTTGCAGGCTGCGGAGAATCCGGCCAAGCTGGAAGAGGAGTTGGTGCAGGACTACCGGGAGAAATTTGCCAACCCGTACCGCTGTGCCGAGTTGGGATACATCGATGCGGTGATCGATCCCCAGGAGACCCGACAGAAGATCGTCGTGGCTCTGGAGATGTTGAAAAACAAACAGGACACCAACCCCTGGCGGAAACATGGAAACATCCCGCTCTAAGGTGGCTTACATTGATGCCGACTTCGGCCCTCGGGGAGGAAAGCAAAACTGGAAGCGAAAGGCCGACCCCAGATGCCTTGAGCCTATAGACTCCATCTTGCCGGAGGGAGAGCGGTTCCAGATTGTTTAATACCATGAATCATGAATAAGGAGTGAGGAACATGTTTGACCCGAAGAAGATCGAGGATATCCGGAATCAAGCTAAAAACTGGAATGATCGGGTGGAAAAGACTTTGAGTAAGAACCCGGAGAGGCGAAAGGACTTCCAGACCACATCGGGAATTGAGGTCAGAAGGGTTTTTTCACCCCCGGACATGGCCGAGTTGGATTATATGCGGGACCTGAACATGCCCGGGGAGTACCCCTATACGCGCGGGGTCCAGCCCACCATGTTCCGGGGCAGATTCTGGACTATGCGCCAGTATGCCGGCTTTGGGTCCGCTGAGGACACGAACAAGCGCTACCGGTATCTCTTGGATCATGGCCAGACCGGCCTGTCCGTGGCCTTCGATCTTCCCACTCAGATTGGCTACGATTCCGATCATCCGCTGGCCCAGGGTGAGGTTGGAAAGGTGGGGGTGACCATCGATTCAGTGCAGGACATGGAAGTTCTCTTCAGTCAGATCCCCCTGGAAAAGGTTTCCACCTCCATGACTATCAACTCTCCGGCGGCCATCTTGCTGGCCATGTACATCGTCGTGGCCGAAAAACAGGGCATCGCCCCGGACAAGGTCAACGGCACCATCCAGAACGACATCCTGAAGGAGTATTCCTCCCGCGGCACATATATCTTTCCGCCCAAACCTTCGATGCGCATCATCACCAATATCTTTGAATACTGCACGAAAGAAGTCCCGAACTGGAACACCATCAGCATCAGCGGGTACCACATGCGCGAGGCGGGCTGCACAGCCGTGCAGGAGGTCGCGTTTACTCTGGCGAATGGGATTGCCTATGTTGAGACAGCCATCAAAGCCGGGCTGGACGTGGATGTTTTTGGGCCGCGGCTCTCTTTCTTTTTCAACGCTCATCTGGATTTTTTGGAGGAAGTGGCCAAATTCCGGGCGGCCCGCCGGCTTTGGGCCAAGATCATGAAGGACCGCTTTAAAGCCAAGAACTCTCGATCCTGGATGCTGCGCTTTCACACCCAAACGGCCGGGTGCACCCTGACCGCGCAGCAGCCCCACAACAACATCGTCCGGGTCGGCTGGCAGGCTTTGGCTGCGGTCCTGGGCGGCACCCAATCGCTGCACACCAATTCCATGGATGAAGCATTGGCCCTGCCCTCCGAGCAGTCGGTACAGATTGCCTTGCGTACGCAACAATTGATTGCCTATGAATCGGGGGCCGCGGACACGGCAGACCCCCTGGGCGGTTCCTACTATATCGAAGCCTTAACCGACGAAATCGAGAAGCGGGCCAGTGATTACATCGCCAAGATCGACCAGCTGGGCGGGTCGGTAGCGGCGATCGAGAAGGGGTACATCCAGCAGGAGATTCAGGAGAGTGCGTACCGGTACCAGAAGGAGATTGAGGCGGGGGACCGGGTGATGGTGGGGGTGAATATGTTTCAGACCAAAGAACCCCCGCCCAAGGGATTGTTGAAGGTCGACCCCAAAGTCCGGGAGATGCAATTGAAGCGGCTGGCGCAGCTGCGGGCTTCCCGCGACGGCAAGCGAGTGGAGACCTCCCTCGCAGGACTAAAGAAAGTTACTGAGGGGGATGGGAATTTGATGGCTCCAATCTTAGACTGTGTGCGGACCCATTGTACCCTGGGGGAGATCTGTGACGTGCTGCGCGGGGTATTCGGGGAGTATGAGCCGACGGTGAAGGTTTAATTTTCGGGACGCAGATGAACGCAGATTTAAACGATTTCTATTTGAAGAGGTCAGAATACAGAATTCAGAAGAAAAGAGTTTGAATTCCATTCAAAGAAAGGTTCTTCTGACTCCGGACTCCTGAATTCTTTCTTTTCTGCGTTGAGCTGCGAAAATCTGCGTCCAATGGAATTAGGACTGGAGGTGCGGAATGGCGGAACGGAAAGTTCGAGTATTGGTGGCCAAGCCGGGATTGGACGGGCATGATCGAGGGGCCAAGGTAATTGCCCGGGCGTTACGGGATGCCGGGATGGAGGTAATTTATACGGGCTTGCGACAAACCCCGGAGCGAATTGTCGCGGCAGTGGTGCAGGAGGATGTGGATGCGCTCCTGATGAGCATCCTGTCCGGAGCCCACGATTATTTATTCCCCCGAGTGATGGACCTTTTGCGGGAGCGCGGGGTGAAAGATTTGCTGGTTTTGGGTGGGGGGGTGATCCCAGAAGAAGATGTGCCAACCTTGAAGGGGTTGGGAATTGCGGAGATCTTTGGCCCCGGGACTCCTACGGATATGATCGTGAAGTATGTCCGGGAGAATGTAAAAAAATAGGCGAAAAGGGCAAAAAGAGAAGGGGTAAAAAGTGCACATTTTTTGGTAAATCAAAAGTTTTTTGGAGGAGCGCAATGAAAATATTGAAGATCGACCACATCGGGATTGCGGCCAAGTCTATCGATCAGGTGGCCCCTTTCTGGACCACGATTCTGGGCTTGCCGATGGCGGGAAGGGAGACCGTGGAGGAGCAGAAGGCCACGACCGCTTTTCTCCCCGTGGGAGAGAGTGAGCTCGAAATCTTGGAATCCACGTCCCCGGATGGTGCCCTGGCCAAGTTCATCGAAAGCCGGGGAGAGGGCGTTCAGCACATTGCCCTGCGGGTTGATAACATCGAGGAGGCTTTGAAGGAGCTGAAAGAGAAGGGGGTAAGGTTGATTGACGAGAAACCCCGAAGGGGGGCCGGGGGGGCAAAGATTGCCTTTATCCATCCTAAATCGACCAACGGCGTGCTCTTGGAATTGAGTGAAAGATAGGGGAAAAATTCTAAAAAAATCAAAAGACGGACTGGTAAGATAGAAAGGGTAAACGATCCGTGAACCATAAACTTGCACCCAAAATCTAAGGAGGGAAAAATGCTGACCAAGGAGCAACTGTTAGAAAAGTCGAAGAAGCCATCGGCGGATGCCTTGAAGATGCACCCCTTTTACAAGGGTAAAATAGCCTCCACGCTGAAATGTGCGGTGCGCGACTTCCAGGATTTTGCCATCTGGTACACTCCCGGCGTGGCCGCGGCCTGTCGGGACATCGAGGCTCACCCGGAGAAAGTCTTCGAGCATACCAACAAGGCCAACATGGTGGCGGTGGTTTCGGATGGGACGCGGGTGTTGGGGCTGGGAGACATCGGACCGGAAGCCGCCATTCCGGTGATGGAGGGGAAAGCCATTCTCTTCAAATACCTGGGAGGTGTAGATGCCTGGCCCATCTGCCTGGACACCAAAGACCCCGATGAGATCATTAAAACGGTAAAGATCATCTCCCCGTGCTTCGGGGGAATCAACCTGGAAGACTTCTCCCAGCCCAAGTGCTTCTATATCTTAGATACCCTGCGCAAGGAGGCCAAAATCCCGGTCTGGCATGATGACCAGCAGGGGACGGCAGCTGTGACCCTGGCCGGGTTGATTAATGCCTTGAAAATCGTCGGTAAGAAAATAGATAAGGCTCGCATTACTCAGATTGGCTCCGGAGCGGCGAATATCGCAACGGCCCGGATCCTGGTGGCGGCCGGAGTGGACCCAGCGAAGATGATCATGGTGGACTCCAAAGGAACGCTGCACAAAGGGAGAACGGAGCTGCAGAAAGACTTCAAGGAAAAGTGGCACTTCTGCCAGATCACCAATGCCGAGCAGCGCAAGGGGGGCATTGCGGAAGCCATGGAGGGCGCAGATGCCGTCATCGCCCTGGCCAAGCCCGGCCCGGATGTAATCAAGAAAGAATGGATCAAAAAGATGGCCAAAGACTCCATCGTCTTTGCCTGTGCTAATCCCATCCCCGAGATCTATCCCTGGGAGGCCAAGGAGGCGGGCGCCAAGATCGTGGCCACGGGCCGGTCCGATTTTCCCAACCAGGTGAACAACTCGTTGTGCTTCCCGGCGATTTTCCGGGGAACCTTAGATGTCATGGCCAAAACCATCACCGATGAAATGTGCATCGCTTCGGCCCGTGAACTGGCCAAGTGCGCCGAGGACAAGGGTCTCAAGGAAGACTACTTGCTTCCCACGATGGATGAGTGGGAAGTTTTCCCGAGACAGGCGGTGGCCGTCGCCCTGAAGGCCATTGAACAGAAAGTGGCCAGGATTACGTTGAGCAAGGATCAGCTCTACCAGAAAGCTTCGGATACGATCCGAAGAGCACGGCAGGAAACCCAGTTCCTGATGGAAAAAGGACTGATTCCAGCATACAAGGAGTAATTTAAAGCGGCGACTGGGGGCCCCGTAATGGCGATTCATTCATTTAGGAGACGGGGAGGGATGTCCGGGTCTCCGGATGCTTACTTTAGATTTTGAAGGAGGATGAGAGATGAGAGAAATCAACGCCAAGCAGATCACCGAGGTGGTAAAGAAACTCTGTATCGATGCCAACCTCTACCTGGGGGAGGACGTGCTGGCGGCCTTCGACCGGGGAGAGAAGATGGAAGAATCGCCCGTGGGAAAGGAGATGTTCCAGCAGCTCAAGGAGAACGCCCGCATCGCCCGGGAGGAAAAAGTGCCCATGTGTCAGGATACGGGCTTGGCCGTAGTTTTCGTGGAGCTGGGCCAGGAAGTGCATATCGCGGGGGGGGACTTCAACGCAGCGATCAACGAAGGAGTCAGGCAGGGCTATCAAGAGGGGTACCTGAGAAAATCAGCCTGCAATTGTTTCAGCCGGGCAAACACCAAGGACAATACCCCTGCGGTCATCCATCTGGAGATCATTCCGGGGGATAAAGTGAAGATTACCGTGGCCCCCAAGGGGGGAGGAAGCGAAAATATGTCCACGGTGACCATGCTCAGCCCCTCTGAGGGCGTCGAGGGCATCAAGAAGCGGGTGGTCGACTGGGTCAAGCAAGCCGGCTCCAACCCTTGTCCCCCCGTGGTCGTAGGGGTAGGCATAGGGGGAACCTTCGAACAGACGGCCCTGATGGCCAAGAAGGCCCTTCTGCGTCCGTTGGGGCAGAAGAACCCGGACCCGCAGCTGGCCGCCCTGGAAGAGGAGATTCTTACCCGGGTGAATAACCTGGGAATCGGGCCGCAGGGACTGGGCGGGAGGATCACCGCTATGGCCGTTCATGTGGAGATGATCCCTTGCCATATCGCGAGTTTCCCGATGGCCGTGAACATCAACTGCCATGCCCACCGGCATAAAGAAGCCGTAATATGAGGGAGGAGGTGGAAGGATGAGCGAAGCGATTCGGTTAAAAACCCCCCTTTCCGACGCGGATGTAGAAAAGTTGAAAGCGGGCGACAAGGTCTTGCTCAACGGAGTGATCTATACCGGCAGGGATGCTGCCCACAAGCGGCTTTTTGACCTCCTGCAGGAAAAGAAACCCCTGCCCGTTGACCTTAAAGGGCAGGTGATCTATTACGTGGGGCCAGCGCCAGCCAAGCCCGGGCAGGTCATCGGCTCGGCCGGACCAACGACCAGCGGACGCATGGATGCCTACTCGCCGAAATTGATGGAGATGGGTTTGAAAGGAATGATCGGAAAGGGCATGCGCAAGAAAGAGGTCGTGGAGGCCATGAAAAAATATAAGGCGGTGTATTTTGCGGCCACGGGGGGCGCCGGGGCGCTCCTGGCCAAGGCCATCAAGAAGGCGCAGGTAGTGGCCTATGAGGACCTTGGCCCGGAGGCCATCAACCGCCTGGAAGTCGAGGATTTTCCGGTGATCGTGGTCAACGACACTCAGGGGAACGACCTTTATGAAGAGGGTATGCGTAAGTATGCCCGGTGATGGTAAAACTTTTTGGGACGCAGATGAACGCAGATTCGCAGGATTTTTAATGCTGAAAATCTTTTTCGGCGGAAATCTGCGTCCTATTAATTTTTTAAAGGAGAAAAGCGATGCGTTATCGTTGGCAAACGGGGGCCACATCTTGGTTGGTCCACCGCATCACCGGAGCGGCTGTGGGCATCTATCTCTTACTGCACATCCTGGGACAATTCGGGATGAAGTATGACCAGAAGGGTCTGGATGGGTTGAGGAATTTTTTAACCGCCAAAGCGGTGGTGGTCATTCTTCTGGCCTTTTTGATTTACCATTCGCTGAATGGAATTCGGGAACTGATCATTGATTTCGGGAACGGGGCTCTGTACCACAAGAAGCTCTTCTGGGTGATGATGGTCATCGGGTTGGTTATCTTCGTGACCACCCTAACGACCCTGTAAAAGGAGTGGGAAAATGGCCTATCAAACTTCGAGCAATGCCGGCGCGTTCGACTGGTTATTCCAGAGAATTTCGGGGATTTTCATCGCCGTTGTTCTGGTCATCCATCTGGGAGCCGTTCACTTTGGCGCCTCCCCAGTGGACTTGGGAAGCCCCTCCTGGAAGGTTTTCCACGTGGCTTTTGTCGTCCTCCTCCTTTACCATATCCTGAATGGCTATTGGCTGATTGTGGAGGATTACGTGAGGACTCACTGGCTCCGAGTTTCTCTCTTCGGGTTGGCCTGGGTAGTGGGATTGGTGTTCCTGATCTTGGGGTTCGTTACCTTGGTACCTTTCGGCACGTGAAAAAATTATTCGCCGCGGAGAACCCAGAGAAATAGATAAAATCAAAAGTAGATCTCAGAAATCAAAAGAGGGTCCTGAAGTTTAAGATTTTTGGGCGCCTTTTGAATCTTTGATTTCGTTTTTGGTTATCCTTCTTGGTTCTCTGCGATATCCGTGGGGAAACGTTTTTAAAGAAGAAAGCGGAGGGTGGAAATGGTTCATGAACATGATGTGGTCATCGTGGGCGGGGGGATCGCCGGCCTCTATGCTGCCCTGGAATCCAGCCGTTCTGTGGATACAGCGGTTCTTTCGAAAGTTTTTCCGACTCGCTCTCACTCCATTTCTGCTCAGGGCGGGACAGCCGCGCCTTTGGGGAATATGGAAGAAGATGACTGGGAATGGCACCTATACGACACGGTGAGGGGAGCGGATTATCTCGGCGATCAGGATGCCCAGGAGATTCTGGTACGGGAAGCGGGGGAGGTGGCCTTTGAACTCGAACATATGGGCTGTCCCTTCAGCCGGACTGAGGAAGGAAAGATCGCCCAGAGGGAGTTCGGCGGGCACTACAGCAATTTTGGGAAAGGGCCCATCCGTCGGGCCTGCTACGCCGCAGACCGGACCGGTCACGCCATGCTGCATACCCTCTACGAACAGTGCGTAAAGAATGACGTACGCTTCTACTCAGAATTTTTTGTGCTCACTCTTCTGGTAGAAAAGAATGTCTGCTCCGGGGTGGTGGCCTGGGATATGCAAAACGGGGGGTTGCATATCTTTCACGCCAAGACCGTAATGTTTGGCACCGGGGGATACGCCCGGGCCTGGAAGGTCAACACGAATGCGCTCTCCAACACCGGGGATGGCATGTCCTTAGTCCTGCAAGCAGGCCTGCCCCTGGAAGATATGGAGTTCGTCCAGTTCCATCCTACCGGGCTTTACCCTTCAGGGGTTCTGGTTACGGAGGGGGCCCGGGGAGAAGGTGGCTATCTGGTCAACAACGAGGGAAAACGTTTCATGGAGAAATACGCCCCGGCCAAGATGGAACTGGCTCCCCGCGATGTGGTTTCCCGGTCCATTCAGCGGGAGATTAATGAAGGACGGGGGATCGGAGGGAAAGGGTATGTCCACCTGGACCTGCGGCACCTGGGCCGCCAGGCCATCATGGAAAAGCTCCCCCAGATCCACGAGCTCATCCTGAAGTTTTCGGGCATTGATGCGGTCACCGACTTCGTTTCTATCCTGCCCACCTCTCATTACGCCATGGGTGGGATTCCCACAAATAATGATGGGCAAGTAGTCATGGATGCCCAGAACACCCCGGTAGTAGGTTTTTACGCCGCCGGCGAATGCGCCTGCGTCTCTTTGCATGGGGCCAACCGGCTGGGATGTAATTCCACGATGGACTGCGCTGTCTTCGGCAGAAGAACGGGTCGGGCCATGGTCAGATACATTAACTCTGGAGCTGAAAAGGTCCGCCTCCCGAAAGATGCCTTGGACAAGGCCAAGTCCAAGCTGGAGTGTGTATTGACAGCCAAGGGTAAGGAAAGCCCGGCAGCCATCCGGGATGAATTGCAGGCGACGATGATGGTGAACTGCGGGATCTTCCGGGATGAAAAATCTCTGAAAGAACAATTGAGAGTCATCAAATCTCTTCAGGAGCAGTATAAATGGATCGAGGTGGGTTACAAAGGCCAGCGGTTCAACACGGAGCTTCTGGATGCCATCGAGCTCGGCAACATGCTCGACTTTGTCGAGACCATCGTGGTCGGAGGATTGGCCCGGACCGAGAGCCGGGGCGCGCATTCGCGAACTGATTTTCCCAAACGCGACGATGCCAACTGGATGAAGCATACCTTGGCCTGGAAGACAGAGGCTGGGGTCCGGCTGGATTATAAACCGGTCGTGATCACGCGCTTCCAGCCGGAGGAGAGGAAGTTCTAAGTTGTTTATGATCACACCTCATCGAGGTGAAGTGGCTTCCAACATCTAAAAATTGAGATTTGAGATTTGATCTCGATTTTCAAGGAGTCAAAAAGATGATGCAAACTTTTAAAATTTTCCGGTTCAACCCCGATGAAGACAAGAAGCCTTATCGCAAATCCTACCAGGTGGATGTACCGGAAGGGATGACTATCTTGGACGTGCTGAATGAGATCAAGTGGAAGCAGGACGGGAGCCTGACCTTCCGCCGATCCTGCCGCCACGGGATCTGCGGGTCCTGCGCCATGACCATCAATGGATTGAACAAACTGGCCTGTGAAACGCAGGTCAAATCCCTCGGCGGGGGGACGGTGGAAGTCGAACCCCTGAGACACTTTCCGGTGATCAAGGATTTGGCTGTGGACATGGACGATTTCTACAAAAAATACGAAGCGGTCAAACCCTATTTCATCGCCGGCACACCGCCCACCGATAAAGAGCGCATCCAGAGCATTGAAGACCGGAAGAAGATCGACGGCTCGTACGAATGCACCCTCTGCGGAGCTTGTACCTCTTCGTGTCCCTCGTACTGGGCGAACCCGAACTTTTTGGGACCGGCGGCCCTGCTCAAGGCCTACCGGTTCGTTTTAGATTCCCGGGATGAAGGGCTGGAGGAGCGGCTGCCGATTCTGAACAGCCGCTATGGCCTATGGCGTTGCCATACCATATTCAATTGCACCATCTGCCCAAAGTCTTTGAACCCCACCTGGGCTATCGGCGAGCTGAAAAAAAAGGTCATGAGCGAGAAATATTAAATGGGGCGCCAATAATCTCTCCCCTTCCCAGCCATCCCCCCGCGAGTGGGAGGGCTTCGTCGTGAGCTCAGCCGAAGGGAAAGGGTAGGGGGTCGCAATGAGACTTTATTCTATTTAACGCGCTACTCTTATTAACAGAGAAGGGAGCCATGAACATTCACGAGTACCAAGCAAAGGAGATTCTTGCCCGCTACGGGGTGAAGGTCCCGAAGGGGAAAGTGGCTTTTACGATTTGGGAAGCCGGAGCCGCCGCCGAGGCGATCGGCCCCGGGCCCTTTGTGGTTAAGGCCCAGGTGCATGCCGGAGGCCGGGGTAAATGGGGTGGAATCATAAAAGCTAAAGACTCTTATGAAGTTGCGCAGGCTGCCCGGGCATCATTGTTCGGGATAAAACTGGTCACCGCCCAAACCGGCCTGGATGGTAAACCTGTCCGCCGGGTGCTGGTGGAAGAGAGTCTTTCCATTTCTCGGGAGCTCTACCTGGGGGTTACGATTGATCGCCGGCATGGCAAGGTGGCGGTGATCGGTTGCTCCGAAGGAGGGGTGGAAATTGAAGAGGTGGGGGCCAGGTCCCCGGAAAAGATTCACAAGATGATTGTAGACCCGGGGGTCGGATTTACGCTTTTTCAGGGCCGGCAGTTATTTATAGCCATGGGCTTAGAGGGAGGTCTTATTGGGAAAGGCTCGGCAGCAGCTCTCGCCCTTTACCGAGCCTTTATGGATCATGATTGCTCTCTGGCTGAAATCAACCCGCTGGCTTTGACCTCTCAGGGGGATTTAGTAGCGTTGGATGCCAAGATGACCATCGACGACAATGCTCTCTTCCGCCACCCAGAAGTCGTAGCCCTGCGCGACTTCGAGCAGGAGGACCCCCGGGATGTAGAAGCCGAAAGGCTGAACTTGAATTTTGTCAGCCTCTCCGGAAACATCGGTTGCATCGTTAACGGAGCCGGGCTGGGGATGGCCACCCTGGATATTTTGCGCTATTACGGAGGAGAGCCAGCCAACTTTTTAGATGCCGGAGGCGGAGCCTCCCAAGACGTCGTTCGGAACGCCTTTGCGCTTCTCTCTTCCGATCCCAAGGTCAAAGGAATTCTCATTAACATGTTCGGGGGCATTACCCGCTGCGACAGCTATGCCAAGGGCATAGTGGATGCGATGCGAGAGAATCCGTTAACTGTGCCTTTGGTGGTGCGGCTGGAGGGGACCAACGTAGAGCTGGGCAGAAAAATTTTAATGGAATCGGGGTTAAACATCTTCCTCGCTTCCAGCATGAAAGAAGCCGCCCAGAAAATCATCGAGCTGGCCAAGGAAAACAGTAAAGGCGGAGTAAGAAATTGGGAGTTGTGAGGAATCAGTGGTGAGTGGTTGGTCGTGAGTGTTTTCACTCAGTCTGTACCATTTCTTTCTTCCATTTGGCTCCTCAGTCGCCCACCATTTTTAGGGTCTCAAAGATCCTTCTTGATCCCCTCAGTTTGGTGAACCCTTGCAAGTTACGTTAAAAACGATGTCCCCATCACGCGGGGATTGGAGGGCACTAGCCTGTTGACCCGGCAGGCCTTTACCATCATATTGAGCTCGATGCGGGTGTAAACAGTAAGGTTCCCCTACCCCTTTGACCGGCCAAAGAATCGTTTTAAAGGAATAACGGTAGAAGCGGTAAGGAGGAAAAGATGCAGTCATCTATTTTCTTTATCCTGTTGCTTTTATCTTTTTTTGGGCACCTCCAGCGGCTTCTGGCAAAGAGCTCCTTTCCCAACTCACGGTTTTTATAATCCCAAATAGGCTTTTTTGATCATATCGGTCTGCAGGAGGTCGGCGGGCTTCCCTTCCATGACGATGCGGCCCGTCTGTAAAACATAGGCATAATGGGCCAGCTCCAAGGCTTCTTGAACGTTTTGCTCCACGAGGAGGATGGTGATTCCTTCTTCTCGGTTCAACCGTTGGATCATCTCGAAGATTTCCGTGATCAACTTGGGCATGATGCCCATGGACGGTTCGTCCAGCATGAGGAGTTTGGGCTTGGACATCAGACCACGGGCGATGGCCAGCATCTGTTGCTCCCCACCGCTCAGGGTCCCGGCCCGTTGATTTTGCCGGTTTTCCAGGACCGGAAAGAGTTGAAAGATATTCTTCAAGGTGGCACCTCGATGTTCCGGTGATTTTTTGGTATAGGCCCCCAGGGTGAGGTTTTGTTTCACGGTCAGTCGGGCGAAAAGGCGCCGGCCCTCGGGCACATGGGCAATGCCCATCTCCACCAGCCGATAGGCGGGAATGTGATCGATGCGCTGGTTTTCGAAGGAGATCGAACCTTCGTTGAGGCGGAGCGCGCTGGAGATCGCTTTCAGAATCGTGCTCTTGCCAGCCCCGTTGGCCCCGACGATGGAGACGATCTGCCCGGATTCCACCTGGAATGAGACCTCGTGCAGGGCCGGGACTTCGTCGTAAGAAACCTTAATGCGCTCGACGCGAAGCATGGTATTTATCCCCCAGATAGGCCTTGATCA
>Ga0315295_10001494_pt1 | contig 20060 bp, 15 predicted proteins | sample YL17G14_0_MG_FD_204453 | JGI IMG/M metagenome (GOLD analysis project Ga0315295, IMG submission 204453) | Sediment microbial communities from Yellowstone Lake, YNP, Wyoming, USA - YL17G14_0 | ecosystem: Environmental > Aquatic > Freshwater > Lake > Sediment | place: USA: Wyoming | collected...
GTCGGCGCTGTGCCGATCGTCAAGGTCCTCCGCGAATCGCTGGTCGCCGGCCAGGTGAACACCATCTTCGGCATCGTCAACGGCACGACCAACTATATGCTGAGCGCCATGGCGGAGACGGGCGCCGACTACGACGACGTCCTCAAGGACGCACAGCGCCTGGGCTACGCAGAGGCGGATCCCAGCGACGACGTCAGTGGCAAGGACGCGGCCGCCAAGATGGCGATCCTCAGCTCGATCGGGTTCCACAGCCGTACGCGACTGGACGACGTGGCCTTCGAGGGCATCACCGGGATCACCGCGGTGGACATCGCTCACGGGCTGCAGCTCGGCCTCGTCGCCAAGCTCCTCGGCGTCGCCAAGCTCATCGGGGGACGGATGAACGTCCGCGTCTACCCGGCGTTCCTCCCCAAGTCGCATCCCCTGGCCAGTGTGAACGGCGCCTACAACGCCGTCTTCCTCACCAGCGACAACTTCAACGAGATCATGCTGCTCGGCCCCGGCGCGGGCAGCGTGCCGACCGCGTCGGCCGTGATCGGCGACATCATCTCGGTGGTCAATACCGTCAAGGGCAGCTTCGTGCGCAACTGCCTCTGCTACAAGAGCATCCCCTTCTTCCCCGATGCCGACATGGTGTCAACCTTCTATCTACGTATGCGCGTGAACGATCAGCCTGGCGTACTGGCGAGGATCAGCGCCCTCTTTGCCGAGCGCCGCGTCAGCATCAAGTCCATGGTCCAGGAGGGCGGCGGCGACGAAGCCGAGCTCGTCCTGCTCTTGCATCCGGTGCGCGAAGCCCTGTTCTTCGCTGCGCTCGAACAGATCAGCGCGCTCTCCGAAATCCACGGTGAGCCCGCGGTGATCCGTGTCGAGGGCAACGCGTGAATCACGTTCCGACGAGTCGAGGAGGCAACCCAGCATGACGAAGGGGAAGAAGGGCCGGATAGCCATCCTGACCGGCGGCGGCGACATCCCGGGACTCAACCCGGCCATCCGTGGCGTCACCCAGCGTGCCCTGCGCGAAGGGTTCGACGTGATCGGCATCCGGCGCGGCTGGGCCGGGCTCATCGAGCTGCGTCGCGAGGCCGACGCCGACAACTCGGAGTGGATCGTCCCACTCACGGGCGAGCTCGTCGACCGCCACGCCTACACCGGCGGCACGTTCCTGCATTCGTCGCGCACGCGTCCAAGCGCGGTTCCGGCGAAGAACGTACCTGCGCATCTGCGCGCGAAGTACACGGCCGAGAAGAACGACCTCAGCGACGAGGTCATCGCCAACCTCGAGTTCCTCGGCGTCGACTTCTTGGTGCCCGCCGGCGGCGATGACACCCTGAGCTACGGCGTCGAGCTCGGCCGCCGCGGCTTTCCGGTGGTCGCGCTGCCGAAGACGATGGACAACGACGTCCCCGGCACCGATTACTGTATGGGCTTCGGCACCTGCGTCAGCCGCGTCATCGAGCTCGCGCGTCAGGTGACGAGCTCGGCCGCGTCGCACGAGCGCATCGTCGTGCTCGAGGTCTTCGGCCGCTACGCGGGCTTCACCGCGCTGCTGCCGACCTTCGCCGGCGCCGCGCAGCGCTGCGTGATCCCCGAGCACGAGTTCGACATGGAGAAGCTGGCGGAGCTGATGGTCGCCGACCGCAACGCGCACCCCGACGGCTGGTCGGTGTGCCTGGTCAGCGAAGGCGCGATGCCGGTCGGCGGCGACATGGTCTTCCAGGCCGGCGAGACGGACATGTTCGGTCACGCCAAGCTCGGCGGCATCGGTCAGAACGTGAGCAACAAGATCAAGGAGCTGGCGCCGGCGTTCAACGGTGGGCGCAAGATCGACATGATCAGCATGAACCTCGGCTACCTCGTGCGCAGTGGCGCCCCGGACGCGATCGACTGCATCGTGCCGACCGCCTACGGCAACCTCGCCGTCGACTTGATCTTGCGCGGCGAGACCGGCCGCATGGTTGCGTTGCGGAACGGCCGCTACGGCTCGGTGCCGATCGGCGAGGTCGTCGCCACCAAGAAGGTCGTCGATGTGGAGCGGTACTACGACACCGAGCGGTACCGCCCGAAGTACACGGCGCTGGAGCTCTCGCCGATGATGGTGCTCGGCGGCGCGGGGTGAGCGAGCGGTGACCGGCGGGACGCTGAACGACGAGAGGAGGCAGAGGTGATCCTGCGCAAGCGCGTGCTGCTCGTGCCCGACGGGATGGCTGACGAACCGCAGGCTGCGCTGGGGGGGCGTACGCCGCTCGAGGCGGCGCTGACGCCGGCGATGGACAGCCTCGCTCGCGGCGGCGTCGTGGGCCTTGTGCGCACGGTGCCGGAGGGCATGGCGCCCGGCAGCGACGTCGCCAACCTGGCCGTGCTCGGCTACGACCCGGCCGCCGTCTTCAGCGGGCGTAGCCCGCTCGAGGCGGCCAGCATCGGCGTCGAGCTCGGGCCCGACGACGTCGCCTACCGCTGCAACCTGGTCACGATCGTCGACGGTGTGATGAAGGACAACACCGCCGGCCACATCGCCACGGAGGAGGCCCGCCGCTGCATCGCGGCCCTGGAGGCCGCGCTCGGCGGCGGGCCCTTCGAGTTCCACACCGGCGTCAGCTACCGGCACCTGCTGGTGTGGCGTGGCGGCGCCGTCGTGCCTTGCACGCCGCCGCACGACATCCTTGACCAGCCGGTCGCGGGCCGTGCGCCGGGCGAGGCCGCCAGCCCCACGGGGACGGTAGCAGAGGGGTCTCCGGCCGCGCGGCTCGCCGAGCTGCAGCGGCGCGCCGACGAGGTGCTCGTCGGCGTCCGGCCGGGTACGAGCGCCTGGTTCTGGGGCGAAGGCACGGCGCCGAGGATGCCGCGCTTCCGCGATCTCTACGGGGTGCGCGGCGCCGTGGTCGGCGCCGTCGACCTGGTCCGCGGCCTCGGCCGCCTGGCGGGCTTCGACGTTCTCGACGTGCCCGGCGCCACCGGCGGACTGGACACCGACTACAGCGCCAAGGCGCGGGCCGCCATCGCCGCGCTGGCCGACCACGACCTCGTGTGGGTGCACGTGGAGGCCCCCGACGAGGCCGGCCACATGGGTGACCTGCGCGAGAAGGTGCGCGCCATAGAGCGCGTCGACGCTGAGGTTCTGCGGCCGATCCTCGCGGCGCCCGAGCGCCCGGCGGTGATGGTCGTGCCCGACCACCTCACGCCGCTGCGCACGCGTACGCACGCTGCCGGCCCCGTGCCCTTCGTGATCAGCGAGCCTCGGCCGGGGATCGGCGGCGGCGGCGCCATGGTCTTCGGCGAGTCGGACGCCGCGGCGACGGGGTTGTACGTCAGTGACGGACCGTCGCTCATGCGGCTGTTTCTCGAGGTGACCGGCGGGTAGGCTGCTGGCGGGGACGTCGCGAAGCGGCGAGGAGAGGAGCGCGGGCCAGCCCGTGAGCGCGTCGAGAGAGCAACCCGAGACACCACCAACGAGTCGCGAAAGGCTCGGCACCGCCGATCGCGTGGTGACGATGACGGCCGAGCGCTACGTCATGAGCGCCTCGCGGGCGCCGCGTCTGGCGATCAAAGAGGGCGACCTCTTTCTGTACTCGGACGAGCTCGGACAGGCCTCGGGAGCGGGCAACTCCGTCCTCGGCCTGTATCACTGCGACACGCGGTACCTGAGCCGCCACGAGCTCGTCATCGCGGGACGCCAGCCGGTGCTCCTCAGCGCCAGCGCCGACCGCGGCTACGCGGCCACGGTGGAGCTGACCAACCTCGAAGCCCGCACCGCTGACGGGCGCACGTTGCCGCAGGCGAGCGTGCACGTGCGTCGCACGCGCTTCGTCAGCGATCGCCTCTACGAGCTGCTACGGGTACGCAACCACCACCGATACGACGTCGATCTGCTGCTCGACGTGCACTTCGACGCCGACTTCGCGGACCTCTTCGAGGTTCGCGGCCTCCGTCGGCGTCGCCGCGGCACTCGTCTCGCAGCGCAAGTGACCGAGGATACGCTTACGCTCGGCTACCTCGGCCTCGACGAGATCCTGCGTCAGACGGTGATCACCTTCGCCGACCCACCCGAGTCCATCAAGCATGGGAGGGCTCGGTATCGTCTGCGGCTCGCGCCAGGCGAGCGCGCCGCGATCCGCTACACCGTACAGGTGGTCGCACCGGGGGCGCCGCCGCTGCGCGGCGGCGACTTCAATCAGAACCTCGGCGCCGTACGCCACGAGCACGAGCGCTGGGTCTCGGAGGCGACGGACATCGTCACCGACAACGAACAGGTGAACGCGGCTCTGCGCCGCGGCCAGGCTGACCTGCGCATGTTGTCGACGGTGGTCGACGGCGAGCGCGTCGTCTTCGCCGGCGCGCCGTGGTTCATTGCGCCGCTCGGCCGGGATCTCGCGAACGTCGCCCTGCAGACGCTCCTGCTGGATCTGCGCTGGGCACAGGCAGGCGTGCGCTTCCTGGCCAAACACCAGGGCAAGCAGGACAACGCCTATCGCGATGAGCAGCCCGGCAAGATCATGCACGAGCTCCGCCGCGGCGAGCTGGCGAACCTGCGCGCGGTGCCCCATACGCCCTACTTCGGCTCCGTAGACGCGACGCCGCTGTGGCTCCTCCTCGTCGCGGAGCTGGCGATGTGGTCCGGCGACCTCGACGGCTTCGAGGCACGTGGCCCGGACATCGACGCGGCGCTCGCCTGGCTGGCCGCGGCAGATCGCGATGGCGACGGCTTCGTTGAGTACGAGACGCGCTCACGGGCGGGGCTCCTCAATCAGGGTTGGCGCGACTCGGCAGATGCGATCGTGCACACGGACGGCAGCGCGGCGAGGGGCGCCGTGGCGCTGGCCGAGACGCAGGGGTACGTCTACTACGCCAAACGCCGTCTCGCCGCCATTTACGGGCAGCTCGGCGATGTCGAGCGGGCCGAACGGCTGTCGCAGGAGGCCGCGGAGCTCAAGCAGGCGTTCAACGAGCGCTTCTGGATGAAGGACGAGGGCTACTTCGCCATGGCCCTCGACGGCGACAAGCGTCAGGTGGGGACGGTGTGCTCGACGATCGGCCACGCGCTCTGGACGCGTATCGTCGCCGACGAGCATGTGCCCGCGGTCGTGAAACGCCTGATGGCACCCGACATGTTCACCGGCTGGGGCATCCGCACGGTGAGCAAGGAGGCTCGGGCCTACAACCCGGTGAGCTTCTACAACGGCAGCGTGTGGCCGTTCGATACGGCGATCATCGCCAACGGGATGAAGAAGCACGGCTACACCCAGGAGTCGAACCGCCTCGCCTGGGGGCTGGTGGAGGCGGCCACAGCGCACGAGTACGCCCGGCTTCCCGAGGTGTTCTGCGGCTTCACGCGGCAGTCCATCAACCGACCGGTCTCGTTCCCCATGGCCTGCTCACCTGACGCCAACGCCGCCGCGTCGCTGTTCCTCATTTTGCAGGCGATGGTCGGCATCTACGCACAAGCCGAGGAGAACATCGTCTACGTCCACCATCCCGCGCTGCCCAAGTGGCTGGGCGAGGTGACGTTGAGCAACTTGCGCGTGGGGCGCACCATCATGCGTCTGCGCTTTCGCCGTGAGGGCGGGCAGACGACGTTCGCGGTGCTCGACAAGCGCGGCCCGGGGCGCATCGTCGTCGTGGAATGAAGAAGACGTCGGCAACGAACCGGTAGCGGGGCCATCGGGCTTCAGCTCTCGGCTTCGCAGCCGATATACTGAGTGTCTCCGGAGCCAGCCGCTACCGCGCTCGGCTTCCGTAGGGCCCGTGAGGGCCGGGGGGCATCCCATCACACGCTCGCGCCGCTGTGGGCGTTCGCCAGAGGGCAGAACCATGATCTCGTTCATGTCGATCATCGATGTTGCTGGGAAACGCTTGCGCGGTATGACATACTCTGCAGCGGAGTCCGCGCGGACTCCATCTCTCATCACACCATCCACCTTCACTCGTACGGCATCTCTTCAGCGTGGCGGCCGTTGGCCCGCGCCGGGGGTGTCAGGAGTCCCGGGAGCCAATGGACACTGAGCAACAGACAGATCAGACGACCGTTTCGCACGTGGCGGCGGTCGAGACCGCGGCCGCGCCAGCGCCGCAGGCCGCCGCCGTCGAGTCGAGCGCCGACGCGCCTGCGGCGGCTCCGCCCACGGCGGCGCCGGCGAGCTCCGTGACTCCGGCGGCTCCTTTTGGCGACGCCTCAGCGGCGGCAGCTCCTGCGACAACGGCTCCGGGCGCTGCGCCGCCGGCCGCCGCGGCAACGCCGCCGCCGGCCGCCGCTCCCGAGGCAGTTACGACGGCTCCCGTCGCCGGGGCGCCCGCGGTTGCACCGGCGGGCAAGCCCGCCGGTGACGGCAACCAGCCAGCACAGCAGCAGCCGGCTCCGCAGCCCCAGCCCGGCCAGCCGCGCCAGGGCAAACCCAAGAGCCGCCGTGGCCGCGACAAGCAGCGCCCAGGCGGCGGTGGCGGGGGCACTGGTGGCGGCGGTGGCGAGCAGCTACGCGACGACCGCCCGTCCATCCCCTGCGCCGGCATCCTGGACGTGCTCCCCGACGGGTTCGGCTTCCTGCGCACCAGCGGCTTCAGCCAGGGCGACCGCGACGTCTACGTCAGCCTCAGCCAGATCCGGCGCTTCGGCCTGCGCCGCGGCGACGAGATCGCCGGCCAGGTGCGCGAGCCCAAGGACAACGAGAAGTACAACGCGCTCCTGAAGATCGACCTCGTCAACGGCGTCGATCCCGATACGGCGCGCAAGCGGCCGCTCTTCGAGCAGCTCACGCCGCTGTTCCCGGAGCAGCGTCTGCGGCTCGAGACCGACGAGCACGACACGGCGGCGCGCATCATGGATCTGCTCTGCCCCATCGGTAAGGGCCAGCGCGGTCTCATCGTGTCGCCGCCGAAGGCGGGCAAGACAACGATCCTCAAGAAGCTGGCCAACTCGATCGCCAACAACAACCCCGAGGTCGACCTCTTCGTGCTCCTCGTCGACGAACGTCCCGAGGAAGTCACCGACATGCAGCGCTCGGTCAAGGGCACCGTCATCGCCAGCACCTTCGATCAGCCGAGCGAGAACCACGTGCAGGTGACCGAGCTGGTGCTCGATCGCGTCAAGCGGCTGGTCGAGATGGGCCGCGACGTCGTCGTGCTGCTCGACTCCATCACCCGCATGGCACGCGCCTTCAACCTCAGCACGCCCGCCAGCGGCCGCATCCTCTCCGGCGGCGTCGACTCAACGGCGCTCTACCCGCCGAAGAAGTTCTTCGGCGCGGCGCGCAACATCGAGGAGGGCGGCTCGCTCACGATCCTGGCCACCGCGCTGGTCGACACCGGCTCGCGTATGGACGAGGTGATCTTCGAGGAGTTCAAGGGCACCGGCAACATGGAGATCCGCCTCGACCGCAAGCTCGCCGACAAGCGCATCTTCCCGGCGATCGACATCGAGATGACCGGCACGCGCAAGGAGGAGCTGCTGATGGAGCCGGCCGAGGCCGCCGCCGTCTGGAAGCTCCGCTCCGTGCTGCACAGCCTCGATCCCGCCGCCGCCATCGAGCTGCTCATCAAGAAGACGCGGGAGACCCGGAACAACGCCGAGTTCCTCAGCGCGCTGCAGAAGAACTCGCGCTAAAGCGCGTCGCGGCACCCCGTCGCACGGCCGGATCGATCGGCGGCTCGACGGGACGTTCCAGAGGCGGCGCGATGCGACGCGTTTGGCGGCGGGAACGATTTCTGACGGTAGGCCGGTTCGTGGTATCATGCCGCTTCGGCCCAGGTGGGCCGCGCCGGCTACCGGCGGCTTTTCCACACGAAGGGATCCGGGACGATGAAGAAGGACATCCACCCGAAGTACGGCGAGGCGACTGTCCACTGCTCGTGCGGCAACACGTTCACGACGCGCAGCACCAAGTCGGAGCTGCACGTGGAGCTTTGCTCGCAGTGTCATCCGTTCTACACCGGCAAGCAGAAGCTGGTGGACTCGGGTGGTCGCGTGGAGCGCTTCAAGCGCCGCTACGAGAAGAAGCAGGAAGCGGGCCAGGTCTGACGGTGCCGGCATGAGCGCCTCGCTGCGCGTCGCCCTCCTGCACTACACGCCAGACCCCGACCGCGCCGTCGCGATCTCGGGTCGCCTCTGCTACGCGCCGGTATCGGCGGCCGATCTCAAGCAGGAGATGAGCGACGACGACGTCGCCAAGCTGGTGCGCATCCTTGTGCGCTCCGGCCACCACTCCGCCCTCGAGCACGCCGTCTTCAGCTTCGCGATCGACGGCGTGAGCCGCGCCTGCACGCACCAGCTCGTCCGCCATCGCGTGGCGAGCTACAACCAGCAGTCGCAGCGCTACGTCAACTTCGGGGCGGCAGACAGCTTCGTCGTGCCGCCCTCGATCGCCGCCAACGAAGAGGCCGCGGCGATCTTCCTGCAGGCGATGGAGCGCGCGCGCGTCGCCTACGACGCGCTGTTGGAGCTCGGCCTCGCCGAGGGCCGCAAACGCGAGAGCGTCCAGGAAGACGCGCGCTTCGTGCTTCCCAACGCCGCCGAGACCAAGATCGTGGTCACCATGAACGCCCGCGAGCTGCGTCACTTCTTCCACGTCCGCTGCTGCAACCGTGCGCAATGGGAGATTCGCGACCTTGCCTGGCAGATGCGCGGCATTCTGCGCGGCATCGCCCCGAACCTGTTCGACGGCAGCGGCCCAGGGTGTCTCTACGGCGAGTGCCCCGAGGGCAAGATGACCTGCGGCAAGCCGTACAAGTCCGCCGACGTCGACGGGCCGGCCGCCGCGCGCGGCTGAGCGCTGGCCGCGCGGCGGCCGCGACGCCTTCCATGACGATCAATCGCCTCGCCCTCCTCGCCCTCGCGCTGCCGGCGCTCGCCGCCAAGCGCGCCCAGGTCGGCGGCCAGGCCGTGATCGAGGGCGTCATGATGCGCGGCGTAGACAATTGGTCGCTGGCGGTGCGTTGCCCCGACGACCATGTGGCGCTGCACCATTGGCCGCTGGTGAGCTGGATGAAGCGGTATCCGGTGCTCAAGACGCCGGTCCTGCGCGGCGTCGTCGCGCTGGTGGAGTCGCTGGTCATCGGCGTGCGCGCCCTGACGATCTCGGCCAACGAGTCGCTCGGCGAGGAAGAGGAGCAGCTCGGCAAGAAGGAGATCGGCGTGACTCTGGTCATCGCCTTCGCCTTCGCCATCGGCCTCTTCTTCGTCGCGCCGCTACTCCTCACCGGTCTCTTCGACCGCTGGCTGGGCGACGGTTACCTCTTCTGGGTCGTCGAAGGGTGCGTGCGCGTCGCCATCTTCATCGCGTATCTGGCGATCATCACCCAGCTCAAAGACCTGCGTCGCGTCTTCGAATACCACGGCGCCGAGCACATGAGCATCCACGCTCTCGAGCACGGGGAGGAGCTCACGGTCGCCAACGTGGCCAAGTACCGGACGCTGCACCTGCGCTGCGGCACCTCATTCCTGCTGATCGTCCTAGTCGTCTCGGTGTTCGTCTTCGCCGCCGTGGGGCGGCCGGCATGGCCGTGGCTGGTGCTGAGCCGCATCGTGCTCCTCCCGCTGATCGCCGGTATCAGCTACGAGATCATCCGTTTCGCGGGTCGCCACGAGGGCAGTCCGCTGGTCCGCGTGATCATGGCGCCCGGTCTCGCGCTGCAGTGGATGACCACGAAGCAGCCCGACGAGGCGCAGATCGAGGTGGCGATCACGGCGCTCGACAAGATCATCGAGCTCGAGCCGCAGGATCGCCCGCCGGTGAAGGGCGTCGAGGTCATGGCGTAGGGCGGCGCGCGTGTTGCGCGCGCCGCCAAACCGCGTCGCCGACTCAGCTATAATCGTCGGTGATCCCCGCACCTAACCCGAGGCTCCTCGCATGGCCGCCATCGACAACCTGATCGAAGAGATCGAGCGCTCGTACGAGGACCTGACGGCGCGGCTCGCCGATCCCGAAGTGCTCGGCGACCGTGCGCGCTACGCCGAGGCGTCGCGCGCCCACGCCGAGCTGCAGGCCGTCTACGAGATCGCGCAGCGGTATCGCGCCGCGGAGCGGACGGTGGCCGACGCCGAGGGCCTCCTCGGCGACGAGTCGTCGGACGCGGAGATGCGTGAGTTCGCGCAGCAGGAGCACGGCGCGGCTCGCCGCCAGATCGACGAGCTCAGCGAGGACATCCGCGTGCGCATGCTCACACGCGACCTCAACGACGCCAAGGACGTGATCATCGAGATCCGGGCCGGCACCGGCGGCAACGAGGCCTGCATCTTCGCCGGCGAGCTGGCGCGCATGTACACCCGCTACGCTCAGGCCAAGGGCTTCGAGGTCGAGATGCTTTCCTCGAACGAGAACGACGACGGCGGCTACAAGGAGGTCGCGCTCGAGGTCCGGGGCCAAGGCGCCTTCTCGATGCTCAAGTACGAGGGCGGCGTGCACCGTGTACAGCGCGTGCCGGTCACCGAGGCGGCGGGCCGCATTCATACCTCTACGGCGACCGTGGCAGTGCTTCCCGAGGCCGAGGACATCGAGGTCGACATTCACCCGAACGACCTGCGCATCGAGATCTTCCGCGCCCGCGGTCCGGGCGGTCAGAGCGTCAACACGACCGACTCCGCGGTGCGCATCACCCACGTGCCCACCGGCGTGTCGGTTAGCTGCCAGGACGAGAAGAGCCAGCTCCAGAACAAGGACAAAGCGATGCGGATCTTGCGCGCTCGCCTGTTCGACATCGAGCAGGCGAGGCAGGACGAGGAGCGCGGGGACGTGCGGCGCAGCATGGTGGGCAGCGGCGACCGCTCGCAGAAGATCCGCACGTACAACTTCCCGCAGAATCGAGTGAGCGACCACCGCATCGGGTTGACGAGCCATCGCATCGCCGAGGTGATGGAAGGCGAGCTCGACGAGTTCACCGAGGCGCTGGCCGCCGAGGACCGGCGCAAGCAGTTGGCGGCGGCCGGCGGGCAGTGAGGTGCCCGCGAGCGTAGGCGAGGCGCTGCGTGCGGCCGCGCTGCGGCTGCGCGCCAGCGGGTCGCGCTCGCCGCGCTTGGACGCCGAGCTGCTCCTGGCCACCGTGCTCGGCGTCGACCGCACGGGTCTGTTCCGGCAGCCTGAACGAGCGCTGGCGCTCGAGGAAGCGGAGCGCTTCGACGCCTTCGTCGCGCGGCGCGAGGCCCTCGAGCCGGTGGCTTACATCCGCGGCCTACGCGCCTTTCGCACGCTCGAGCTCGAGGTGACGCCTGCCGTGCTCATCCCGCGGCCGGAGACGGAGACGCTGGTCGACGTGGCGCTCGAGCTGCTGGACGGCGCCAGCCCCCCCGGCCCGTTCGCGCCGCTGGTCCTGGATGTGGGCACGGGCTCGGGCTGCATCGCTTTGGCGCTCGCGGCCGAGAACCCGTACGTACGCGTCGTGGCCAGCGACGTGGACGAGGCGGCGCTCGCGGTGGCGCGCCGCAACGCGGCGCGCCTCGGCCTCGAGCGCCGCCTCGTCCTGGTGCGCAGCGATCTTCTGGCCGACCTCCCCACGGATCTGCGCTTCGACCTGGTCCTGAGCAACCCGCCGTACATCCCCGCCGCCGAGTACGAGGCGCTGGAGCCGAACGTGCATGACTTCGAGCCGCGTTTGGCGCTGTACGGCGGCGCCGACGGCCTCGACGTCTACCGCCGCCTGGTGCCTGCGGCCGCTGCGCGCCTGCGCCGCGGTGGAGCGCTGGCAGTCGAGGTCGGCGCGGGGCAGGCCGCCGCGGTGGCGGAGCTGTTTGCGGCGGCCGGCGGTTTCGCGGCGGCCGAGCAGCGCCTCGATCTTGGCGGCGTGCCGCGCGTCGTCTCGGCACGCCGCGTGGGCGCGGCTGCGGGGAGGGACTGAACGTGCGCAGCGAGAAGGCGCGAGCCGTGATCCTGAGCTCGCGCCCACTCGGCGAAGCCGACCGCATCGTGCGCCTGTTCACGCGCGAGCTCGGCCGTGTCGACGCGGTCGCCAAAGGCGTGCGCAAGACGACCTCGCGTTGGGGCGGGCGCCTGGAGCCGTTCAACGTGTGCGACCTGCTGCTTCACCCTGGGCGCTCGCTTTATACGGTGACCCAGGCGCAGCTCGTCGACGTCTGCGCGCACCTGCGCAGCGACGGCGCAGCGCTGGCGGCGGCGGCGATCGTCTGCGAGGCCGCCACCGGCGTCACGCCCGAGCACGAGCCCGAGGTGCGCGTGTTCGCCCTCCTGCGCAACGTCCTGCGCGAGCTCGACGCCGGTATGGTCGGGCCGGCCGCGCAGGCTCCGCTCGTACTCGGGGCGCTGCTGAAGCTGCTGCACGAAGCCGGCTACCTGCCCGAGCTCGAGCAGTGCGCCGCCTGCGGCGGCGGTGAGCTCGCGCTGGGCTTCTCGGCGGCGCGCGGCGGCCTCGTCTGCGACGCCTGTCTCGAGGACGCGGTGCCCATCTCTCCCGCCGCGGTGACCGCGCTGCGTGACGCGATCTCGCGCCCGCTGGCCGAGCTGCGCGCCGCGCCGCCGTCGGAGGCCGTCGCCGAGGCGCTGCGCAGCGTTCACAGTCTGTACACGTACCACAGCGGAGCGCGTCTGCGAGCGCTGCACTTTGCCCAGGCGACCGGCTGGTCGGACGGCAGGTCTCGTTTCCGCTGAGGCCGCCGCCCTGTTAGAATCTGCGCCTTCGACCTGGAGGGCACGTGAGCGCGCACGCAATGAGCAAGGCTGTCGGGAGCGGGGTGCCGACCTACCAACAGATCATCGGTCGACTGCAGGCGTACTGGGAGAGCCAAGGGTGCGTTGTCATGCAGCCGTACCATACCGAGGTGGGCGCGGGGACCTTCAACCCGTCGACCTTCCTGCGTTGTCTTGACGCTCGCCCCTGGCGTGCCGCGTACGTCGAACCCTCGATGCGCCCCACCGATGGACGCTACGGCGACAACCCGTACCGCCTCGGTCACTACTTCCAGTTCCAGGTCGTGATCAAGCCGTCGCCGGCGGACATCCAGGATCTGTACCTCCAGTCGCTGGCCGCGTTGGGGATCGATCTCGCCGAGCACGACGTGCGCTTCGTCGAGGACAACTGGGAAGGTCCGACGCTCGGTGCCTGGGGTCTCGGCTGGGAGGTCTGGATCGACGGTACGGAAGCGACGCAGTTCACCTACTTCCAGCAGTTGGGCGGGGTGGACCTGGATCCCATCACGGTCGAGCTCGCCTACGGGCTTGAGCGCCTGGCGATGTACCTCCAGGGCGTGGAGAGCGTCTTCGATCTGGTCTGGTCGCGCTGGTACGAGGGCGACCGCCTCGTGACCGTCACTTACGGCGACGTGTACCTCGAGAACGAGCGCGAGTTCAGCCGCTACCACTTCGAGGTCGCGGACACCGAGATGCTCGTGCGGCACTTCCGCGAGTACGAGGCCGAGACGCTGCGCTGCGTCGAGGAGCGGCTGCCGATCCCGGCCTACGACTTCGTGCTCAAGTGCAGCCACGTGTTCAACATGCTCGACGCCCGCGGCGTGATCAGCGTCACCGATCGCACCGCCCACATCGCCCGCGTGCGCGACCTTGCGCGCAAGGTCGCGGGCCTCTACCTCGAGGTGGTCGGCGACGGGCGCGGCGAGCTGTACGGCGGCGGGACGATCAACGGCGAGGCCGGCGGCGTAGCTGCTCCGGCCGCAGGGGGGGACGCATGAGCCTCCTGCTGATGGAGATCGGCTGCGAGGAGCTGCCGTACAAGGTGTGTGAGTCCGTGATCCACCAGCTCGAAGGCGGCGAGAAGGCGCCGGGGCTGGTGCAGGCGCTTCTCGAAGAGGAGCGCCTGCTGACCGCCGGCGCCGCCATCGAGGTGCTCCTCTCCCCGCGGCGTATCGCCGTGCTCGTCGACGGCGTGCCCGAGCGGCAGCTCGCGCGCGTGCACGAGTATCGCGGCCCCAAGGCGGAGGTCGCCTTTGCCGCTTGCGGCAAGCTGACCAAGGCCGGCGAAGGCTTCACCCGCTCGCGCGGGGGCCGGCAGGAGGACGTGGTCTGCGAGGACTTCGACGGCACCGCGTTCGCGGTGCTCCGCGTCGAGGCCGAGCGCCGTCCGGCGCCGGAGGTCCTCCTGGAGGTCCTCCCACGCGTGGTCACCGGGCTGCAGATCTCCCGCGGGATGCGCTGGGACAAGTGCCCCGAGGCCGCCTCCGACTACCTGCGCTTCTCGCGCCCGATCCGCTGGTTCGTGTGCAAGCTGGGCGGCGACACCGTCGCCGGCAGCTTCTACGGCATGCCGATCGGCGACGTGTCGCAGGGGCATCGCGTGCTGGGCGCTCCGGTGGAGATCACCGCCGCCGAGCAGTACCGAGAGCTGCTCTCGGCGCAAGGCGTCATCGTCTCGCAGCACGAGCGCCGGCGCCTGATCTTGGAGGGCCTGAGTGAACGCGCCGCCGAGCTCGGCGGTGAGTGGCTCGACCCCGGCAACGTGCTTGCCGAGGCCGTCTTCCTCGCCGAGTGGCCGACGGTCGCCTTTGGCCGCTTCGCCGAGCGGCACCTGCGTCTGCCCGACGTTGTCCTGATCACGGCGATGCAGAGCCATCAACGCTACTTCCCGGTGCGCGACGCCGACGGGCGGCTGCTGCCGGCGTTCCTCTACGTAGCCAACGGCGATCCTCAGGCGGCCGCTCTGGTGACGCACGGCAACGAACGCGTGCTCGAAGGCCGCCTCGACGACGCCGAGTTCGCCTGCGACCGCGACGTCGCCGAGGGACTCGACGCGATGGCGGGACGGCTCGGCGCTGTCGTGTTCCACCAGAAGCTGGGTTCGGTGGCCGACAAGGCACATCGCCTCGGCGGCCTGGTCGCCGGGCTGGCCGCCGCGCCGGGGTGCGCGTCGTGCTCCGCCGGCGACAACGGGTCGGCCGCGCCGCTCGCCGACACCTTGCGCCGCGCGGCGCGCCTGGCCAAAGCCGACCTCGTCAGCCAGGTAGTGATCGAGTTCCCCGTGCTCCAAGGCACCATGGGCGCCTTGTACGCGACGGCGGGAGGCTTCGGCGACGCGGTGGCGCGCGCCATCGGCGAGCAGTACCTGCCGCTCTCGGCGACCGCGTCGCTGCCCGGTACGCTTGCCGGAGGCCTTCTTGCAGTCGCCGACAAGGTCGACAACATCGTCGCCGCGTGGGTCGCGGGAGAGAAGCCCTCGGGTTCTCGCGATCCCTACGGCTTGCGCCGCGCCGCCATGGGCATCGTGCGCATCTCGCTAGCGTTCGGCCTGCGCATGCCGCTGGAGAGCCTCCTGGCCTCGGCCGTCGACCAGTTCGAGTTGCAGGGCATCGAGTGGCTCAGCGCCGAGCGCCGAGCGGCCATCGTCGCCGAGACGAGCGCCTTCGTACGCGAGCGTCTGCAAGGCCTACTGCTCGACGAGGGCTTGCCGTTCCCGAGCGTCGAGGCGGCGATGCGGGCGCCGGCAGCGGACATCCCGGCCGTGGCGGCGCGGGCGCGCACTTTCGTGGCGCTGGCCGGCGGCGACCTCTTCGAGGACGCTGTCACGGCCTACAACCGTTGCGCGGCCCTGGCCGACAAGGATCCGGCGGCGCGAGCGCGCCGCGTCGACCCGTCGCTGTTCGCCCACGACGCGGAGCGCGAGCTGGCGGCGGCCTACGAGGCCGCGCGCGGGCCGCTGCTCGAGGCGCTCGCGCATCTCGAGCTGGAGAGCGCGATCATCACCGCGGCCGGCCTGCGGCCGGCCGTCGATCGCTACTTCGACGACGTTCTCGTGATGGACCACGACGCCGCCGTGCGCGCCAATCGTCTGGCGCTGCTGGCCGACGTCGCCGCCCTGATCGGCACCGTCGGTGAGTTCAGTCGTCTGCCGTTGGCGCAGGCGTGACAATCGTACGGCGGGAGTGGGCGCCGCGTGCCTACCGCGACGTGACGAAGCGAGTTCCCAGGAGGGACTGATGGCTGGCAAGTACGTCTACCGGTTCAGTGAGGGCAACAAGGGTATGAAGGCCCTGCTCGGCGGCAAGGGTGCCAACCTCGCCGAGATGACGACCATCGGGCTGCCGGTACCGCCCGGCTTCACGATCACGACCGAGGTGTGCAACCACTACTCCGCCAACGGTGACTACCCCGAGGGCGTGGACGCGCAGGTCGAGGCGGCGTTGGCGGCGCTCGAGGCCGACACCGGCAAGGAGTTCGGCGACGCCGCGAATCCGCTGCTCGTGAGCGTGCGCTCCGGGGCCCGCGCCTCGATGCCGGGCATGATGGACACGATCCTGAACCTGGGCCTCAACGACGACACTGTCCAGGGCGTGCTGGAGTCCACCGGCAACCCGCGCTTCGCCTACGACTGCTACCGGCGCTTCGTGTCGATGTACGGCGACGTCGTGCTGGGCTGCAAGCCTGAGGACGAGAACGAGGGCGACCCCTTCGAGGAGCGCCTCGAGGCGATGAAGAAGGCGCGTGGCGTGCAGTTCGACACCGAGCTCAGCGCCGACGACCTTAGGGAACTGGTGTCCGAGTTCAAGGCGGCCGTCAAGGAGCGCACCGGCCACGACTTCCCGGACGATCCCCGGCAGCAGCTCTGGGGCGCCATCTCGGCGGTGTTCGGGAGCTGGGGCAACGATCGCGCCGTCGCCTACCGGCGCATGTACGGCATCCCCGACGACTGGGGCACCGCCGTCAACGTGCAGACGATGGTCTACGGCAACACGGGCGACGAGTCGGGGACCGGGGTGGCCTTCACGCGCAACCCGGCGACAGGCGAGAACGTCTTCTACGGCGAGTTCCTGGTCAACGCTCAGGGCGAGGACGTCGTCGCCGGCGTGCGTACGCCACGGCCGGTCGTGGAGCTCGAGGAGATCTGGCCGGAGGTGTTCGCGCAGCTCATGGCCGTGCGCCAGACGCTCGAGAGCGAGCTGGGCGACATGCAGGACTTCGAGTTCACGATTGAGAAGGGCCGTCTGTTCATGCTGCAGACGCGCAACGGCAAGCGCACCGGCTTGGCTGCCATCCGCATCGCCGTGGACCTCTGCGACCAGGGCCTGATCACGCCGGACGAGGCGGTGATGCGCATCGACCCGGAGCAGCTCAACCAGCTGCTGCGGCCGATCTTCGGCGCCCAGGACAAGCTGCGCGCGGTGGAGGAGGGCCGGGTCAAGGCCAAAGGCCTGCCCGCCGGCCCCGGCGCCGCCTGCGGCCGCGTCGTCTTCAACGCGCTCGACGCGGTGGCATGGGCGGCCAGGGGCGAGAAGGTCCTGCTGGTGCGCGACTTCACGAGCCCTGACGACATCCGCGGTATGGACGCCGCCCAGGGCATCCTCACGGCGCAGGGCGGCATGACCAGCCACGCGGCGCTCGTCGCGCGGCAGATGGGCAAGGTCTGTATCGTCGGTTGCGGCGCGCTCGACATCGACCAGCGCGCCCATCAGTTCAAGGTGGACGGCACGACGATCGTGGAGGGCGACTGGGTCAGCATCGATGGCTTCACCGGCGAGGTCATCCTCGGCCAGCTCGAGACGCGCCCACCCGAGGTGCTGCAGGTGCTGCTCGAGAAGACCATCGCGCCCGAGGAGTCGGAGTCGTACCGCTACTACGCCGAGGTGATGCAGTGGGCCGACAAGGCGCGCACCATCGGCGTGCGCACCAATGCCGACCAGCCTGACCAGAGCGCCAACGCGATCGCCTTCGGCGCCGAGGGCATCGGCCTGTGCCGCACCGAGCACATGTTCTTCGGCGAGGGGCGCATCACGGCGGTGCAGCGCATGATCCTGGCCGACGATTTGGCCGGCCGCGAGGAAGCGCTGGCGACCTTGCTCGGATATCAGCGCGACGACTTCGCCGGCATCTTCCGCGTCATGGGCGAGCGCCCGGTGACGATCCGCACGCTCGACCCGCCGCTGCACGAGTTCCTGCCGCACGACGACGAGGGTCAGGCCGAGGTAGCGGCGCAGATGGGCGTCGAGCCGGCGTTGATCAAGTCCAAGGTCGAGGACCTGCACGAGAGCAACCCGATGCTCGGTCATCGCGGCTGCCGGCTCGGCATCGCCTATCCCGAGATCACGGCCATGCAGACGCGCGCCATCCTCGAAGCCGCCTGCCTGGTCAAGAAGGAAGGCGTCGATGTCCGCCCCGAGATCATGATTCCGCTGGTGGGCACCAAGAAGGAGCTCGAGCATCAGGCCGCCGTCGTGCGCGAGGTGGCGTCGACGGTGTTCGCGGAGCAGGGCGTGGCCGTCGACTACCTCGTGGGCACGATGATCGAGATTCCTCGGGCGGCGATCACCGCCGATCAGATCGCCGAGGTCGCCGAGTTCTTCAGCTTCGGCACCAACGACCTCACGCAGATGACCCTGGGCGTGAGCCGCGACGACGCCGGCAAGTTCCTGCCGCTGTACGTCAGCGAGGAGCTGGAGATCTGGCCGGCCGACCCGTTCGCGACGCTCGATCAAGAGGGTGTCGGCGTGCTGGTCGAGATGGGCATCGAGAAGGGCCGTAGCACCAATCCGACGCTCAAAGTCGGCATCTGCGGCGAGCAGGGCGGCGACCCGGAGACGGTCAAGTTCTGCCATCGTGCCGGGATGAACTACGTGAGCTGCTCGCCGTTCCGCCTGCCGGTAGCTCGGCTGGCCGCCGCGCAGGCGGCGATCGAGGAGCGCGGCGAGCTGCGGCTGGAGAAATAAGGACCGGACGGGCGCCGGCGCAGGGGGCGCGCCCGCCGTGAGGCGGGCGCGCCCTAGCGCCGGCGCCCGTGCACCAGGAGGCTGCGTCGTGGCCAAGCTGGGGCGTGAGATCGTCGTGACGCTCGCGAACGGGCGCGCACTGCGCGTGCGCGACGCGCGTTCGCGTGACGCCCGGCCGCTTACGCGGCTCCTCGATGCGGTGGCCGCCGAGCCGGAGGTGACGCTGTTGCTGCTGCCTGGCGAGGCGACCGCCCGTGAATGGCGCTCTCGCATCTCCTCGGTCGCCTCTGCTCGCTGTGCGCTCTTGCTCGTCGCCTGCGTAGACGGCGAGCTTGTCGGCAACCTCGGTATCTGGCCGGATGCCAATCCGGCGTCCGCCCATGTCGGCTGGCTGGGCATGTCGGTGGATCGGCATTGGCGCGGCATGGGGGTGGGCGGCACGTTGCTCGAGATTGCGATGGAGTGGGCGGCGGCGACCGGCTGCGTCCGCGCCGCGCTCGGCGTGTTCCCGCACAACGAGCGCGCGATCAGCTTCTACGAGCACCACGGCTTCATGCGCGAGGGCGTGCGTCGCGCGCAGTACCGTCGCCGCGGCGAGTATCATGACGAAGTGCTCATGGCACGAATCCTGACCGCGCTTCCGTAAGGTTGTGATGCTGGCGCGCCTTCTGCTCGTGGTTGCCACGGTGGTGTTCGTTGCCCTCGCCGCTACGCCCGCGGTCGCCGCCGTCGGCCTCGGCTGGCTGACCTTCGGCGATCCGTCGGCGGCGCCCGGCAGCGCCGCCGCGCAGCAGTCCTCGCTCGAGGCCTGGACGTTCTTCGCGCTCTTCTACCTCGCCTGGATGTTCGGCCTCGTCCTTCTGCTGATCGTCGTCAACGATCGGCTCGGGCTGCACTGGCGGAGCTGGGATCGCCGGCGGCGGCCGGCGAAGCGCCGCCGCCGCCGGCTCGCCGCCGGCCTCGATCTCCTCGCGCGTCAGGAAGAGGCGCGCGCCGAGGCCGCGGCGCGGCCTCCGCGGCAGATACGCGCCCGCCCGGCGCCGCCGCCAAAGGCGGGCGCCTCGCGCGACGGGAGCGCGCGCTGATGCCGCGCATCGCGCAGAGCAGCGTCGAGCAGGTGGTGGCGCTCGCCGACATGGTCGAGGTCGTGAGCCAATACACGGAGCTGCGCAAGGCCGGCGCCAACTTCAGCGGCCGCTGCCCGTTCCACGAGGAGCGCACGCCGTCGTTCTCGGTCAACCCGGTGGAGAAGCTCTACTACTGCTTCGGCTGCGGCGCCGGCGGCAACCTGGTGGGCTTTGTGATGGCCAAGGAGAACCTCGACTTCCCGGCGGCGATCGAGTACTTGGCCGACAAGTATGGGATCGTCCTCGAGTACGAGGAGACGAGCGCTCGCGGCGATGCGGAGCGCCGCCGCCGCGAGCGCCTCCGCGCGCTGCTGGAGGACGCGACCGCCCACTACGAGCGCGTGCTCTGG
>Ga0315295_10001495_pt1 | contig 20057 bp, 22 predicted proteins | sample YL17G14_0_MG_FD_204453 | JGI IMG/M metagenome (GOLD analysis project Ga0315295, IMG submission 204453) | Sediment microbial communities from Yellowstone Lake, YNP, Wyoming, USA - YL17G14_0 | ecosystem: Environmental > Aquatic > Freshwater > Lake > Sediment | place: USA: Wyoming | collected...
TCCTGAGTTCGCTCATCTGCTTGGCCTCCCCATCATCATGAATTTCCTGAGCGGTGACTCGGCTTCTTCGGCTCTTATATCTCGGCCTGTGTAGTGGAGGAACACGTCGTTTAGTGTCGGACGGTGGATGGATACGGAACTGACTTCTACTCCAATCTCAGTGGCGATTTTAATGAGCTTGGGTATAAGCTTTTCGGCATTGGGCACAGTCAATCTTATGTAATCTTTTGACGAGTCTATGTGTTGGCCGAGTCTGAGCTCGGTCAGTCTGGTGGCAAGTTTATCGGTCTGGGTCGTAGTGACGGTTATGACATCGCCTTTGAGAGCTGTCTTTAAATTAGCCGGTGTGTCGATGACCTTGATTTTTCCGTAGTCAATGATTGCCACCCGCTGACAAAGGCGGTCAGCTTCCTCCATGTAATGAGTGGTGAGAATAATAGTGATTTCAGTGGTTCTGACCAGGTTTTCAATGTATTGCCATAGGTGTTCTCTGGTTTGAGGGTCGAGGCCCAGCGTAGGTTCGTCAAGGAAGAGAATCTTTGGGTGATGAAGCAAACCTCTGGCTAGTTCCAATCGCCTTCTCATACCACCTGAGTAGGTTTTCATGGCGGAATCAGCTCTATCTTCCAGTCCTACCAGGTTCAATACTTCCGCCATGCGCTTTTTGGCTAGTTCTGCTGGCACGTCATACAGGCAAGCATGAAGCTGCAAGTTTTCTCTGCCGGTAAGGCGGTCATCAATGCTTGGGTCCTGAAAAACGATACCTATACTGCGTCTGACCTTCGAAGACTGCTTCAATATGTTGAAGCCATTCACTGTAGCGCTGCCTGAAGAGGGATTTACTATGGTGCAAAGCATTGAGATTATCGTCGTTTTGCCGGCACCGTTGGGGCCAAGTAGTCCGAATACCTCACCGTGGTCTATGGTAAGGTTTAGCTTGTCGACCGCGATAAGCTCACCGTATCTCTTGGTTAAATCTCTGGTTTCTATGGCGGTTTTTGGTTCCATGCTTTTAATACAATCTTTGAATTTTTAGAGCGATTTGCGTGGAAGATCTGTTATTTGCTGGGAACGTGGCTGGCCGTCACTTCGCTTTTGTATTTTGTTATTTAGCGGAAGATTTCATCGACAAATGCTTAGTCTATTCCTGGTGCGGGAAAACGGCTGCAAATAGCGATAACTTCTTCGGATATTTCCTTTTGTATCTTTTTGTCCTTGGGATCGGACAGAACCTTGATTATAAAAGAGGCAATCTGCTTCATTTCCGTGGTGCCGAAGCCCCTGGTGGTAATGGCAGGTGTGCCCAGCCTGATGCCGCTGGTTATTTGCGGCGACCTGGGGTCTGAAGGTATAGAGTTCCTGTTCACCACAATGCCGGCGGCTTCAAGAGCTTCCTGTGCTGTAATGCCGGTTATGCCGGTGGAGGTAAGGTCAACGAGGATGAGGTGGTTGTCGGTGCCGCCGGATACCAGACGCAAACCTTGTTGCTGAAGTTCAGCAGCCAGAACTCTGGCATTCTCCAGGACGGCTTTCTGGTAGGTGACGAACTCAGGTTGCATAGCTTCAAAGAAGGCTATGGCTTTGGCAGCTATGGCGTGCATCAGTGGCCCGCCCTGCATCATAGGGAAAACGGCAGCATCTATTTTGGAGGCTAGCTCCTCTTTACATAAGATAAAACCACTTCGAGGACCGCGCAAGGTCTTATGAGTGGATGAGGTCACTATTTGGGCATGAGGTACCGGAGAAGGATGTAAATTAGTAGCTACTAATCCAGCCAGATGAGCCATATCTGCCACAAGCTGCGCACCGGCAGCGTCCGCTATTTTGCGGAAGCGGCTGAAGTCAATAATTCGGGGATAGGCGCTGGCACCACAGACAATAAGCTTTGGCTTATGCTTTACAGCCAGCTTTTCTATGCTATCGTAGTCGAGCCTTTCAGTTTTCGGGTCGAGTCCATAGGTGACAAATTTATACCATTTGCCCGAGAAATTGGCAGGAGCGCCGTGAGTCAGATGACCGCCATAGCTCAAGCTCATTCCCATAACGGTATCGCCGGGTTCGAGAAGGGCGAAATAGGCTGCCATATTTGCCTGGCTGCCGCTATGGGGCTGGACGTTGGCATGCTCGGCGTTGAACAGTTTCTTGGCTCGCTCGATTGCCAGGCTTTCGATAGCATCTATATTGGGGCAGCCGGCATAGTAGCGTCGTTGCGGATAACCTTCAGCATATTTGTTGGTCAGTATGGAGCCTTGAGCCTCGAGAACGGCTCGGCTGGCGTAATTTTCGGCGGCAATAAGATTTATAGTGTCCTTTTGCCGCCTGGCTTCCAGTTTAAGAAATCGAGTGATTTCGGTGTCTTGTTTTGGATTAGTGGACAATCTGTGTCTCCAAAAGGTTTAAAGAATGATACCACCACCTTTAAATCAGGTCAACAATTTACGTTTTTACCAGGTTATGATTAGAAAAATGAATGCCGAGGGGGTTACAAACTCGCTATCCCGCCTACCTCATGGGGGTGGCTGCTTGAGTGCCCTTCTGACGGCCGAATGGAAGGAAAAAAGCTGGTATTACGCCAACTGAAATGACTATCGCGGCGATAACATATTCCGCCTGAAAGGCAGCCACTGCAGCCCTCAAATTAGCCAACAGGTAGAGCATATTAACCGCTGTCTGCCTGGCTGCTTCCAATGTCTGTCCCGCTTGCATAAGTATGACTTGTACCATTGAAATAAAATGCATGGTCTCGGAAGAACTGGGAGTAAGTGTCTGTGAGATGACGGCGAGGTTTGTTTTCTGGAAATTGGAAAGCATAGTAGCAAAGATGGCAATGCCGAGCGAAGCGAAAACAGTCCGGCTTACGTTCATGATTGACGAAGCTTGTGCTGTCATTTTCTGTTCAACTGAGGCTAAGGCATAGGTCATTACCGGCATCATAGCCAGCCCCATACCCATACTCCTGACGAAAAGCATCAACCTGAGCAAATTGTCCGGTGTGGTTACATCTACTACACGCATCCAATAAGTTGCGGCACCCATGACAATTAGCCCGACTACAACCGGTACCTTGGGCCCTATCCTATCATAAAGGCGTCCAGCTAAGGGCATGGTAACGATAGAGCCGAAAACGGCGGGAAGCATCAATATGCCTGTTTGTAGTGCCGTCAGCCCCCGAACATTCTGTAGAAAGAGTGGTAACAGAAAAATAATTGAAAAGAGACCTATTGTAGTTACAAAATTCAATCCTGTAGCCATGGAGAAACCGCGGTTTTTGAAAATACGCAGGTCAAGCATGGGCTGTGCCGACCGCAGTTCCATGATAATCCAGATAATAAGGCTAGTCGTACCTAGGACCAACAGCCCCATGATGCGCATATCATCCCATCCCCAAGTAGGAGCATAAGAAAGAGCATAGAGTACGGAACTGAATCCCGTAGCCGCGAGTGCGAATCCCTTGAAATCGAAGCCTGCCGGCATCGCTGGCGTTTCCTGAATCCAGGCTAAGCCTATTAAAATTGCCACAAGTACCACAGGCACGTTTACATAGAAACACATGCGCCAGGACCAATCGGTTACCAGGTAGCCGCCGAGGGTTGGACCTATGGCCGGCCCAAGCATCAGCGGGATACCAAAAATAGCCATAGCTGTGCCGCGCTGTTCAGGCGGCACGTTGAGAAAAAGTAAAGTCATGGCTATAGGACTGAGGAGCCCGCCAGCCAGACCCTGCAATATGCGGAATATTATCAGCGAGTCAGCATTCCAGGAGAGACCGCATAATATCGACCCTAGCAGGAAACTGGCCTGACTGAATATATAGACTCTTTTGGTGCCGAAACGGTTACACAGGAAGGCTGCTGTTGGCGTAGTAATCGCCGTCGCCATCAGATATGCGGAAATAATAAGCTGGGCATGGTCTGTAGGAACATTGAAGACCGCCATGATATGCGGCAAGGCAATGTTCATAATTGTCTGGTCGAGTATGACCATGAAGGTGCCGGCTACGGCAACCAGTAAGATTTTCCACTGTGTAGTCTGTGGCATTGGCGCTTTCTGATTGGGCTACTTTATAACTATCTTGACCTCTACAGAAGTACCAGGTATAAGAATGTACCTCCCAGGGTTCTCAATGGTAATTTTTACGGGTACCACTTGTGCCACCTTGATGAAGTTAGCTGTGGTGTTGCTCTGGGGTATAATTGAGAACTTGGCAGCAGTAGCCGCTGCGATACCTTCCACGTGCCCTTTCAAATTGGCACCACCAAGGCTGTCAACAGTAATTTGTACTTCTTGCCCTGGCTTTAGCCGGTAGATATCTGTCTCAGTTATATTGGCTAATACCCATGTCTCCGAAATGTCGTACACCGTTACTATGGGTTGGCCCGGACTGACCACCGCACCGGGATAAGTCCAGACTGCAGCTATATAACCGTTGACCGGGGATTCAATGTTGCTACGACCTATCGGAATATCTCTTAATCCTTGCATATTCATTGGGTTGTCGGAGCGAGGCGTACCGACGATGGCGATTCTCTGTCCCTTCTCTACATAACTGCCATAATCAGCATCAAGGCTAATTATCTGACATGGTGCTAATGCGCCAACAGATATTAGTGGTGCCGATATATTTGCGTTGCTGGTACTTACATATTTGTAGTTCTGATACCAAAGATTGACGCCTAGTGCTGCACCTCCAATCACAAAGACGCAGGCTACAAAGAAAATAATCTTGCCTACCCTCGTCGAGAGCATTGATTTCATTCTTTCACCCAATTTATTTGCCATAACGTATGCCTCCGAAGTAGTTACAATTGTCCAGTTACTAGTCAGCGCTGTTCAGTGACCTGGCGGGCGTATTGCCTGTTTCCAGTAATACTTTTTCGCCTTCGTTCAAGCCTGATAAAATTTCGGCCTCAGTCCTGCTTTGCAGGCCGACTTGCACCTGCCGCTGCTCTATCAGACCCGCCTTATCTCCTTTTATTACATAAACCCAATTCTCAGTTACCTGCACATGCAAGGCACTGTTAGGTATAAGTAGAACATCTTTATGCTCATCGACCAGTATTTCGGCTGTAGCCGTCAGCCCCCCCGTTAAGTACGGAGCAGCCTCCGGGCCGAGTGCAATCTCAATCTTGTAGGTGCCGATGCCCGTCTGTAATGTCCCGTACGGTGAAATGAACTGTACCTGTCCGTCGAAAGTCTTACCGGGAAACGCATCAATAAAAACGGTTGCTTTCTGGCCTTTTGATACTTTGCCCACATCAATTTCATCGACTATGCCAGTCATACTGACGGCTCGAGTATCGGCTAGCTTCAGCACATATATATCGATAGGCAATCCGGTCACCGAGTACCTCTGAGTGATCATATCTCCCTGGTGCAGATTTACATCGACAACCTCTCCGTCAAATGGTGCCAGTAATTCAGTCTTGAGCAGCGCCTGTTTGGCACGGTCGAGGTTGATGAGGGCAGTCTGGATGCTGATACTGTAATCGCGCTGCGCCTTCAGGTTTAGTCCCTGGCGATAGGTGGAAACGTTTTCCTGCAGTACCTTATCTCCAAGCTCCAGGTCATGTATAACTATTTGAAGTGACTCATTCAACTTTAAAGTGTCGACATCGTTTGCGCTTGCCATTTGTTGGACTTCTTCAAGTTCAGTGAGCGCTTCGTTTATAATGGTGAAGCCGGTGCAGGTATCCGGGCACGAATATGCTCCCGGTGAATGGGTAATTCGCTTAACTATGGACTGTGTTTCAGCCATATCCCTTAATAACGATTCGAGCATCTTGCTTGCCTGGCTATAATTGCCCCCGCCAATTTGTTCCTGGATTGCGGAGATATTATCAACCTCATTAGTCAGTTTCAAAATAGCAGTATCCACATCGTGGTTTGACACCATTTGTTCCGTGAACTCGTTGAGCTCGCTTCTAAGGCTGCGATATTCAGGGTTAATATACACATTTTTAGCAGCGTCGATATCATATTTTGCCATTGCTATTTGGGAAGCTGCCGGCTCAAATTCGCCTTCAGCCAGTAGAGACTTTGCTTTCTGGATTTCGCTAGTGGCGAAATCAAAGCGGAATAAAGCCACGGCATCGCTGTAGAAGGATGGAACGCGTGTGCCACCACAGCAGACCGTCTGCACCACGTTGTTAATTGCCAGTTCCAGTGCATATTGTGCTGATTCTGCAGCCATCTTCTGAGTGGCATCGTCCAATTTGGCAAGCAAAGCGCCGGCTTTAACCAAATCACCTTTCTTAACATATATTTTTTCAATTCTGGCGCTATAAGGAGGAGTGAACATAGTGGCGTCGAAATAGAGATTGACCGCATCCGGCATTTCAATGTATCCGTTCGCCTCTACCTTTACTTCAAGGTCACCCCTTTTGACGGCAGCTATGGTCTGCATCTCAGTGATGGGTCGATTGGAGGCGCAGCCGGTAAGCGAGATTGCCATCAACATTAGGACAGCTAATATGACGGTATATGTTTTTTTACTCATATCTTATAACTCCTGAAACATAATTCCATATATTTTTAATAATGCACTCTAAAGAGGTATTGCTGGATCTTAAATGGTTCCCGCGATTTTCGGCTATCCTATAAAAATATCTCAAATTTAGTTCCCAAAATTCAGTGGAACATTCACCTGGGTTTTTCTCCTCGTTGGAGCTCGGCAGCCCTGACCAATGAGCCGAGACCATGTGCTATAGTGGTGAGTTCTTCTGTGCTCAGGTGAGTCAGTATGCGGTACAAGTGGGTAGTCTTATTCTCTCGGAGCTTAGCCAGCAGAGACTTTCCCTTTTTTGTCGCCTGTAAAAGCTGCATGCGACGGTCTTCAGGATTCTCCCGACGACTAACCAGTCCCTGTTCAACCAGGCGGTCGACTATTCTGGTTACGTCCGGCGGAGTGACTCCGAGAGCGGTTGCTAGCTTTCTGAAATTCGTGCTACCTTCAGAATCAATGAAGAACAAGCTTTTCAACTGGCCGATAGTCAAGTTTAGTTCCATCCAGGCCTCGGGTGCATATTGCCCCATAGCATGGCTCATTTGCTGTAGTCGAATGATTTCTTCGGTTAGTTCTGCTCTATTTGCTGTCAACTGCGTCTGCTCTGAATGTTTTAAATAAATGTTCACATCTAATTAATAGTTTAGAATATGTTATCGACAATATCAACTTTGAATTTGAGTAACGATAATGGAATACAGCGTTTCGCGGCTTTCTGGCCGCGCGGGGTAGGGTTATATTGTGCTTACATTGGGTGGACAATTTGCTTGACACAGTCATATTAAAGCCTTGCCAAAATAACAAAGCTTATATATACTTTGGTTAGTTTGTTTGATGGAGGCAGCATAAGTGATTTCGAATATGAGTAAAGTTGTGTTGGGTATAGTGTTAATGTTGATGGTGCTCTATAGTGCTTGTATAGTAGCGCCGGGGTCGAAAAGCAACAAATCGCTGGTAATCTCAAGTCTTGAGGCTCAGTATGCAGATGTTTACTACAAGGGTGCCTCTGAAATCAGGTGTGTTGTTTCGGCCCCTGAAGGCGATACAGTACATTTCACGTGGTCATCTGATGGTGGCAGCATAATTGGTGAAGGGGCCACTGTTACCTGGCAGTCGCCGGATGATTATGGCGACTACCACATCATGGTGATAGCCAGGGATAACAATGGGGGCAGCGATGAAGCTACTATAACCATCAGCGTGGTGCCTAGACCATATAAGAGTTGTTGCGGTCGACGATAGGAACGGAGTTCGCCGGCTTTTGCTAACCGTACTAGTACCATGAAACAGCGGATTATAGCCATCACATTAGTTCTGCCTTTGCTCGTAGTTTCTGTTGGTTGTGCCAATCAAGGTGAGCTTTCGGGGCAGTTGAAAATACTGAGCCATAGCATGACCGTACATGAGTTTACGGGGGGTGCACCTCAAAGCACGGCTGTGGTTCGTGGCAGAGCTCAGAATATTGGCAATGCCACCATAGGGTCTGCCATGATAGCAGCTAATTTCTATGATAAGAACAAGAATCTTATAGCTACTGCGTCGGCTGTTAAACAGAACATGCAGCCAGGCGAAGTATGGGACTTTAATGTAAAGACTGTCGGCCCCGACGCCTGGAAGATAATAAGCTATGATATTGCAGCCAGCATGAAATAACTGTTATGGCGCGAATTGCAGATTTGTTTCCCAGTTGCTGACGGTGCCGGGTTCTAATATAATTTTGTAGAAGGAGGCGAAGGAAGATGAAAATTTCTAGAAGTGCTTTTGGTATGGTCTTGGCGGCACTGGCTGTTGTGGCCTTGCTTGGGGGTGCTTGTGCAAAAGAGCCACCACCGCCACCGGTCACATCAGTACCGACTGGCAATCAGCCGCCAGTCATCTCGAGCCTGGTGGCACAGAGCCAGCAACTTTACCCTTCAGGTAGTACTGAGATTCAGTGCATAGCCCAGGATGCAGATGGTGATAAGTTGGACTTCAAATGGGCATGCACTGGTGGTAATTTCAGCGGTGCCGGGCCAACCATTATCTGGAAAGCTCCGCCGAATTACGGCGTTTATACCATCACAGTCACTGTGGAAGACGGCAAAGGTGGTTCCATGCAGGCCAGCATACCCATAACGGTTGGCGCTAATCAGTCACCCATAATTTCCAGCTTGGCCGCCGACCCCTCTGGGGTACTATTTGGAGGTAGCACCACGCTTGCCTGTATTGCCAGTGACCCTGATGGCGATGTGGTCAGATATAGCTGGTCGGCTAGCGGGGGCAGCATCACCGGGGTGGGTAACAAGGTAACCTGGATAGCACCCAGCAAAGGTGGCGACTACACCATTACGGTAATTGTCAACGATGGTAAAGGCGGCGAAACTACAGGCAATGTGACGGTTACTGTGGCAACAGCGGTGAAGACAGTGACTATAATGCCGATTGCTCAGGAGACCGGCACGGTGCGTTCGGATGGGGATAGAGACAATTCCCGGACTCTGGCTGGAGACGACAGCAATGATTTGGGCTACCGTGCTTTCTGGAGCTATGATGTTTTTAGCCTGGCGGGAAAAACTATACAAAATGCCACACTGAGGCTAGCTACAAGGAGTATAGTTGGCGACCCATTCCCGAGCACTACGGGTCTTGGCGGGCTGCGGTTCTGGAAGGTCACTTACGGTAGCGAGTTGCCGAAATCTTATACCGGCAGTAATCTGATAAACGTACCTCTTCAGGCGAAGCCGCCGACGACATTGGATGTAACTCAAGAAGTAGCCAATGTTGCTGCTGCGGGCATTAATCGCTTCCAGGTGGAAGCGCTGTTCCAAAATAAAGTAGTAAGCAACGGCAACCATGTCGCTGAATTCATTGAGTGGTCAGAAGTTGCCCTTGAGGTTACCTATACTGAGGGTGGGGACGCCATTCCCAAAGAATATAGGTAAAGCAGCTTTTCAATAGACGCTGTATAAGGCGGCCTTGTGGCCGCCTTATTTTTTCTTTCTCTGTTTTGACATATTGCTATTAAAGTGGTAAATTATAGTAGTTAGCAGTCTTGGAGGGGGAGTGCTAAAAATGTTGAAAGGTTTAACTGCTAGAAGAGAAGCTGTTCTGAAAATAATAGTCAGCGAATATGTCGATACGGCAGTACCGGTAGCTTCGGAAACTATTTTTCGTAATTACAAACTGGGTGTAAGTTCTGCAACTATTCGTAATGATATGGCCTATCTTGAGGAGGCAGGCTATATTGCTCGCCCCCACACCTCAGCTGGCAGCGTACCTTTGGATAAAGGTTATCGCCATTACGTTGAGTCGTTGACTAAAAAGACTGAACTTAACGTGCAGGAACAAGATCGAATTCGAAAACTTTTCAGCGAGGTGGAAAAGGAATTTGAGAAATGGTTGAAGCTGGCAGCGGCTATCGCGGCAAGCCTGGTTAAAAATGCGGCTTTGGTTACGTTGCCCAAGCCGAGACAGTGCCGGTTTAAACACTTAGAATTGGTAGCCTTGCAAGAGTTCATGTCCCTAATGGTCTTGATACTTGGCGAGGCGATACTCAAGCGGCAGCTTTTATCCTTCGAGGAACCGGTAACGCAAGAACGGCTAGCAATTATGTCTAATAAGTTGAACGCCGTTTTTTCAGGATTAACAAGCTCCGAGATTTTGGCTAAGAAGTTGGAGCTTCCTTCAGAAGAGGCACAAGTGACTGAAGCCGTGATTGATATGATGTCTGCCGAGGACGATTTGGAATACGAGCAACCTTATCTTGAAGGGTTGCGCTTAATGCTGGGACAGCCCGAGTTTGCTGAAAAGGACAGGATGCTGAGCATTATGGAACTGATGGAGACGAAGGATTGGCTTAGCTCAGCTTTCGGGCGACGGTCGGACGATTTTGGAGTGCAAGTAGTGATCGGTGAAGAAAATCGAAATGAGACATTGCGTGATTTGAGCCTGGTTTTCAGCCGCTATGGTATACCTGACCAGATTGGCGGTACTATTGTTGTGATCGGTCCAACCCGTATGAATTATCGCAGAGCTATTTCTACAGTGGACTACATATCGGGGATATTGAGCGATTTAGTGGCTGGTGTTAGCCGTAACGATTGAAATTTCTATGTAGGAGGCTTTGTTGGCTGAAGAAAGGGAGACGTTTGATGATAAAGTGTCTAATATGGCCGAGGCGCATGATACCGAATCTTTAGCACAACTCCTGGCTCAGGAGAAGGAGAAAGCCGAAAGATATTTGGCCAACTGGCAGCGGGCTGAGGCCGATTTTAGAAACTACAAAACACGTGAAGAACAAGGAAAAAAAGATTTAGTAAACTGGGCTAACTCCATACTGGTCTGCGATATATTGCCAGTGCTTGATTCTTTTGACCGTGCATTTGAAGGGGATACCCCTGCGGGTAAAGGCCTGAGTTGGATTACCGGCTTTAAACAAATTCAAAAAATGTTGTTAGATGTTTTAGGCAAACATGGGCTGACAGAAATGAAGTGCGTTGGCGAGACATTCGACCCGAGCCTTCATGAAGCAGTAGTTCAGCGGGACGGTGCGGAAGGTTTGATACTCGATGAAGTTCGAAAAGGATACATGATGAAAGACAGGTTGCTTCGTGCGCCGCAGGTCGTGGTAGGGACGGGTGGCGAATCACCGAACGCTGAAGCGGCTAAAGCGATTGAGGAAAATTCAGTAAAGGAAACGGGGTAGAAAAGTGGGTACAATCATGAAAAATCTAGTGTGTGAAGGAGGATATAATGGCTAAGGCAGTTGGTATTGATTTAGGGACTACTTTCAGTCTGGTAGCTGTTATCGAGGGTGGGGAGCCAAAAATAATCCCCAATGCAGAAGGGGAAAGGCTGACACCTTCGGTAGTAGCTATTGATAAAAAGGGTGAACGGCTGGTGGGTCTATTGGCCAAGAGGCAAGCAATCACAAACCCGGAAAACACCATTTTCAGCATCAAGCGGCTGATGGGGCGCAAGTTCAAAGACACTGAAGTGCAGTATGACATAAAGCGGCTGCCTTACAAAATAGTTGAAGCCAGCAATGGTGATGCTCGGGTGGTGATGGGGGGCAAGCAGTATAGCCCGGCGGAAATCTCGGCCATGATTCTGCAGAAGCTGAAGATTGACGCTGAATCTTACCTCGGCGAGAAAGTCATCGATGCGGTGGTTACGGTGCCGGCCTATTTTAATGACAGCCAGCGCCAGGCGACCAAGGATGCTGGCACCATTGCCGGGTTAAATGTGATACGTATAGTAAATGAGCCAACCGCTTCAGCTTTAGCGTACGGGCTCGATAAAAAGGGAGAGGAAACTATCGCGGTCTATGACCTTGGCGGTGGCACGTTTGATGTTTCCATACTCGAACTTGGTGAAGGACAATTCCAGGTTAAGTCAACTAATGGGGATACTCATCTCGGTGGCGATGATATTGACCAGAGAATTATGGACTGGCTGTGTGATGAGTTTAAAAAGGAATCGGGCGTGGACTTGAAACAGGACAGGATGGCGTTACAGCGGCTAAAGGATGCAGGTGAGAAAGCCAAGCGTGAGTTATCAACAGTCGGGCAGACGGAGATAAATTTGCCTTTCATCACGGCTGATGCCTCTGGGCCCAAGCATATGAATATAAATCTGACACGAGCTAAACTGGAGCAGTTATCCATGGAATTGCTGGAAAGAAGCATTGAACCTTGCCGTAAAGCCTTAACTGATGCGAAACTCACTACAGCTCAGATAACCGATGTGATTCTGGTCGGTGGGCAGACGAGAATGCCAAAGGTTCAGGATATGGTACGCCAGTTTTTTGGCAAGGAGCCGGTTAAGGGCGTTAATCCTGATGAGGTAGTGGCACTGGGTGCAGCTATACAGGCAGGTGTGATTAAGCAGGAAATCAGAGATGTTCTCCTGCTTGATGTCACACCGCTTACTTTGGGTATCGAGACGCTGGGCGGAGTATCCACACCGCTTATTCCGCGGAATACCACTATCCCCACTTCGAAGAGCCAGGTATTCAGCACGGCGGCCGATAATCAGGCTAGCGTGGAAATACATGTGCTGCAAGGCGAACGCCCAATGGCCCCCGACAATCGGACTTTAGGCCGTTTCATGCTAGACGGCATATTACCGGCCCCAAGAGGGGTTCCCCAGGTTGAGGTTACCTTCGATATCAATGCCAATGGCATTTTAGATGTCCGGGCACAGGACAAGGGCACGGGCAAGGAGCAGAAGATAACCATTACCGCTTCCAGCGGTCTGAGCAAAGACGAAGTGGAGAAGATGAGAAGAGACGCCGAGTCTCATGCCGCTGACGATACCAGAAAGAAAGACGAGGTGGAAACCCGAAATACGGCTGATACACTCGTCTATACTGCTGAACGAACGCTAAGGGAGCAGGGTGACAAGGTTCCAGCAGACTTGAAACAGGAGTTGGAGGGCAAGATAGCTGCGGTACGCTCAGCTCTTCAAGGTACTGACACAAATTACATGCGCAGCACCACAGAAGATTTATCCAACGTCATGCAAAAAATCGGCTCCGCTGTGTATGGGCAAGCTGGTGCACCACCTCCACCGGGCGGAGAATCCGGCGGCGAAGCCCCTGGTGAAGCCCAGGGCGGACCTCCTCCTGGTGGCAGTGAAGAAGGTACTGTAGAGGGCGAGTTCAGAGAAGTATAAGGCTGCTTCGCACTTAAACTTAGCTATCAAAGCGGTGGATTGGTTACCTAAAGTATGCCATTCCGCCGCTAGTTTTTTAATAAGCCGTAGTTATTCATTGGCAAGATATCTCCGTTGATTTTGCATGCTTGTTGATATTGACAGCATATCCAAAAATCAATAATATGAGAAGTGAAAGCAAATCGGAGGAGGAAAAATATTATGGCGAAAAAAAGTATAACCATAAGTGGCGTGGTCGCAGGTATTATAGCTATAGTCGCTGGCGTGTTAATCCTGTTTAACTGGTTACCTCTTTATCTAATCGTTGGTGTCTTTCTCATTGTGTGGGGTGTGTTGGCTGTCATAAACAAGTAACAGTTTTTCTGTTTGCTTTAACTGACGTTTGACATGGCCTGAGGACATTAGTTGTTTTGGGAAGGGGGTAATGTATCATGTTCGGCATCACGATAAGCCCCGTAAGCGGTCTAGTAATGGGGATATTGGCCCTTATCTTTGGCATAATCGTAATGATTTTTCCCAGAATACTGAACTATCTGATTGGGATTTATCTGATTATAGTCGGGATATGGACTATAATTCAGGCCGTGGCTTCGTAAGGCCGAACGTTTGCTTACATCCGCTTCATTCAACTGAGTAGCTTTGTTTTATTCGATGCTCTGTTAGACTAAGGTATGCTTTATTTAGGCACGTCTGGCTTTAGCTACAATGATTGGGTAGGTAACTTCTACCCTCGCGGGATGCCCCGTAGAGATTGGCTTGGTTACTATGCCCGGGAATTCAATGCCCTGGAGCTAAATTCTACATATTATGCTTTACCTAAGCCTTCTGTTTTAGAAGCCATGATTCACAAAACTGGAGAAGACTTTTTGTTTTCGGTCAAGGCGAATCAGGAGATGACGCATCAGCGTCAGCAAGATAATAGGATTTTTGTGGCTTTTGTTCACATGCTTCAACCTTTTATCGATGCCGGTAAGCTGGGCTGCGTGCTGACTCAATTTCCTTTTAGTTTCGGCTTCAATCGCCAGAATTTTCATTATCTGGCGCTTTTTCGTGAATGGTTGAGAGATTTGCCGCTGGTGGTAGAATTTCGCAATGTCCAGTGGCTGAAGCCGGAGGTCTTTGATTGGCTGCGAAAACATAACCTGGGTTTCTGCTGCGTAGATGAGCCGCAGTTACCCAAGCTGTTACCTCCTTTGGCTGAGGTTACCAGCGACATTGGCTATGTGCGTTTTCATGGACGTAATGTCGCTAAGTGGTGGCAGCATCAGTACGCTTATGAAAGATATGACTACACGTATTCGGCCGAGGAGCTGAAGGAATGGCTGCCACGGATAAGCAAATTGAATAGTCTGGCGGAAAAGACTTTCGTCTTCGCTAATAATCACTGGCGTGGTCAGGCAGTAAGCACTATACGCCAGCTGCGTATGATGCTTGACTAGTTTGATTTCGTAGCTAGCGTAGGCTAGAATGGTTCGTGCAGCAATCAATATTGGTTTTGCGAGATGGCTAATCTTACTGAGCTTTATGAGCGTTTGATAAAAGAGCAGATACGTCTGAAATCTGAGCTTCAGAGGTTGAAGGCTGAGGAGAAATCTGCCGATGAGCAGCGTGAAGGCAGTCCTTTTGGAAAGAGGGATGAAGGGGCTACTGAAGCCTTTGAGTTGGAGAAGAGGCTGGCTCTGGAGAGACGGTTAACTGACGCTCTAGCTGAGGTGGCACACGCTATTAAAAAATATGAAGCTGGCATCTACAATATATGTGACATATGTGGTCAGCCCATAGAGCTAGCCAGGCTTGAGGCATTACCTCAAGCGAGCTTGTGTTTTAAATGTAAAGCCAGCCAGGTGAAGGATGCCAGAGGTAGAACGACAAGGTAGCGGGTGGCGGGGAGGATTATTCCTCATCATTGCCGCTTGTATAGTGGCCTTAGACCAGATAAGCAAGCTGTGGGTCAGGTCAAACATTACTCTTTATGAATCGGTGCCTATTTTGGGTTGTCTGAGCCTGACCAATGTACGAAATACTGGTTCGGCATTCGGCCTTTTCGTAAACCAGGCTTTTCTGCTAGCTCTAATCGCTATAATCGGCGTGGTGGCTATCCTGCTATTCTATCGCTATTTTTCAAAGTCCAGTATGCTGGGTGTTTCGGCTTTGAGCTTGGTTTTTGGTGGTGCCATCGGCAATCTGATAGACCGTCTTCGTTTCGGCTATGTTACCGACTTCATTGATGTTCGCCTGTGGCATAATTTTCACTGGCCGTCATTTAATGTCGCTGACTCAGCTATAACAGTTGGCAGTATAGTGCTGGTTGTGTTTATATTTTTGACATTTAGAAAGGCAGATGGTAGTTCCTCCAAAGACAGAAGTTAAAATATTGCAGGTCACCGAGTCAGGGGTTCGCCTGGATAAATATCTAGCTAGAGAATACCCTGAATTATCTCGCTCTGTTCTTCAGAAATTAATCAAACAGGGCTGTATTTTAGTCAATGACTTTGCAGCCAAACCAAGTCAGAAATTGAGCGTTGGAGATAGGATTTATGTTGCGTTGCCGCCTCCCGAAAAAGTTTCCCTTGCTGCTGAACCTATTCCGGTAGATGTGATTTATGAAGATGACGACCTGCTGGTGATATGCAAGCCGGCTGGACTGGTCGTTCATCCTTCTCCGGGACATACTACTCATACCCTGGTCAATGCCCTTTTAGCTCGTTGCCCCGATTTGGTTGGCTTTGTGGATGCCATGCGTCCGGGTATAGTTCATCGTTTGGATAGAGATACCTCGGGGTTGATGATTATTGCCAGGAATAGTCACGCCCAGCAGTACCTGATTAATCAGTTCAGAGCCCGGTCAGTGTTCAAAGGTTACCTTGTCTTGGTTAAAGGGAAGCTGACACCTGATCATGGTATTATCGATGCTCCTCTCGGCCGTGACCCATCTAACCGCAAACGCATGGCGGTCGTAGCCAGTGGCAGACAAGCCAGGACCGGATATAAGGTTAAGGAATATCTGGATAGGTACACTTTGCTTGATGTCACTACTGAGACCGGCCGTACCCATCAGATAAGAGTTCATTTATCAGCTATCGGCTATCCGGTCATCGGTGATGTGGTATATGGTGTCAGGTCACCATATGTTAAGCGACAGTTCGTCCATGCTTACCGGCTGGGCTTCCGTTTGCCGTCCAGTGGAGAATATCGAGAATTCATTTGCGAGTTACCTCCGGACTTAAAACAGGCTATGGTATTGATAGCAGGCATAAAGGACTGAGTTTTTGTGAACTACTATTGCTTAATGTATAGATAATGTGTTAAATTGTATTTGAAGAGAGGTACTCAAGATGAAGGGCGCTGACAAACCTTTTGAAAAGATTAAGAAGGACCAGATGGGGCGTGAAGGCGAATTATATTCGCAGCTAATGGATAAGGCGACCGAATATGGCAATCTGGAGACCTTTGAGGCTGACTCTGCGGTTCGGCGTAATGAGTTGCTGTTTAAAATCCAAACCGATATGGAAGATGTCAGGAGTGCCGTGAAACAGGCTGAGCAGCTAACTGAGAGGCTCAGGCGAAGATTGAGCGACCTCGAAGGTATGTACCGTATCCTGACCAAAAAATAGGGATTTCGTAATAATCTGTTAGTCATTCGCCGCATCTTTCCGTAATATTTTTCTAACTATTTTAAATCTTGTGAAATGACTTGTTACCCTATGTAAATCCAGCGATATGCCGGCGAGCTAGCGTTTTCGGAAGGAATTAGGGTTGGAGAAGAAGCCAAGAGAGTTAGCTTTGGAGTACGCTGGCTTCTGGCTTAGACTGGGGGCAGGTGTTATTGACCTCTTAATATTAGGTTCTGTTGTTGGAATTATTGCCTACTTTTTCCCTTCTCCGATAGTATGGTCGACGAGTGGTGTAGCTATATCGATTGTTTACTGGATGGGCTTTTGGGTATGGCGAGGTCAGACGCCGGGTAAGATGGCTGTGGGAGTTAAGGTCATTCGAACCGATAGTTCTCCGGTTAAGTGGCAATGTGCGATATGTCGTTGTTTAGGATACGTCGTCTCGGCGATAACGCTGTTCATAGGCTTTATCTGGGTGGCGTTTGACGGTCGCAAGCAGGGGATACATGATAAGATTGCTGATACTTATGTGGTTAAGCTGCCGGTAAGGCAGTTAGTTTTAACCGGGACCTTATGCTCGAGGCCGGGCTAATTATGGCTGAAAAGAAGGTTAGGGTTCGATTCGCTCCCAGCCCAACCGGCTACCCCCATCTAGGCAATATTAGGACTGCTCTATTTAACTGGGTCTTTGCCCGGCACAATAATGGTGTTTTTGTTTTACGCATCGAGGATACCGATGTCGCTCGTTTGGTGGAAGGTGCCACAGATGTTATTCTGGATAGCCTGCGCTGGTTGGGGCTTGATTGGGACGAAGGTCCCTACTTCCAGTCACAGCGGCTGGAACTTTATCGCGAAGCGGCTGATAGAGTGCTGAAGCAAGGGCTTGCTTACCGTTGCTATTGCTCTACGCAGCGTTTGGAATCAATGCGCCAGGAGCAAATGAAGCGAAAGCAGCCCCCGGGATATGACCGCTACTGCCGCAATCTTACACCGGAAGCATGCACTGAGAAGGAGGCGAGCGGGATTATACCTGTGGTGCGTTTCAAGTCGCCCCTGGGGGGCCAGACCTCTTTCAATGATTTGCTGCGTGATCAGATAGTATTTGAAAACAGCACACTTGACGATTTTGTCCTCCTTAAATCCGACGGTTATCCTACCTATCATCTGGCAAACATAGTGGATGACCACCTGATGGAGATTTCACATGTTCTCAGAGCCGATGAATGGTTATCGAGCACACCGCGCCATGTCCTGCTCTACCAGGCGCTCGGTTGGCAGCCACCGCAGTTTGTCCATCTGCCTATGATTCTGGGTACGGACAGGTCGAAGTTGAGTAAGCGGCACGGAGCTACGTCTGTCACCGAATACCAGGAGCAGGGCTACTTGGCTGAAGCGATGTTCAACTTTTTAGCTTTGCTCGGCTGGTCATTGGATGACAAGACGGAGCTTTTAACGCGTGAGGAGATAGTAAAAAATTTCTCTTTAGAGCGAATAAGCAGAACTGCGGCTGTGTTCAATAAAGACAAGCTGGAATGGATGAACGGTGTTTACCTTAGGGGCTTGAGTTTGGAGGAATTTACCCGTAGAGCTATGCCATTTTTAGAGAAAGGCTTGCCAGTTGAGGTCAAGCGTCCGTTAGATGTTGGCTATATCTTGCAGTTTGCGCCTCTTATTCAAGAGCGAGCCAGGACTCTGGCAGAAGTGCCACAGCTCAGCGATTTTTTCTTTGTTGATGAGCTGGAGTATGATGCGGGGCTTCTATTGAGTAAAATCTCTAAACCTGAAGCCATTAACAGCCTTCAGGTTTCAGCTGCTACGATGAACGGTTTGAAGAATTGGGATACGGCTTCGCTGGAGGCTGTTTTTAGGCCGTTGGCTGAAGAGCTCAAATTAAAGACCAGCGTGTTTTTCGGGCTGCTGCGGGTAGCGGTTACGGGAAGAACAGCGGCGCCACCTTTGTTCCAGACCATGGAGGTGTTAGGTAAGGAGCAGTGCCTTAAGCGGCTGAAAAAAGCTCTGGCGAAGCTGTGAACTTCTGAGAATTGATTAAGCGCCCGGCACTTCGCCTGAAGGTGGAGCGGTATATTATTTACGTATGGACTAAGATAACTATCCATATGAAACGAATCCATTGCAAGCTGTACATGACAGGAGCTAAGGACATCGCCATAAGTCCACATTGGGATGAGTCTAATAGTTTCCAAATATCAGGTTTATCAGACTAACGCGAACTTTGATGGCCTCCTGCTTGGTTACTTGCTGAGGCACCTGTTCAGTATACGGTGTGGACACAGTTTTGTTGGCCTTGACCGTAGCTTTCCCCGTCTTAGTTAAATCATAAGATGTTATATCCCTGTGCACGACCTGTGTTCCATCATATGATGTTAGGGTGATAACCCAGCTGTTGTCCGGTCCCCTCGTTTGTTGCATTTGTATAATTTGATCAACTGGATCAACGGTTACCGTTGACCCCGCCGCCTGGTCGTAATAATTATAGGGGACATAATATGGGTTGCCCCAGGCGTCATACTCAACATAGTAGCCTGTGCGTTCTATCGTTCCTCCTCCCTGCTGCATCCAGCCCGTGTAGACTGAAATGGTTTCATCAACTGTCACCTGTTCTTGTCTCTCTTTTTGCACCGGGACCATTATCGTTTCAGTTTTTTCTACCATTTTTGTTGCTGAAAACATCGGCACAAAGAGTATAAGCAGCAGTATAATGACACCGACAATTACTACCCAAGGGTTTACTCCAAACCAGCTTGTCCCCCTACGCGCAACCCTTACAACCTCGACTTCAGGTTCCTCTACCACACGCCTAACTACTCTTCGAGTCTTGGCCTTGGGTTTTTCCACTGTTCTCGTTGGACGTCTCTTCGCCATAGCCTATATCTCCTTTTCTAGATAATAAACACTTTGGCATGCAATATAACTATCTTTGTTAAATTTGTCAATCCCATGAGCTAGAGATTATGGGGTCATTTTGGAGAATTCCTTTTTTAGCTGCGGTCAGGAGGTCGAGACCAGGCACAGTGGCGCAAGGAGCAAAAAGGCTAGAAGACAACCACAGCCCTGCTTGTATTATACCTGCTTGTATTATACCTGCTTGTTTATGGCTTCTGGCAGTTGGCGCAGAAATAGCTGCCGCGGTTTCTGACGGCACGGCGCTGGATGGGTGTGCCGCAGATGGGACATGGCTTGCCGCCGCGGTGAGCTACATGAAAATTATCGTGTGCAGTGCCCAACTGCCCATCGGGCCGTTTATAGGTATCAACGCTGGCACCTTT
>Ga0315295_10001499_pt1 | contig 20038 bp, 15 predicted proteins | sample YL17G14_0_MG_FD_204453 | JGI IMG/M metagenome (GOLD analysis project Ga0315295, IMG submission 204453) | Sediment microbial communities from Yellowstone Lake, YNP, Wyoming, USA - YL17G14_0 | ecosystem: Environmental > Aquatic > Freshwater > Lake > Sediment | place: USA: Wyoming | collected...
TCTACATCGTGACCTTCGCCTGCAACTCGATCTACAAATTCCCGTTCTTCGGCCCGATCCCGACCTTCCTCCTGATGATGTTGATCACTGCGGCCGCGTTTGTCCTCGCCGTGCGGCTCGAGGCGCAGGTCATCGCCATCCTCGGCATTCTCGGCGGCTTTCTTACCCCCGTCCTGATCAACACGGGCGTGGACAACCCGCTTGGGCTCTTCGGCTATCTCGCGCTGCTCGATGCGGGCCTGATTGCCGTCGTGCTCGCCACCGGCTGGCGCTACCTCGTGCCGCTCAGCGCGGGCGGCACTGTGCTCATGATGATGGGCTGGGCCGACAGGTTCTTCATCGCGGAGAAGGGCCCGGTCGCCATGACGGTGTGCCTCGGCTTCAGCGTGCTCTACCAGGCTGCCGGCGAGGTCGCACGCCGGCGCGGGCAGAACAGCCCGGCCTTCTCCTGGACCGCGGCGGCACTGCCGCTGGTGGGCTTCGGCTATGGCGTCTTCTTCCTCGATTATCCCGCGCTCGCGGCCCGCGCCCCGCTCTTCCTCGGCTACGTGCTGCTCCTCGACGGCCTGCTGCTGGTCCACGCGTGGCGCGACGAGGCGATGCCGCGGCTCCATCTGGCCGCCGGTATGGTCACGTTCGCCTTGCTGGCGCTCTGGACCACGCAAAACCTCACCGCCGAGATGCTCCCGTGGTTGCTGCCGGTCTGCCTGATTTTCGCCGCGCTGCACACGGCCTTCCCGCTCCTGCTGGAGCGCCACCGGCTGGCCGCGAGCCCCGTGTGGTGGAGCCAGCTGTTCGCCCCGCTCACGCTGCTGCTGTTGCTGCTGCCCATCATCCGGCTGGATCCGCTGCCCTTCTTCATCTGGCCGGCCATCCTGCTGGTCGATCTGATCGCCATTGGGCTCGCGGTGCTGAGCGCCTCGCTGCTCGCCGTGGCCGCGGTGCTCGTGCTGACGCTGCTCGCCACCGCGCTGTGCATCTTCAAGGTGCCGGTCGCCGTCGGCGTGGAACCGTCGCTGCTGCTCGTCATCGGCGGCTTCGCGGTGTTCTTCTTCGCCGCCAGCATCTGGCTGGTGCGGAAACTCAGCGACCGGCTGCCCGCCGTCGCGGACGGGACGGCGCGGATCTTCGGCGACGCGCGCGCCCAGATCCCGGCGTTTTCGTCGCTGCTGCCCTTCCTGCTCCTCATCATGGTGTGCGCCCGGCTGCCGGTGCCGGACCCGTCGGCGGTCTTCGGCCTCGGCCTGCTGTTGGTCGTGCTCACGCTCGGGCTGGCGCGGCTGCTCGTCATCGAATGGCTGCCGGCCTGCGCCCTCGCCGGCATGGCGGCGCTCGAATACGCCTGGCACGCGCGGCACTTCACCGCGCCGGATGCCGTGGTGCCGCTCGCCTGGTATGCGGGCTTTTACGCCGTGTTCGCCGTGTATCCCTTCCTGTTCCGCCGGGATTTCGCGAAACTCACCGGGCCGTGGGCCGTGGCCGCGCTGAGCGGGGTCGCGCACTATTGGATGATCTCCCGCGCCGTCGCGGCCGCGTGGCCGAACGATTTCCCGGGGCTTGTGCCCGCGGCGTTCGCGGTCGCCCCGCTCGCGGGCCTCGCCCTCATCCTGCGATCCGGGCCGGCGGACAACCCGAAGCGCCTCAACCAGCTCGCGTGGTTCGGCGGCGTGGCGCTGTTCTTCATCACGCTCGTCTTCCCCGTCCAGTTCGACCGGCAGTGGCTCACGGTGGCCTGGGCGCTCGAGGGTGCGGCGCTGCTCTGGCTGTTCCACCGCGTGCCGCATCCCGGCCTGCGGGTCGTGGGCATCGTGCTCCTGTGCACCGCCTTCGCGCGGCTGGCGCTCAACCCGGCGGTGCTCGGTTACCATGTGCGCGGCGACACGGCCTGCCTGAACTGGTATCTCTACGCCTACGGCCTTGCGACCGCCGCGCTGTTCACCGGCGCGCGGCTCCTGGCCTCGCCGCGCGGGCAGGTGCTGGGCGTCAATACGCCGCCCCTCCTCAACTCCCTCGGCACCATCCTGGCGTTCCTCCTGCTCAACATCGAGATCGCCGACTATTTCACGCGGCCGGGCGCGCACACGCTCACGTTCCAGTTCTCCGGCAACTTCGGCCGCGACATGACCTACACCATCGCGTGGGCGCTCTTCGCGCTCGGCCTTCTCGCCGTCGGCATCTGGAAGCAGCAGAAGGCCGCGCGCTACGCCGCCCTCGCGCTGCTCAGCGTGACACTCCTGAAGCTCTTCCTGCACGACCTCGCACGCCTCGAGGCGCTCTACCGCATCGGCGCGCTCTTCGGCGTCGCCGTCATCGCCATCCTCGCCTCCTTCGCCTACCAACGCTTCCAGCCGAGCAATGAAAAATCTCCTCCGCCACTGTCTTAGCCTGGTCATCCTGGTCGCCGTCACGGGCATCGCCCGGCTTGGCGCCGCCGTCACCCCGACCGAGTGGACGCACCGGCAGCCGGTCGCGGTGGCCGCACCCGGCCTGGGGAAGATCGCCGTGCCGGCCGCGACCTTCGACAACGCCCAGCCCGGCCTCGCCGATTTGCGGCTGATTGACGCCAACGGGCAGGAAACCGCCTACCTGCTCGACCGCGATCTGTCCTACCATGGCCAGCCGATGCCCTTCGCGGCGGCCAAGGCGGTCCGGCCCCGGTCGTTCCGCGCCACGAATACCAACGACGCCACGCAGCTGGTCATCGAGACCGGCATGACCGACCTGCCCGAGTCGGTAACGTTGGAGACTGCCGCGCCCTGGTTTCTCAAGGCGGCGCACGTCGAGATTTCCGCCGACGGCCAGACCTGGGAATCGATCGGGCCGGCCGTGCCGGTGTTCCGCCAGTTCGGCGCGGAGCATTTGCGCCTGGCGCTGCCGCGGCGCGACACCGCCTTCGGCTTCGTGCGGGTGACGCTGGATGATTTTCGCTCCCGTCGGATCGCCTTCACCGGCGCGAGTCTCATGCCCGCCCCGGTCCGCGCGATGCCGCCGGCCCTCGTGCCGGTCGGGGCCGTGATCACCCGGCGCGACGAGTTCGCCGGCGAGACGGTGCTCACCGTCACGCTCGACGGCAAGAACGTGCCGCTGGCCGAACTGAGCCTGGAGACGAAAGACCTGTTGTTCACGCGGCGCGTCACGGTCGCCATCCGCGAAGTGCGCGGCGACGTCCCCGGCGAACGCACGGTCGGCTCCGGCACCGTCTACCGCGTCGCGCTCGAGGGCACGCCGGCGCAGGCCGAACTCGCCGTGCCGCTGGATTTCGCGCCGCCCACCCGCGAGCTGCTTGTGCACATCCACAACGGCGATTCACCGCCGCTGACGGTCGATGGCGTGACGGGGCGGCAACATTCCGTCAACCTGCTCTTCCTCGCGTCCGCCGCGGGGAATTACACCCTGCTCTCGGGCAATCCGCAGGCCGCCGCGCCGCGCTATGATCTCGCCGCATTTGCCGGCGAGATGCGCACGGCGGCCGCCACCGCGGCGGTGCCGGGTGCGCTGGAGCCGACGCCGAATTACCATCCGCGCGAATCCCTCGCCGCGCCGCCGCTGCCCGATGTGCCGCTCGCGGGCGCACCGCTCGACACGACGGACTGGCTTTACCGCAAGCCCGTGTCGCTCACGCGCGCCGGCGTGCAGGAGCTGGAACTCGATCCGGAGGCGCTCGCCCGGGCGCGGCCCGACTTCGCCGACCTGCGCCTGCTGCTGGCGGGCAACCAGATCCCCTATGTGCTCGAGCAACCCGCGCTGGCCCGGTCGCTGGTGCTGTCGTCCATCGCGACGCCCGACCCAAAACGCCCGACCTTCAGCATATGGCGGTTGACCCTCCCGCAGGCCGGGCTGCCACTGCAGCGGCTGGTGCTGGCGAGCACGACCCAGCTGTTTTCGCGACAGTTCCGCATCTACGAAAACGTCAAGAGCCCCGAGGGGCGCACCCGGGAAAGCGAACTTGCCGCCGGGGCGTGGAGCCGCACGCCCGAGCCGGGCGTGCCCGAGACGCGCATCTTCGAACTCTCCGGCCGGCCGCAGACCGACACCCTCTGGATCGAGACCGACAACGGCGACAACCCGGCCATCGCGCTCGGCGCGGTGCGGTCCGTCTACCCGGTGGTGCGGCTCATCTTCAAGGTGGCGGAGACCGACGGCTGCACACTCGCCTACGGCAACGCCGCGGCCAACGCGCCGCGTTACGACCTCAGCCTCGTGGCGGTGAAACTCCTCACGGCCAGCCGCCACGGGGCGCAGATCGCCGCCGGCGAGGACAATCCCGCGGCGAAGAAAAACTGGTTCAGCCTCGACCGGCGCCTACTGCTCTGGGGTTCGCTCGCTCTCGTCGTGGTCGTGCTGCTGGTCGTGGTGGCGAAGCTGCTACCGAAGCCGCCGGCGGCGGCATGAACAAAAAACCCGCGTCATCTGACGCGGGTTGGTGGGCGTCGGTTTCCACACCGACGCCAGTCTGCGGGCCGTAGCCTTGGCGAAGGCCTGTCGCCGATATGGAAATCGGCGACCACCTTCCTTAGGATTTTCCCTCACCAGATCCGGGCGCGGAGCTCGGGCTTCCGCCACATCGGATCGCCTTCCTTGATGCCGAAGGCGTCGTAGAAGGGCTGGAAATTCACCAGCGGGCCGATGGCGCGGAACTGGCCGGGCGAGTGCGGGTCCGTGGCGATGCGCTGTTTCAGCGCGCCGTCGCGGATGTTGGTGCGCCAGATCTGGGCGAACGACAGGAAGAAGCGCTGCTCGGGCGTCAGCCCGTCAATGAGCTTCCGCGCCTTGCCCTGCAACGAGCGCTGCAGCGCCTCGTAGGCGATGGTGACGCCGCCGAGATCGGCGATGTTTTCGCCGAGCGTGAGCCTGCCGTTGACGTGCAGGCCGGGGAGCGCCTCGTAGCCGTCATACTGGTCCACCACCTTCTGGGCGCGCGCTTCGAAGGCGGCGGCGTCCTCGGGCGTCCACCACTCGCTCAGGTTGCCGTTGGCGTCGTAGTGCCGGCCCTGATCGTCGAAGCCGTGCGTGATCTCGTGGCCGATGACGACGCCGATGGCGCCGTAGTTGACCGCGTCGTCGAGCGTGAAATCGAAGAACGGCGGCTGGAGGATGCCGGCGGGAAAGTTGATGTTGTTGGCCGTCGGGTCGAAGTAGGCGTTCACCGTCGGCGGCGTCATGCCCCACTCCATCTTGTCCACGGGCTGGCCGAGCTGGGAGAGCCGGCGCTTGATCTCGCCGCTGGTCGCGGCGCGGACGTTGGCGAAGTAACTGTCCTTGCCGACCGGGACCGCGGCGTAGTCCTTCCATTTCTCGGGATGGCCGACCTTGGCGTAGAAGCGGTCGAACTTGGCGAGGGCCTTCTGCCGCGTGGCCTCGGTCATCCAGTCGAGCTTCTGCAGCCGGTCGCGCATGACCGCCACGATGTTCTTGATCATCTCGTTCATCCGCGCCTTCGCCTCCGGCGGGTAATACTGGGCGACATAAAGCTGGCCGAGGGCCTCACCGATCTGGCCATCGACGACGCGGGCGGTGCGCTGCCAGCGCGGCTCCATGGCCGGTGTGCCCAGCAGCGTCTTGCTGTAGAAGTCAAAGCACTCCTGTTCGAACGGGGCGGACAGGTAGGGCCCGGCGTTGCGGAGCACCTGGTAGCGCAGGTAGGTCTTCCAGTCGGCCAGCGGGCGCGCGGCAAACTGCTCCTGCAGGCCCGTGAAGAACTTCGGCTGGCCGACGATGATCTCGGCGGCGGCCGGGCCGCCGATGCCGCGCTCCGCGAGGTAGGCCTTGAACGGGAACGCCGGCATCGCGCCCGCGAGCCCGGCCGTGGGCATCTTGTTATAGTTGGCCAGCGAGTCGCGGAGCTCCACGGGGGTGCGGGAGTTGGCGGCGAGCGACTTTTCCACGTCGAAGACCGTCTGGGCCCCGGCCGCGGCCGCGGCGGGCGAGTCGCCGGCGAGCGTGAAGATCTTCGCGACGTGCTCGAGGAACCCGGCGCGGATCTTGGCGTGCTGCTCGGCAAAATAGTAATCGTGCGTCGGCAGGCTCAGTCCGCCCTGGTTGGCCTGCAGCGCGTTGACGTCGCTGTGCTTCTCGTCGGCGTCGACGAAGACGCGGAAGAACGCGCGCACGCCCCCGTTGTGCAGCACGGCGAGCGTGCGGGCGAGGTCGTCGGCCGAGGCGATGGCCGCGACCTGCGCCAGGTCGGTCGCGACCGGCGCGGTGCCGGCGGCGGCGATGGCGGCCGTGTTCATCCCGGAGGTGTAGAAATCGCCGACCTTCTGCTCCACCGAACCGGGCTCGTGCGAGCGGGCGGACACGGTCTCGAGGATGCCCTTCAGGCCGGTCTGGTTGTATTGGTCGAGCTCGTTGAAGGCGCCCCAGCGGGACTTGTCGGCCGGGATGGGATTCGCCTTCTGCCAGTTGCCGAAGGCGTAGCGGGCGAAGTCCGCGCCCGGAGCGACGGACTTGTCCATGTAGTCCGCACTGAAGCGCGGGACGGGGACCGAGGCGGTTTCGGCCGCGGAAACGGCCAAGGGCGACAGCACAGCAAGGCCGGTCGCGAGCAGGAGGGGATGGAGTTTCATAGGGGAAAGAGCCGGAGGGAAACCGGCGGGCCGCAAGGGGGCAACGATGAATGGTCGGTTTGCCGTGGTGAATAAACCCCAGGACGCGTTAATCAGCCCCGCAGCGCCACCGCGAACGGGGCGCCGGTCTTCGCGCGGATGTCGTCCAGCGTGACACCGGGGTGCAATTCGGTGAGCACGAGGCCGCCGCCGGGTTTCACCTCGAAGACGCAGAGGTCGGTGATGATGAGGCTGACGACGCCCTTGCCGGTGATGGGCAGCGTGCACTGTTTCAGGATCTTCGGGCTGCCGTCCTTCGCGCAGTGTTCCATTACTGCCACGACGCGCCGCACGCCAGCCACGAGATCCATCGCGCCGCCAGGACCCTTGACCATTTTCCCGGGCACCATCCAGTTCGCGATGTCGCCGTTGTCGGCCACCTCGAGCGCGCCGAGGATGGAAAGGTCGATGTGTCCGCCGCGGATCATCGCGAACGAATCGGCGCTCGAGAAGAACGCCGAGCCGGGGATCGTGGAGATCGTCTGTTTGCCGGCGTTGATCAGGTCGGCGTCCACCCGGTCCTCGGGCGGGAACGGGCCGATGCCGAGCAGGCCGTTCTCGGACTGCAGCGTGACGTTCATGCCTTTCGGAATGAAATTTGCCACGAGCGTCGGGATGCCGATGCCGAGGTTCACGTAATAGCCGTCGCGCAACTCCTGTGCGGCGCGCCGGGCCATCAGTTCGCGGATGGGCGATTCCTTCTTCGAGGCGGCGCTCCCCTGCACGGTGCGGAACTCGATGCGCTTCTCGTAGTTCACGCCCTGGATGATGCGGTCCACATAGATGCCCGGCGTGTGGATCTGGTCGGGCTCCAGTTCGCCGACCTCGACCAGTTCCTCGACCTCGGCGATGCAGACCTGGCCGCAGGTCGCGATCATCGGGTTGAAGTTCCGCGCGGTCTTCCGGAAGACGAGATTGCCGGACTTGTCACCCTTCCATGCCTTCACCAGCGAGACCTCGGCGCGGATGCCCGGTTCGAGGACGTATTCCTTGCCGTCGAAAACCTTGGTCTCCTTTCCTTCCGCCAGCTTGGTGCCGAACGCGGTGCGCGTGTAGAAACCCGGGATGCCCGCGCCGCCCGCGCGCAACCGCTCGGCCAGCGTGCCCTGCGGGATGAGCTCGAGCTCAAGTTCGCCCGCCAGCACCTGGCGCTCGAACTCCTTGTTCTCGCCCACGTAGGAGGCCATGACCTTTTTCACCTGCCGCGTCGTGAGCAGGATGCCCATGCCGAAACCGTCCACGCCGGCGTTGTTGCCGACAATGGTCAGGCCCTTCACGCCGCTGTCGCGCAGCGCCACGATGAGGTTTTCCGGAATGCCGCACAGCCCGAACCCGCCGGCGGCGAGCGTCAGGTGGTCGTGGAGCAGGCCATCGAGGGCGGACCGGGCGTTGGGGTAGACTTTGCTCATGGCGCTACGGCGAATGGAGTTTAACCACGAAGGACACGAAGCTCACGAAGGCAAGGCCGGGGGATTTCACTTCGTGCTCTTCGTGTCCTTCGTGGTTGGTCAAATGAGCTCCACGCAGGCGGCCAGGCCTTCGCCGCCGCCGATGCAAATGGCCGCGACGCCGCGCTTGAGGCCACGGTCCCGCAGCGCCGCGATGAGCGTGACGAGGATGCGCGCCCCGGAACAGCCGATGGGATGGCCGAGGGCAATGGCACCGCCGCGGACGTTGAGCCGGCCATGCGGCACGCCGAGTTCCTGCATGAACGCCATCGGCACGACGGCGAAGGCTTCGTTCACCTCCCAAAGGTCGACATCGTTGGCCGACCAACCGGCCCGCTTGAGCGCGGCCTGCGTCGCCGGCACCGGCGCCGTGGTGAACCACCCCGGGTCCTGCGCGTGGCTGCCGAACGCGACGAGGCGCGCGATGGGCTTCAAGCCCTTCGCCTTTGCGGTGTCGGCGGTCGTCACGACGAGCGCCGCGGCACCGTCGTTGATCGAGGAGGCGTTGGCCGGCGTAATGGTGCCGTCCTTCTGGAACGACGGCTTGAGCGACGGAATCTTGTCATACTTCACCTTGGCCGGGCCCTCATCGTGCTCGATCCTGGCGACCTTGCCCTTGGCGTCGGCGCTCTCGACCGGTGTGATCTCGGCAGCGAATTTGCCCTCCCGTTGCGCGGCGTTGGCGCGCTGGAAACTCTCGATGGCGAAGGCGTCCTGCTGCTCGCGGGTGAACTTGTATTTCGTCGCGCACTGCTCGGCGCCGCTGCCCATGTGGATGTTGTTGTAGGGATCCCACAGGCCGTCGGTGATGAGCGAGTCGATCACCTGCTGGTGGCCGAGGCGGTAGCCGTCGCGCGCCTTGGGCAGCAGGTAGGGCGCGAGCGACATGTTCTCCATGCCGCCGGCGACGGCGATGCTGCCCATGCCGCCGCCGAGGAAATGCGCGGCGCCGATGACGGTCTGCATCCCCGAGCCACAGACCTTGTGGACGGTGGCGCAACGGACGGAGACGGGCAGCCCGGCGTAAATCGCGGCCTGGCGCGCGGGCGCCTGCCCCTGCCCCGCCTGCAGGACGTTGCCCATGAGGCAGTCGGTGACGTCGACGGGATTGACGCCGGCCTGCGCCACGGCGCCCCGGATGGCGGCCGCGCCGAGGCGCGGTGCGGGCACGGAAGCCAGCGCCCCTTGGAAGGCGCCGATGGGGGTGCGGGTGGCGGAAAGAATGACGATGTCGGTCATGGCGGGGGTTTTGATTAACCACGAAGGACACGAAGCTCACGAAGCGACCATCGCGGGGTATTGCTTCGTGCTCTTCGTGTCCTTCGTGGTTAATTCAGGTTGGTCTTTTGATCGTGAACAGCTCCGTGGTGCGGGTGTAGTAGTCGCCGCCCATGCGGCCGATGGTGTCGAGCTTGCGCGGATCGAGCGCTCCGTCAGTCACGACCGCCTCGCTGACATGCGCGCAGAGGATGGTGCCGAAGACGACGTTGCCCGCGAGCGGGCCCTCGCCGACGCGGACGATGCGGTCGAGCTTGCACTCGAAGGAGACGGGCGAGGCCGCGACGCGCGGCGGCTTGACCAGCGCCGACGGGGCGGTGGCGATGGCGAACTTCTCGAACTCGCTCTCGCCGTGCGGCAGGGCTGCGGAAGAAAGGTTCATGGGCTCGCGCAGCGCATAGGGCACGACGTTGACGACGAACTCCGGCACCTGCTCAACGTTGAGGATGGTGTCCTTTTTCCGGCCGGTGCGGTCGTTCGCGCCGGTGAAGAGGAGGGTCGGCGGGCTGGCGCACACGCCCTGGAAGAACGAGAAGGGCGCGAGGTTGGTCTTCCCCGCCGCGGAGATGGTGGAGACCCAGGCGATGGGCCGCGGGTTGATCGCGTTGATCAGCCACGGGTAGGATTCGCGGGGGGCGAGTTTCAGAAAATCGATGATCATGGGTTAACCACGAAGCTCACGAAGGGCACGAAGGCAAATCAGGACCGGAAGCCCGCAGCTTCGCGATCTTCGTGTCCTTCTTGGTTGATAATCATCCCAGCCACGACAGCGGGTAGTTCGGGTCGTCCAGCGCCAGCGCCTCCGCGGTCAGCTCGAGCGGGAACTGCGTGTCGAACATCACGGCGAGTTCCTCGGTGCGCTGCGCGTTCATGCTGGCGAGCGTCGTGCCGGGATGCGGGCCGTGCGGGATGCCCTGCGGGTGCAGCGTGAACGAGCCGGGCTCGACGCCCTTGCGCGAGCCGAAGTTGCCGCGCACGTAGAACAACACCTCGTCGGCCTCGGTGTTGTCGTGGGCCCACGGCACCTTGATGGCCTCGGGGTGGTGGTCGAGGTAGCGCGGCGCGAAGGTGCAGATGACAAAACCGTTGATCTCGAAGGTCTGGTGGATCGGCGGCGGCAGGTGGACCGTGCCGGTGATGGGCTCGAAATCATTCGCGTTGAACGTGAACGGGTAGAGGTAGCCGTCCCACCCCACGATGTCGTGCGGGTGCGAGGCCAGCACATTCCGGGTGAAACGGTTCCGGCCCTTCGTCAGCACGGCGAAGTCGCCCTCCTGATCCACCGCGAGAATCTCGCTCGGGCCGTGGAAGTCGCGCTCACTGTAAGGCGCGCCCATCCGGATCTGGCCCTCCTCGTGCAGGTGGCGCCCGGGAATGCGCACCGGATGCGCCGACTCAAGGATGAGGTAGTCCTCCTTCGTGATGTCATCGGGCACGAGCCGGTAGATGGTGCCGCGCGGAATGACGAGGTAGTCGTCCTGCCGGTAGCGGAGCCGGCCGTATTGGGACTCGAGCCAGCCGCCGCCCGCCCAGACGAAGATGACGTCGTCGCTCTGGCCGTTGCGGTAGAAATCGTATTCTTTCGCCATCGCGGTCGCGGGCCGGCAGCGATAGGCGGCGATGTCGGCGTTGAACATCAGCGGCACGCGGCCGGTGTAGGGGTCGCCGGCCCGCGCCATGCCGGCGGACCTGAGGTGGTGGTGCCGGAGCGGCGTGGGGCCGGCGGGCTTCAGCGCGAACTCCTTGAACAACTCGACGCTCTTCACGCGCGTCGGCGGCTTCAGGTGGTAGACGATGCTGTAGGCGCGGTCGAAGCCCTCGGTGGTGATGACGTGCTCGTAGTGCAGGCCCTCGCCCTTGTAGCTCGCGGCGGGGTCGCGGGGAAACCTGAGGTGATGCTTGCGGGGCAGCGCCCCGAGGCGGAGGTATTGGGGCATGGCGTGGAGGAGAAGGGTGAGTGAAAGCGAGCGGGGGGATGAGGCTGCGTTACGCGGTGCGTGGCCAGTTCCGGTTATTCAGCCTCACTCTCGCTTTCACTCAAAGGGTGCCGCGCCGGGCCTGCTCGCGCTCGATGGCCTCGAACAGCGCGCGGAAGTTGCCCTCGCCGAAGCCGATCGAGCGGCCGCGCCGCTGGATGACCTCGAAGAAGAGCGTCGGCCGAGCGAAGACGCACTTGGTGAAGAGCTGGAGCAGGTAGCCGTCCTCGTTGTCGCGGTCGACGAGGATCTTGAGTTTCTTCAGGTCCTCCTTGCTCTCCTGGATCTGCCCCACCCGCTCGTCGAAGGTGCCGTCGTAGTAGCTGTCCGGCACGTCGAGAAATTCCTGGCCCATCTTGCGCATCTCCTCGATGGTGGCGGTGATGTCGGGCGTGAGCAGCGCGATGTGCTGGACGCCGGCGCCGCCGTATTGGTCGAGAAACTCCTGGATCTGCGAGTTGGCGGATGAGGGCTCGTTGATCGGAAGCTTCACCCAGCCGTCGGTGGAGCTGACGACCTTGGACATCAGGGCGGAGCGGCCCGTATTGATGTCGAAGTGCATGAACAGGTCGAAGCCGAACACCTGCTCGTAATACGTGACCCACTCGTCCATCCGCTCGACGTTGGTCACGACGTGGTCGATCATGGCGAAGTTGATCTCGCGGTCGTCGATGCCGCCGGCGACATTGGTGAAGCCGGGCATGAACTCCCCGCGCCCGCGCCGCTCGACCAGGCTGTGGATGGTGTCCCCGTAGGCCGCGATGGCGGCGTGGACGATGTTGGCGTCCTCGTAGAGCCTGCGCACGGGATTTGCGCCGCGCCGCTGGGCCTCGGTGAAGGCGTGCTTCGCGTCCTTCACCTTGAAGGCCACGTCGCGCACGCCGCAACCGTGCCGGTCGAGGTGGTGGCGGAGGAAGTCCGCCTCCGGCCCCGCGCCCGATGGCTCGCTGACGACGAAGTTGACCCGGCCCTGGCCGACGACGTGGGCGCGGCGGCCCTTGAGCCCGGTCGCGGGGTCGCCGTAGGCGCGCGGCGTCATGCCGTATTTCCCGATAAAGAAGTCGCGCCACTGGTCGGCGTTATCGACATAAAATTCGACGTGGTCGAAGCCGCGCAGGCCGAGCGGATTCACGCCGGTTTTGCGCGCAACGGGTTTTTCAAAAAAAGTTCGGCTCATGCGTGGAGGCCCGGAAGGGGCTTGAGGGGCGATACTCTACCCGCTTGGCCCGGCCCCGGCCATACGCCGGATGGCGTAAACGGCTTGCCCGGGGAGGGTGATGGCGACAGTGCTGAGGGCGGGCCGCCGCGGCGCCCGCATCCCACCTTTTTGATCCCCGCCCATGCCCCCGCCCGATCGCGCCGCCCTGCTCGCCCACTACTCCGCCATGATGGAGGAAGTCCCCGTCGGCCTGCTCCTGCTCGACTGGGACTTGCAGCCGCTTTGGTTCAACGCCGAGGCCGCGCGCGCCTGCGCCGTCTGGAACCACGGCGAGCGCCGCGCTGCCGCGCTGCGGGCCCGCCATGCGTTCCGCCTGCCCGCGCCGCTGGCCGACGCTTGCCGCGCCCTGCGCGAGGCGTGGCCCCGCGGCGACATCGCGGGCCACCCGCAGGTCGTGAGCGACCTGCCCCGCGGGCTGCACGCGCGCCTCAAGATCCATCCGCTCGCCGCCGGCCTCCCGCCGGCCTTCCACGTGCAACTCGACTACCGCCGGCCGCGCGGCGACCGCGAGCGGCCGCTCTCGCCCGGTGCGGTCGCGCTGCTGGCGCGCCTCTCCGAACGTGAACGCGAGGTGGCCATGCGCGTGCGCGAGGGCCTGCGCACCGCCGAGATCGCCGCCGAGCTGCGTCGCAGCCCGCTGACGATCAAGACGCAGCTCGCCGCCATCTTCGCCAAGCTCGCCGTGCGCGGCCGCACCCGCGTGGCGGCGCTGCTCAACCGCTGAGGCCGCAGGGCTGCCGTGACAACCCCCGGCATTTCTGCTCCACTCCCGCGCATGAGCCAATCTCCGCCGCCGGACCGCAAGGAGGCCTTCCGCCAATGGCTGCGCCGTGAGCTCTGGCTCGAGACCCGGGTCGTGCTGGTGCTCCTCGCCGCCGGCTGCACCGCCGTGCTGGGGCTCGACACCCTCTGGAGCGGTTTCGGGGCCTACTGGAGCCGGCTCAACTACCAGCTCACCTACGTCGCCCTCGAGCAGCATCCGGTGGCCCTGATCCGCACCTTCGCCAACCGGCTCGGGGACAGCGAATATGGCTGGGGCCTTTTCTCGTTGGCTGAGCCCATGAACGTCTCCAGCGCCCGCCAGCAGCTGCGGCTGGATTTCCGGGAAATCTACGGCGTGGGTCCGGACGGGACGCCGCAGTTCCAGCCCACCTCCAGCCTGAAGCGCGCCGACCCCGCCACGCAGAAGCTGCGCTCCTTCGCTTACCTCTCCCGCTACCAGCATATCGAATCCCGGCGCTTCACCCGCCTTTACCAGCCCGAGGACCCCTTCAATCCGACCGACAGCGGCACCAGGCTGGCCCGGCTGATCACCAAGGTTTTCGGGCTGCCCGACGCGTTCATCCACACGGTCCGCAGCATCGTCTCCGCGGGGTTGTCCGGGATCCTCCTGTTCAGCACGGTGCTGGGGCTTTCCGCCGCCGCGCTGTGGAACTCGCACCGGCCGGCGCGTTGGTGGCTCAAGGTGCTGGTCTGGCCCACCCTCGCCAGCGCCCTCATCTGGCTGGCCATCGTGGTGATGTCGGTCTCCGCCGCGTTATTCGGCGGCCTGACCCCCAACACCTCCGCGCTGGCCCTGTTCACCGCGCTGCCCTTCCTCTTCCTGGCGGCCAAGCTGCCGCTGCGTTACGCCGAAAGCCTCGTGCGCGTCGTCCCGCCCGCGGTGAAGACGTGGGACGGCATCGACCGCCGCAAACCCCGGCCGCCCGAGCCCAAGCCCGGCGAGACGATCCCCCCGATGGGCGGCGCGTGAGCGGACCTCTTCACCTGTAGCCACGAGCGTGAGCGAGTGGACACCGTCAGATCCACTCGCTCACGCTCGTAGCCACTTTCCCCGAGGCTTTCCCTTGGGGGGTGTTTGCATAATGTGCTCTCGGGCAATCAAACCACGGTAGGCTGCCCGCTGGCAGGCGCGGATCTGGCGCGAGCATCGGCCGGCGCCAAGGCTATGGCCCGACAAGAGCTCGCTGGCCCACATCCCGGTGGTTCTAATCATTTCGGAGTAAACGGGTCGGTTTGGCTTCGGTTCCGCCGCGGAAGCACGCAAGTTGGGCGCATGCAGAATACCCCCACGCCCACCCCGACCGGCGCAGACGATCCGCGCTGCATTCCGCACAAGCTCACCGCGCCCTTGCCGGTGGGCGACGCGTGTCCCTATCCCGCCTACACCGCCGACGAACAGGACGTCTGGCGGACCCTCTACCACCGGATGGAGACGCTGCTGCCCGGCCGCGCCGCCGATGAATTCCTGACCGGCCTGCGGGCGCTCGACCTAGAGAAGGACCGCATCCCCGCCTTGGCGGACGTCTCGCGCAAACTCCAGAAAATCACGAACTGGCAGATCGCCCGCACGCCGGGCCTGCTCGACGCGCATGATTTCTTTTCCTCCCTCGCGCGCCGGATCTTCCCCTGCACCGATTACATCCGCAGCCGCGCCGAGCTCGACTACACGCCGGCGCCCGACTGCTTTCACGACATCTACGGCCACACGCCGATGATCACGCATCCCCGCTTCGCCAACTTCTACCAGAAGATTGGCCAGGCCGCGCTCGCCTGCAAGGATCCGGCCGTCGAGGAAGGCCTGACCCGGATCTACTGGTTCACGGTCGAGTTCGGGCTCATCAAAAACCCCGGCGGCCTGCGGATCTACGGGAATGGCATCATCTCCTCCTCCGGCGAGACCCAGCACTCACTCACCGACCAGGTGAAAAAGGTTGCCTACCGCCCCGAGACGCTCGCCGCCCAGCCCTACGACATCTGGCATTTCCAGAACACGCTCTTTGTCATCGAATCCTTTGACCAGTTGGAGCAGGAGTTCGTCCGCTGGGCGCGGGAACACAAGCTGCTGTGAGGTGGCACGCGCCGTGAGCTCATTGTAGGGTCGGCGCTTGTCGCCGGACCGGATCCGGAGAGAACAGCGGCCCGCCGACAAGCGGCGGCCCCACACCCGCGCAAAGAACCTCCTCACGGGTTCTCCATCTTGATGATTTCCCACGGGGCTTCGGTCCCGGCGGGTTCCGGCGCAGCCTTCGGCTTGGGTTTGGCCCTGGTTTTTGCCCGCGCGGAGCGGGCTCTTTCAGTGGGCTTGATCTCACCGCGCTGCTCCAAAAGGTGCTTGGTGCGATGAAGCCAGGCATCGAGCTCCGCAAATCCTCCGGGATTCAACGAATGGACGCGTCGCTGCCCTTCAACCCGGACAATCACCAGATTGGCCTCGCGCAAGAGCTTGAGGTGCTGGGAGATGGCCGGCGCGCTCATGTCGAACTCCTCGACTATCTCGCCCGCCGTATACTCCTCCTCAGCCAGCAGTTCGACGATGCGGCGACGGGTGGGATCGGCCAGGGCGGACAGACTGAGCACGCTTCGTTAATTAAGATAATTATTAATTAAGCAATATCCTAATTTAGTGGCGTAAACCGGATTGCCCGCGTCGTGCGCTGAGCTTTCTTTGGAGGGCCCGGCAGGAGCTGGGACCTTCCCCCTTAAGCCGGCGACTTCGCCCCGCGCCCCTTACCGCGTCAGCCGGTGGATGAGCACGGCCGCGCGCTTCACCAGCTCCGGCGCTTGCCGCAGGTCCGCCGACTCCTGCTTCGTGTGCTGACCCGGGCCGTCCAGCCCAAGCCCGTCGAGCCCGGGCAGCGGCGGCGAGACGAACGCGATGTCACCGGCCCCGCGGCCGCGCGGGTCGAACGCCGTGATCTCGCCGAACCCGAGGTCGCGGCTCGCCTGGTCCAGCTGCGCCAGCAGCGCGTAGTTCTCCGGCGTCGGCGGCATGGCCGGGTAGCCCTCGGAGAAGGTCAGCTTGGCCGACGTCCGCGGCAGGTTCTGCTTCACCACCGCCCGCATCCGCGCCTGCGCCTCGGCCAGCTGCTCGGCACTCACCGTCCGCAAGTCGCCGCGCACCAGCGCGCGCTGGGGGATGATGTTGGTCTTGCCCGCCACCGTGCCGCCGGTGCGCGTGAGCTCCGCCTCCACGCCCGCCGCGATCAGCGCGGGGCTGATGGTGAGCCCGTCCAGCGGCCGCAATTGGTCATGAAATCCCTGCAGGATACGGGTCATCTCAAAGGCCGCGCCGCTGCCCATCGCCGCGGAAAACATGCCCGACGAATGCCCGGTCACGCCCTGCACCTCCAGTTCCCAGCTCGCGCTGCCGCGCCGCGCCACGGTGCCGGTGCGCCCGATGGCCGACTCGAACGCCAGCGCGACGTCGCTGCGCCGCGCGGCCTCGAACAGGTCGCGGCGCGACACCTCCACGGGCTTGCCCGCGGCCTCTTCATCGCCCGTCATCACCACGATGATCTGTGTCCCCTCTAGCGCGCCGGCCGCGTGCAGCGCGCGGAGCGCGGCGATGATCACGACGTCGCCGCCCTTCATGTCCGCCGCGCCCGAGCCGTGCACGATGTCGCCCTCGCGGCGAAACTCCCCGCCGGGATAGACCGTGTCGAGGTGGCCGATGAGGAGCACGCGCCGGCCCTTGGTCCCCTTGCGTTCAGCCACCAGATGACCGGCGCGCCCGGTGGACGCGGGCATTTCGGCAAAGCGGCTCTCAAAGCCCAGTTCCGTGAGTTGCCGGATGAAGTGCTCGCCCATCCGGCGGACGCCCGCGAGATTCTCGGTGGCGCTGTCGATCCGCAACGCCGCCTCCAGGTCGGAGGCAAAGGCACCGGCCTGGGTGTCGACCAGGGCCGCGATCTTCTGTTCGTCGGGCGTGAGCGCCGCGCGGGCGGAGAGCGCCAGCAGGCCGGCCAGCAGGGGAAGGTAGCGGCGTGAAATCATGTCGCCCCGACCGCAGCAGAAACTTGTCCCGGCGTCGAGTGCTTCAGCCGGCGGCTAACCCTGCGCGGCTTCTTCCGGCGGGTGCGCCGCCCCGAGGAACCGGTCGGCGAGTTTGTTCAGCCGCAGGGCGAACACCGCCCACGTCACCCCGAGCGCGACCCAGCACCCGTAGCCGAGCAGGTGGTAGGTCCGGCGGATCTGGAATTTCGTCCAGCCGAAGCCGTCCATCAGCTTGTTCATGTCCCCGCCCTGGTCGCCCTCGCCGTTGATCATCGAGCCGAAGGGAATCTCCTCGAGGCCGTGGTAGACCTGGTTCCACATCAGGAAAATGTTGAGGAAGGCCGTGGCGCCGATGAGGAAGAAGACATAGCGGCATGCGCCCCACTTGAATTTCTCCGGCAGCTGCACGTAGAAGAACATCATGAAGAGCGTGCTCAGGTAGAACTCGCCCCCCACGCCGCCGAAGGCGCTCCACCAGAATTCCTGGCGGTGTTCCGGCATCCGCCACGTCATGTAATACTGGAGCAGCCCGAGGACGACGGCCGCCACCATCGGCCAGACCTTGCGCTCCTTCAGGCCGGCGAGGAACAGCAGTCCGAACAGCAGCAGCAGGCCGTAATACACGAAATCCGAGTGTTCCGGCTCCACCGGCGTCCAGCCGAACGGCAGCGGCAGGGCCCGGAACCCGCACAGCCACGCCGCCGTGGCGTGGCCGAACTCATGCATCCACACGTGGAAGCCCTTCAGGAAAAATCCGAGAGGGCTGAGGTTGACCAGCCACACCAGGCCCAGCAGCAGCGGCGGCACGAGGAGGTTGACCAGCCAGTTGTCGAAGGCGAAGAGCGCGAACTCGCCGTCCCCCGCGGCGCGCGGCGGGACGACCGGCGGCGTGATCAGCCCGGCGGGCGGCGGGACCAGCGGCGCGGGCGGCGGGGGCGGCCCGCCGGCAGCCAGCCGCGGCTTGCGGAGCTTTTCCTTCTCCCGCGCCAGCTCCACCTGCCGGGCCCGCAGGTGCGCGGCCAGTTTGAAGTAGGCCGTGCGCAGCCGCAGCCGCTGGGCCTCCAGCTCCGGGTTCACCTCGTCCGCGGAGCCGCTCTTCCCCTGGAGGATCGCGAAATTCCGCTTCATGAACGCCCGTTCGAGTTCCTCCAATGACACTCCCGGCGCCACCCCCAGGACCGCGTGGCATTGCGCGAGTTCGGCTTCGTTCATGAGCGGCCACGCTGACGGTGAATCGCCCGCCTGTCCAGCCAGCGGCGCCGGATTGCCCCTCATTCCCGTTGCCTTACCCCGTCCTCTGTCCTCTGTAATCCATGCCGGTGCTCAGGCACCGGAAAACCCCGGGCCGGCAGCATCCGGTAACGGGGTGTCTCCGGCATCTTTTTCCCCCCATGGCTCAACTCGGCAAACGCAACCTCCTCCCCGTCATCCGCGCGGCGCAACCCGGCCTTTACCTGGACGGCGGTTCGCACGGCGAGATCCTCCTGCCCGCCCGCTACATCCCCGCCGGTGCCGTGCCAGGCGGCAAGCTCGAGGTCTTTGTCTACCGCGACTCCGAGGACCGGCTTGTCGCCACCACCGAGAAACCCCACGCAGTCGTCGGCGAGTGCGCCTGCCTCAAGGTCGTCAGCGTCAACCCCCGCATCGGCGTCTTCCTCGATTGGGGCCTCGGCAAGGACCTCCTTCTGCCCGCCCGCGAACAGGACGGTCCGCTCAACCCCGGCGACCGCGTCGTCGTGCAGGTCGTGCTCGACGAGAAGTCCGACCGGCTCATCGCCAGCGCCCGGCTCAACCGCCGGCTCGACCTCACGCCGCCGCCCTACCACGAGGGCGAGTCCGTGCACCTGCTCGTCGCCAGCAAAAGCCCGCTCGGCTACAACCTCATCATCAACCATGCCCACCGCGGGCTCGTCTACAACGCCGACATTCCCCGGCCACTGCAGATCGGCTCGGTTGTCGAGGGTTACGTGCGCCAGGTGCGTCCCGACGGCAAGATCGACCTCGCGCTCGGCCGCGCCGGCTACCGCCGGGTCGCTTCGGTCGCGGAGCAAGTCCTGGAAAAGCTCAAGGCCGCCGGCGGCCGGCTGCCCTACCACGACGGCAGCCTGCCCGAGGAGATCCGCGACGCGTTCGGCGTGAGCAAGAAGGCCTTCAAGCAGGCCATCGGCGCGCTCTACCGCGACCGGCTCATCCGCATCGAACCCGACGGGATCCACCTGGTGGAGCCTCCCGGCAAGGTTTAAGGGATAAGTTTTAAGCCCTAAGCCCCCTTCCGGTTCTTCCCCTTACAACTTAAACCCTGCACCTTAAAACTATTCTGCCCATGCAGCAGACCAACTCCTCCACCCCGCGGCCCGTCAAGGTCCGGTCCGTTCCCCTTGAACTCTGCCAGTTCCTGAAGTTCGGCGGGTTGACGGAAAGCGGCGGCGAGGCCAAGCACGCGATCGCCGCGGGCCGGGTCATGCTCAACGGCGCCGTCGAGACCCGGAAGCGCAAGAAACTGTCGGCCGGCGACCAGGTCGGCTACAACGGCCATATCATCATCGTCGCGGTGGGTTGATTGATGGGAGGCGGGAAGGTGGTCGCCGATTCTTGTCGGCCGTAGCCTTGGCGAAGGCTGATCCATATCGGCGACAGGCGGGGTGTCCCGTAAATATGTTTCGGCAGTGGCTACGAGCGGGAGCGAGTGGTGGCGCGTCGGTCCACTCGCTCACGCTCGTGGCTGCGTCCCATCGA
>Ga0315295_10001500_pt1 | contig 20034 bp, 14 predicted proteins | sample YL17G14_0_MG_FD_204453 | JGI IMG/M metagenome (GOLD analysis project Ga0315295, IMG submission 204453) | Sediment microbial communities from Yellowstone Lake, YNP, Wyoming, USA - YL17G14_0 | ecosystem: Environmental > Aquatic > Freshwater > Lake > Sediment | place: USA: Wyoming | collected...
TAGAAAAAACCCTAGAATCTTTTGGCATTACCGCTCGTGTGGTTGAAGTGAATTTGGGTCCGGCCGTAACCCAATATGCCCTGGAGGTTGCCTTGGGAACAAAGCTGTCCAAAATTACGGCTCTTGAACGCGATTTGGCCCTGGCCTTAGCTGCCCCCACTGGGACTATCAGAATTGAAGCTCCGATTCCCGGAAGAAGTCTTGTCGGGATTGAACTGCCTAATAAAAGCCCCGAGTTTGTTCCCTTAAGAAAGATGATGGAAGCCGAGGTAATGAAAAACAACAGTTCAAAACTGGCAGTTTCCTTGGGACTTGACGTTTCCGGTAAGGCCGTCATTACCGAGATCGGCAGAATGCCGCATGTTCTTATTGCGGGGCAGACCGGTTCCGGAAAGTCGGTTTGTATCAATGCTTTTTTGGCGTCCATTCTTTTCAGGGCGGCCCCGTCTGAAGTTAAATTTATTCTGGTTGATCCAAAAAGGGTGGAATTAACGGGGTATAACGGCATTCCTCATCTTTTAACCCCGGTCATTGTCGAACCGGAAAGGGTAATTTCGGCTCTGAGGTGGATTTTGTCCGAGATGGACAGGAGGTATAAGCTTTTTGCCCAGGCAGGAGTCAGAAACATGGATGGTTACAATGAAATGTCCGGGTTTCAGGCTCTCCCTTATATAATTTTAGTGATCGATGAACTGGCCGATATTATCCTTTTTTCTCCGGTTGAAGTCGAAGACTCAATTACCAGGATTGCCCAAATGAGTAGAGCCACAGGTATCCACATGGTTTTGGCAACTCAACGACCGTCGGTTGATGTCATCACGGGATTGATCAAAGCCAATATTCCCTGCAGGATTGCTTTTGCCGTTTCTTCCCAGGTTGACTCCCGGGTAATTTTGGATACCCAGGGAGCAGAAAAGCTTCTGGGGAGAGGCGACATGCTTTACCTGCCGCCGGAACAGGCAAAACCAGTAAGAATTCAGGGAGCGTTTGTGTCCGACAAAGAAACGGGGGCCTTGGTTACCTACTTAAAAAATCAGGGAATCGGAGCTCAATATACGGAAGAGGTCACGACGATGAGTAAATCCGGGGTGCCGCAAGTTGCCGGGATTGAGGGAGACATTGACGATTTTTTTAGAAAAGCGGTAGAAGTTGTTTGCCAATATGACCGGGCTTCGGCGTCACTACTGCAAAGGAGGCTTTCGATCGGTTATGCCAGGGCCGCCAGGATAGTTGATCAATTGGAAAGTGCCGGAGTGGTAGGTGCTTCCGAGGGGTCCAAACCCAGAGAGGTTTTAATCCGAAACGCCGAGGAATTTTTAGCCAAGACCGCTTCAAATAAATGAAAAACATCGGAGAAATCTTAAAGAACGCCAGGGATAAAAAAAGGTACTCGTTGAAAAAAGTGGAATCCGACACGAAGATTAAAAGGGAATTTATAGAAGCCATTGAGAAAGCGGAGTGGTTATCCCTGCCCGATTTTACGGTCGTTTCGGGATTTGTTAAAAATCTGGCCTCATTTCTGGGGATGAATCCAAAAACGGCTTTAGCTCTTCTGAAAAGGGACTATCCTCTTAAAAAAATATCAATCAGTCCCAAGCCCGATATTGGGGGTAAGTTCGTTTGGACGCCCAAATATACTTTTGGGATCGGAATTTTTATGGTCCTTCTGGCAATTTTCGGGTATTTGGGTTTTCAATACATCAAGTTTGGTACGGCACCGACCCTGGAGGTGACAGAACCTAAGGACGGATATGTGGCCACGGCCAGGGAGGTTTTAGTCGACGGCAAAACCGATCCCGATGCCACTGTGAAAGTAAATAATCAATCGGTTTTAGTTAGTGATGATGGAAAATTCAGTACCAACCTGGAGATTTTTGAAGGAACTAAAGAGATAGTCGTCGTAGCAATTTCCAGAAGTGGAAAAGAGACAATGGTCACACGCAAATTAGTAACTGAGATAAAATAAGATAAAAATATGGATGGAGTTCAAACACTTTTAATCATCGTGGTAATTTCTCTCACTGCCCTTTTGGTGATTGTTGGGGTTCAGGTGGTGATGATTATTTTGGATTTAAGAAAGGCAATAAAAAGATTAAATAGTATTTTGGAAGATGCGATTTTGGGAGGGGGATTAATCCGTCCCGATAAACTAACCGGAGTTTTGGAGATTCTTCGTCGCGGCAAAAAACTCGAGACCCACGGACAGGAAAGTTAAAAAAAGGGTATAATTTGAGCATGACTTCAAATGAGGTTCGTGAGAAATATTTAAAATTTTTTATATCATCGCCTAGAAATCACCGAGAGATAGTGCCCGCCCCTCTTGTTTTAGAGAGTGATCCGACAACTCTTTTCACATCAGCCGGAATGCAGCCTTTAATTCCGTATCTAAAAGGTCAACGCCACACCAAAGGAAAAAGACTTGTTGATTGTCAGCGTTCTTTAAGAACTGTGGATATTGATGAGGTTGGAGATAACAGGCACTTAACTTATCTTAAGATGCTGGGAAATTGGAGTTTGGGAGATTACTTCAAAGAAGAACAGATTCCCTGGATCTTTGAATTTTTTACTAAGGAACTTGGTATCCCAAAAGAGAAACTTTGGGTGTCTGTCTTTGAGGGATCTAAAGATATTCCCAAAGATGTTGAATCCTTTGAACTTTGGAAAAAATTAGGAATACCTGAAAGTAGAATCTTTTTCTACGGTGTAGAGAAAAACTGGTGGAGCCGCTCCGGCGCTCCGGATAAAATGCCGGTTGGTGAAATTGGGGGACCGGATTCAGAAATGTTCTTTGATTTCGGGACTAGGCATAACCCAAAATTTGGCAAAGAATGTCATCCAAACTGCGACTGTGGCAGGTTTTTGGAAATCGGCAATTCGGTCTTTATTCAATATCAAAAAAATAAAGACGGCTCTTTGTCTGAATTACCACAAAAAAATGTAGATTTTGGGGGAGGATTAGAAAGAATTACAGCTGTAGTAAATGGCGACCCTGATATTTTTAAGATAGATATTTTCACCGAAACTATTCAAAAACTTGAAAAGATAACGGGTAAGACCTACAAAGAAAACAAGAAATCTTTTAGGGTTATTGCGGATCACTTAAGAGCAGCAGAATCAATTGCTTCTGAGGGAGTCTATCCAGCAAATAAACTTCAGGGTTATATCTTGAGAAGGCTGATAAGAAGGGCTGCGGTACAAATGAGGACACTAAAACCAGACTTTACTGAATTTGATTTTGAAAAAATAAATAATAACAAAGTAATTTCGGAAGAAATTGGAAAATTCAAACAAAGTTTGAATAAAGGTTTTAAGGAGATTGAAAAATTAGACTTTTTTGATGGCAAAAAAGCCTTCGATCTTTATCAAAATTATGGTTTTCCGCTGGAACTCACTGAAGAAATTGCCAGAGATCGTGGTCAAAGCATAAACAAAGACGAATTCGAGAAAGAGTTTGAAAAACACCAAGAGCTTTCCAGATCCGCTTCGGCGGGAATGTTTAAAGGGGGGCTGGCGGATAATTCAATTGAGGTAACCAAACTTCATACTGCTACCCATCTACTTCATGCATCTTTGAGAAAAGTTTTGGGAGAACATGTTTCCCAAAAAGGATCAAACATCACGGCGGAGAGGTTAAGGTTTGATTTTTCTCATCCACAAAAACTGACGGAAGAAGAAATTAAGAAGGTTGAAGATTTAATTAATGAACAGATTAAAAAAGATCTACCCGTAACTTATGAAGTAATGAGTGTGGATGAAGCAATTTCAAGGGGCGCACTTCATTTTTTTGCCGAAAAATATGGAAAAGAAGCTAAAGTTTACAGTATTAGTTCTTTCAGCAAGGAGATTTGCGGAGGACCGCACGTTACCCACCTCGGTGAAGTTGGGCGTGTTAGAATAATTAAGCAGGAAAAGGTAGGTGCCGGAATGATAAGAATTTATGCTGGGATTATCTAAAAGTAAGGAAAAAGATTTGTACTGGGCCTTGGTCATCGAACCGGGTTGGGTTCAAGCCGGTGTTTGGGAGATAGTTGAAGGCAAGGCCCAAGTTATTTCAAGCAGTCCTTTGGCCGCTTGGGAAGAAGACTCCGAACTTGTCGGCGCCGCCGACACCGCTCTCTCCTCAATTATTCAGACATTACCCGAAGAAACCGAGGGGCCTTCCAAGACGGTTTTTGGTCTGCCCCCGTCCTGGGTTGAGAAAGGACAAATAAAAGAAGAATTTTTAGCCAAGATAAAAAATATCTGCGTTGATCTTTCTTTGGAGCCTACCGGATTTGTTGTTCTCACTGAAGCAATTGCCCACTTGGTAAAGAGAGAAGAAGGTTCTCCGCTAAATGCGTCAATTGTGGGCATTGCCAAAGATTTTTTGGAAATTTCTGTTTTTAAACTTGGTAATTTGATGGGAACCACTTCGGTGGCAAGAAGCGTTTCGATTTTTGATGACGTGATAGAAGGCTTATCCAGATTCGCAATTACCGAGGTTCTCCCTTCAAGAATCATTATTTATGACGGTAGAGAAGGAGAACTTGAAGAAGTGAAACAGTCTTTAATTGCCGCCGATTGGGAATCATTGGAAAAGGTCAAATTTTTGCATGCGCCAAAAGTTGAAACACTGGACCCCGGCAATAAAGTTTTGGCGACGGCTTTTGCGGGGGCCTCGGAGGTGGCGGGAGTTTCCGTAATTTTGGAGAAGAAAGAAGAGCCTCCGAATATTATCGAACCGAAGGTCTCACTGACCCCGCAAGAGTTGGGTTTTGTCGTTGGTGAAGATGTCGCGTCGAAACCCGAAACCCCTACCCAAAAACCTAAGAACAAGCCCTTTTTGTTTATCCGGAAAGGGAAAAAGACATTTCTTTGGGGAGGAATATCGCTGGTTATAATTTTGATTTTATTCTTTGTCTTTTGGTGGTTTTATCCCAAGGCAGATATCAAAGTGTATTTAACACCCCGGAGCTTTGAAGAAAAAACGGAGATAACGGTTGATCCGAGCGCGGGAAGTTTAGATTTAGCCAAAAAAACGATACGGGGTCAAGTTTTGTCGACGGAGGCCTCCGGCGAGAAGACAAAATCCACAACCGGCACAAAAAAAGTTGGAGATAGGGCAACCGGGAGCATCAAAATTCAAAACGGTACGGCTTCGATTCTCAATTTACCTACCGGGACAAAAATTGGATCCAACAATAATTTACAGTTTGGTTTGGCGAGTTCCGCCTCCATCTCCGCGGCCCTTTCCCCAGCCAATCCCGGAACACAAATTGTTGATGTTGTGGCTGCCGACATCGGTGCCGAATATAACCTGGCAAAAGATGAGGTCTTTAAGGTTGGAAACTATTCGAAAGCCGAAGTTGACGCGGTGGCAACGGGGAATTTTACCGGGGGATCAAGTAGAGACATTTCCGCCGTGTCTTCGGATGACGCCGAAAATTTGTTGAATAGTCTAACCGGCGAACTTTCCGATAATGCCAAAAATAGTTTAGTGGAAGGCCTCTCCTCAGGCACCGTCTTTATTAATGATTCCCTGGTAGCGACTCCTTCTTCAAAAGTATTCAGTAGTAAGGTCGGCGATGAAGCCAGTAATTTGAAATTGACACTTGGCCTAAAGGTCACTGCTCTTAGTGTTAAAAAGGAAGATTTGATTTCTTTGGCGAAGTTGGTTTTGGCAGACTCTGCCCCTTCAGGATTTTCCTTGGGGGGGGATGGTTTGAGCTTTGATTTTAGCGGCCTAAAGAATATTGGTAAAGCGTCGCTATTTAATTTAAAAATTGTGGCCAACTTCTTACCCGAAGTGGATTTAACGCTTCTTTCTAAGGAAATATCCGGCAAAAATCCGCTCTTGGTTAAAGAAAGATTTTCGACGATTCCCGGTTTTTCCAGAGCCGAGATAGATATCAACCCAAAATTTCCGGGAAGTTTGGGCTCTCTTCCGAGAATCCCCAAAAATATAAAAATAGAGCTGGTTAGTGAGAAGTAATGTTTATGGTTAAGAAAAGAATCTTTTTAAAAGTGGTGGCGCTTATTTGGGGAATATCCGGTTTGGTAATTCTGGCGGGAGTAATCTGGCCAATTGTTTCGTATAAACCATCCGACTTATTGAGCCCCATTCCCTTGGAAAAGACCAACAAAGTAGGTAGCGAAGAGTTTGATTCCGTTAAGGCCAGTAACTGGTTTATTGGAGGGGCTTCCTCCGACGCCTTTAATTTATCCAAGATTTCTTACTATAATATTTCCATCCCCAAGTTAAAAATTAAAGATGCCACTGTCGCCATCGGGGGAGAAGATTTATCAAAGAATCTGATCCAATATCCCGGCACTGCCCTGCCCGGGAAACGGGGGAATTCCGTCATTTTTGGGCATTCGATTTTGCCGATTTTTTATAATCCGAAAGAGTATCTCTCGATTTTTTCAATGCTTCCTACGCTTAAAATAGGCGACGAGGTTTTGGTGGATTATGATAATGTCTCCTTTATCTATAAAGTGGAAAGTATCTTTGAGGTTTACCCCGCCGATATCCAAGTTTTAGAGCAGGATTCCTCGGATTCTTTTTTGACACTGGTAACTTGTGTTCCGCCGGGGGATCCCAGAAGACCAAAAAGGTTGATAGTCAGGGCAAGAGTGGTCCCGCCCGATCAAAATTCATGACAAAAATATTAGGGATAGATTACGGCAGAAAGAAAATCGGGCTGGCAAGGGCCGATGGCTCCTTGGCTGAACCGTGGAAAGTAATAAAGGTTGAAGATTTTGAGGAAGCAGTTGCGAAAGTGTTACGAGTATTAGGAATACTACAAGTAGATAAAGTAATAGTTGGTGTTTCGGAGGGAAGAATGGGAGAAGAATCAGAAAAGTTTGCAGAAAGAATTGGAGCAGAAACTTTTGATGAAACACTCTCTACCCATGACGCCCAAGAGCTCTCCAAGGAAGCAAAAATTGCAAGAGAGAAAAGAAAAAATCTTGAGGATGCATATGCCGCCTGTGTTATGCTACAATCATATTTAGATAATTATGTTTAAAGATGTAATTGCCCCGATTCAAGCCTGGCTTCTTTCCCAAAAAAGGTGCGTTGGGTGCGGTAAGGAATTAAGTAGCGGCAAGGTTAGTAAACTGGCGGACGGAACAGAAAAAGTAGTTTGTGCTTGCGGTAGAGTTTTTGTCCACGATCCCAAAATCAACAAATATAGACGCGCCCTTCTGGAAGAAGTTTAACCTTTAATGAAAAAGCTCTCTTTCTTGATTTTTATTTTGGTAGTCCTTTTTTTGATAGGCGGTGGTTTTTATTGGTTTTATCGGAACTCTGTTCCTCTCTCAAATGATGTTTCCTCTAGATATTTTTTAATTAACAAGGGTGCTTCTGCGTCGCAGATCGGTTCCTCTTTGGAAAAATCAGGGTTTATTAAAAGTGCCTTGGCTTTTAGAATTTATGTTAAATTTTCGGGAAACTCAAAGAAAATTTTGGCCGGCGAGTATCGTCTTTCGCCAAGTTTTTCTCTATCTGATATTGTTGATCAATTCCTTCATGGCCCGGAAGAAATTTGGGTAACGATTCCTGAGGGGTTAAGAATTGAGGAGGTGGCCGTGAGGTTCACCGAAGCTTTGGCAAAAGACGCTCAATTTGTGGAAGATTTTTTGGCAGCAGGGAAGGGTAAAGAAGGGTTTTTGTTCCCGGACACTTATCTTTTCCCCCAGGAAACCACGGCCGAAAAAATTGTGGAAAAAATGCTGGCCACTTTTGATAAAAAAGTGGATTTAAAAATAAAAAACGGAGACATTATCTTGGCGTCACTGGTTGAGAGAGAAACAAAAACTGCCGAGGAGAGGCCGATTGTGGCGGGAATTTTATTAAACAGGATTAAAATCGGGATGTCCCTTCAGGTTGACGCGACTGTTCAATATGTTGTTGGGACCTCCCAAAAATGGTGGCCGGTTTTGTCTCAAGATGATCTTAAGATTAAATCTCCTTATAACACTTATACTAATTTGGGTTTGCCTCCGACTCCGATTTGCAACCCGGGCCTATCTTCAATCAAGGCAGCGGTTTATCCCGCCAAAACGGATTTTTTGTATTATCTTCACGATTTAAACGGGGCGATTCATTACGCCAGAACTTTTGAGGAACATAATCAAAACATCAGACAATATTTGTCCCCTTGACAACTGATTTTTGATAGATATAATCCGATCTTAGGCGTACTTAAATTGTACGCATTTCCCGCATCGTGGGGTGTGGGCTTTTTGTTATCTAATGACTTCCAAAAACAATCGCCGTAATTTCGGGAAAATAGAAAAAAAATTACCTGAATTGGATTTGTCTGCTGTCCAAAGAGAATCGTGGAACTGGTTTTTGACGGAAGGAATTGCTCAAGAACTGACGGGTATTTCCCCCATCGATGATTTTACCGGCAAAAATTGGCAGCTGATTTTAGGTCAGCACGTCTTGGGAGAGCCAATAATTTCTCCGATGCTGGCCCAGGAAAAAGGTTTAAATTATTCTTCACCTCTTAAAATTTTGGCCACTTTGGTAAATAAAAGGACCGGCAAAGAAGTTTCTCAGGAAGTTTTCTTGGGAGATCTTCCCCAAATGACTCCTCAAGGCACATTTATTATTAACGGTATCGAAAGGGCCGTTATTAATCAAATTGTCCGATCTCCCGGAGTTTATTTTTCTGAGGAGCTCGATGCTCCGTCTGGAAGAATGCTCGGAAAAGCCGAAGTCAGACCTCTTCACGGCTCTTGGTTGGAATTTGAAGTTAGCCGTGGAAACGTGATTTCGGCGAGAATTGACAGAAGAAAGAAAGTTCTGGGAACAATCTTTTTAAGAGCCATGGGATTAGGGTCCGATGAGGAGATAATTAAAACTTTCGAAAGCTTTGATAAAGACCCAAATCATAAATATATTGCCGCAACTTTGGCGAAAGATCCGACGAAATCTAAGGAAGAAGCAATTTTGGAAGTTTACAGAAAATTAAGGCCTGGGGAGCCGGCCATCCTTGAAAATGCGGAAACGCTTTTTAAAAGTCTTTTTTTGGAGCCGAGAAGGTATGATTTGGGCAGGGTCGGGAGGTATAAGATCAATAAGAGATTGGGGTTAAACCTGCCAAACGACAGATCTACTTGGGTTTTGACCAGGCAGGATATTATTGGTTCAATAATTTACCTTATTGGCCTTCAGAATGGAGCAGGCAGAGTTGACGATATCGATCATCTGGCCAACAGGCGTTTAAGAAGGGTGGGAGAACTTGTTTCAATTAACGCCTTTAGGGTTGGCCTTCTAAGACTTGAAAGATCGATCAAAGAAAAAATGAGCCTTATTTCTCCCGACGATAGACCACTTCCGGCAACTCTGATTAATGCGAGGCCCTTGATTGCTTCATTAAATGAGTTTTTCCGTTCAAATCAACTCTCGACGATTTTAGACGATACTAATCCCCTTTCGGAAATTGATAATTTAAGAAGAGTTTCGGTCTTGGGATCGGGCGGAATAAACAGAGAAAGAGCTTCTTTTTCGATCCGCGACGTTAACTCTTCTCAATACGGCAGGCTTGACCCCGTGCGTTCCCCGGAAGGGCCGAATATTGGGCTGGTGACTTATCTGGCGCTTTACACCAAGGTCAATGATTTTGGTTTTTTGGAGTCCCCTTATAGAAAAATCGAAAAAACAAAGAAAGGAAATAAAACTTTGGTTAAAGTAACCGACGAGATAGTTTATTTAACTGCAGACGATGAGGAGGAGTTTCACATCACTTATTCCGGGGTTAATATTGATGCTCGTGGTTATCTTCAGGATGAAAGAGTGCCGCTAAGACATAAGGGTAATTTTACCGAAGGACCTACCTCTTTAGTTGACTTTATAGATGTGACTCCGCGTCAGGTTGTTGGGGCGGCCGCATCATTAATTCCATTTTTGTCGCACAATGAGGGAAATAGAGCCTTGATGGGAGCAAACATGCAATGTCAATCGGTGCCTTTGATTAATCCCGATTCTCCAATAGTGGGCACCGGCATGGAGGCGGAGATCGCCAAAGGAATGGGGAGAGTGATCTACGCCCGCCATGCGGGAGTGGTCGAGTATTGTGACGCAAGATCGGTTGAGGTCAAGCTTGATAAGACAGCCGAAGTCGGGTCTAAAGCGGAAGATATTGAAATTCTTGATGGAGGCAAAAAAGAGATCTATCATCTGATGAAGTTTAAAAGAACCGCTCATTCCACTTGCTATAACCAGAAAGTAGTGGTTACCCCGGGCCAGAAGGTAAAGGTAGGAGACCTTTTGGTTGATGGTCCTGCTATCGACTCTGGAGAACTGTCGTTGGGTAAAAATCTCGTCATCGCTTATGCCTCATTGGGGGGTTACGGGTTTGAAGATGCGATTTTGGTTTCCGACAAAATAGTCAAAGAAGACATGCTGACGTCGATCCATATTGAAGAATATGACGCTGACATCGTTGATACCAAACTTGGCCCCGAGGAACTCACCCGGGATATTCCTAATGTGGCCGAGACGGAGTTGGCTAACCTTGCGGAAGACGGAATCGTTGTTGTTGGTGCGGAAGTGGGGCCCAACGATATTTTGGTTGGTAAAATTGCCCCGAAGGGGGAAACAGAGCTAACTTCCGAAGAGAGACTCTTAAGAGCAATTTTTGGAGAGAAAGCGAGAGAGGTAAGAGATACCTCTTTAAGGGTCCCGCATGGAGAAAAAGGAATAGTGGTAAATGTCTCAATCCTGGATAAGGATAAAGGGGATGAATTGGGCCCGGGAGTAATAAAAAAAGTTGTTGTCAAGGTTGCCCAAATGAGAAAATTAACTGTTGGTGATAAGGTCGCCGGCCGCCACGGCAATAAAGGAGTGGTGGCTAAAATAATGCCGGTTTCCGATATGCCCTATCTTCCCGACGGAACACCTGTCGATATTATTATTTCTCCGCTTTCGGTTCTGGCCCGTATGAATCTTGGGCAACTTTTGGAATGCCATTTGGGTTGGGCGCTTGCCGCGAAGCATGAAAAGGGAACACTGCCTGTTTTTGATAAAGTCGGTGAAGATTTGATATTTAAAGAACTCCAAAGTGCCGGCCTTCCCATTTCGGGGAAAATTAAGCTTAGGGACGGAAAAACCGGGGAGGAGTTTATGGAAGATACCGTGGTGGGAATTGCCTACATCATGAAGCTTATCCATATGGTCGAGGATAAAACTCACGCGCGTTCCACCGGGCCTTACTCTTTAGTGACCCAACAGCCACTTGGAGGCAAGGCTCAAATGGGGGGACAGCGTCTCGGGGAAATGGAAGTTTGGGCACTCGAAGCCCACCGGGCGGTTTACACCCTTCAGGAAATGTTAACTATCAAATCCGACGATATCGTTGGCCGGGCCAAGGCATTCGAGGCGATAGTAAAGGGAACCGATATTCCCGAAGCAACCGTGCCGGAATCCTTTAGGGTCCTGGTCAGGGAATTAAATTCTCTCGGACTTTCAATTGAGCCAAAAGGCGCCGTGGTGATTAAGAAAGTCGATGAAGACGAAACTTCCGGAAAGGAATTAGCCGAAGCATTAGGTGCGGTGGCAGTTCCTGTTGAGGAGGAGGTTTTATCTAAAAGTATTTAAAAAATGGATATCCAAAACGAAACAACGACAGATTTAAGACAACTGGCGGATTTTAGGAGCTTGGTTATTAAACTGGCTTCTTCGGAAGATATCAGGAAATGGTCCCGTGGAGAAATACTGAAGCCGGAAACGATTAATTATCGAACCCTTAAGCCCGAAAAGGATGGACTCTTTGATGAAAGAATTTTTGGTCCGACTAAAGATTGGGAATGTTACTGCGGTAAGTACAAAAGGATCAGATATAAGGGGGTAGTTTGCGACAAATGCGGAGTTGAAGTTACCCAGTCAAGGGTGAGGCGTGAAAGAATGGGGCATATTAGCCTGGCGACCCCTGTTGCCCATGTTTGGTATTTTAAAGGGGCTCCCTCAAAAACGTCTTTACTTCTGGGAGTTCCCCCCAGGGCTTTAGAGCAGGTAATTTATTTTGCGATGTACTTGGTGGTTGAAGTCAAGGAGCCTGAAAGGAAAGAAGCAATAAAACTTTTGGAAAAATCTTGGGCGGATAGAGAAAAAGAGATAACGGCAACTTTTAAGGCAGCTAAAGAAAGTTTAATCAACGATTCGAAAAAAGAAAAAGAAAAGATAGAAATTAAAATTAAAGATAAAGAGCAATTGGCTCTTGCTTTGGGTGAAATCGATCTGGAATTAAGAAAGAAAGAAACTTCCCTTTCGGAAGAGGAAGGAAAAACCCTGGCAAAGACAGGCCAACTTTTCGAAAACCTGATCCTTTTAACCAAAAGCGTCAAACCCCTGACGATTTTAAGCGAGGAAGAATTTGGAGAACTCTCCGAACACATAACCAGCGATTTTTTGGTCGTTAAAATGGGAGCCGACGCGGTTCTTTCCGTCATCGATAAAGTTAATTTGGAGCAGCTTTCGTCTTCTTTAAGGAAAGATCTTGAAGAGATCAAGGTGGGCAGTTCCCGTTACATCAAGACCTGCAAAAGATTAAAACTTGTCGACGGCTTAAGGCGCGCCAAAATTAATCCTTCCTCCATGATTCTTAAGGTTTTGCCGGTTTTACCTCCCGATTTAAGGCCGATGGTCCAACTTTCCGGGGGGAGGTTTGCGACCAGCGATCTTAACGATCTTTACCGGAGAGTGATTAACAGAAATAACAGGCTGAAGCATCTTATCGGACTTGGTGCCCCCGAAATAATTCTCAGAAATGAAAAAAGAATGCTTCAGGAAGCGGTTGATTCTTTGATTGATGCGTCTCAACGAAAGGCGACGAGAAAAGGAAGAGGAAAGCAGCCCCTAAGATCTCTTTCCGATATGCTAAGAGGGAAACAGGGAAGATTCAGGCAGAACTTATTGGGTAAGAGAGTTGATTATTCGGGCCGATCTGTAATTATTGTTGGTCCCGAACTTAAGCTTACCCAGTGCGGACTGCCTAAAGAAATGGCTCTCGAGATGTTCAAACCATTTGTCCTTAAGGAAATGATCGTGAGAGGAATTGCCCCGAACGTTAAAAGTGCCAAGAATATGTTGGACAGAAGGCCACCGGAGGTTTTTGATATTTTGGAAGAAATTACCAAAAATCATCCGGTTCTTCTTAATCGTGCGCCTACGCTTCATAAACTTTCGATTCAAGCTTTTTATCCGGTTTTGATTGAAGGCAATGCCATCCGTCTTCATCCGGCGGTTTGTTCGGGATTTAATGCTGATTTTGACGGTGATCAGATGGCCGTCCATATTCCTCTTTCCCAAAGGGCAATCGATGAGGCGAAAAACCTAATGCTTCCCACAAACAATCTTCTTAAACCGTCCGACGGTTCTCCGGTGACCACACCTGCCACTAAAGAAATTGCTCTGGGGATCTATTTCTTGACCAGTTTGGATTCATCCCATCCCGCAGCCAATTCGATTTTTGCGGATAAAGATGAAGCAATTTTTGCCCATCAGGCAAGGAAAGTCGAACTTAGGCAGGGAATAGTCGTAAGAATAGGCGGACAACTGGTGGAAACGACTGTCGGCAGACTTCTTTTTAATGAGATACTGCCTTCCGGATTTGATTATGTAAATGAAGCGGTCACCTCAACTCTTATTAAGCAGCTTTTAACCAAAACCTTCAATACTCAAGAGAGGCAGTCGGTTGTCGATATGATTGATGCGATCAAAGATCTCGGATTCTGGGGAGGCACTCTTTCGGGTTTGTCTTTTGGAATTTCCGATGCGAAGATTTTGCCCGAGAAAGCCAAAATGTTGGCGGCGGCCGAAAAGGAGATCTCAAAGGTTGAAGTTAATTTTGCCCAAGGATTAATCACCATTGAAGAAAAAAGAAGGCTGACTCAAGAAGTTTGGATAAATACCTCCGAAGAATTGGTTGACAAAACCTGGAACGCCCTGGAAGATACCAATCCGATTAAGATTGTTATTAACGCCAAAGTGGGACGAACGTCCCGCGATCAAGTCAAACAGTTGGCCTCAATGAGGGGCCTTATCGTGGATCCAGTCGGAAAAATTGTTGAACTGCCCATCAAATCAAACTTTAGGGAAGGACTTTCCGAATTCGAGTATGTCACTTCTTCCAGGGGTTCAAGAAAGGGGCTCACGGATACGGCCATCAAAACCGCCGATGCCGGCTATTTGACCAGAAGACTGGTGGATGTGGCCCACGACGCAATTATTAGGGATGAAGATTGCGGTACTAAGGAAGGTTTTGTTATCAGAAGAAACCAACGGCCGGCCGTTTTTGCCCAGAGGATTATGGGCAGATTTTTGGCCGAGGATATAGTGGGTGCCAAAGGTAAAAAACTTTTTTCTAAGGGGGATTTAATTAAAGAGGCCGATGCTAAGACAGTAGATGCGGAGGCATCTGTCTCGGAAGTAGTGATCAGATCTCCCTTAACCTGTTCACTAAGGCACGGGCTTTGCGTTAAATGCTACGGTCTGGATTTGTCAAATAAGGAAATTGTTGTTTCAGGGACACCGGTCGGAGTGATCGCGGCGCAGTCAATTGGAGAACAGGGAACCCAGCTGACCCTTAAAACCAAACATTCCGGGGGTGTTGTCGGAGTCGATATTACCCAAGGACTGCCCCGGGTTGAAGAACTATTTGAAGCCAGAACGCCCAAGGTTTTATCGCCGCTTTCCGAAGTTTCCGGAAAAGTTAGGATTAATGAGACTAATGAGGGCTGGAAATTGGTGGTGACTTCCAAAGAGCCTAAGATTAAAGACGAAAGAGAATATATCATCCCCAAAAGTATTAAATTAGTGGTCAAAGACGGTGAAACCATTGAGGCAGGAACCCAACTTGCCTCCGGCTCCTTGGACGTTAAGGAGATTCTCTCAATAAAAGGTCTTGCAACCGCCCAGGAGTATGTGGTTAACGAGATTCAAAAAGTTTATGAATCTCAAGGGATTCCCATCAATGATAAACATTTTGAAGTGATTGTCAGAAAAATGAGTGATGATGTTAAGGTCGTGACCTATGGTGATACAATCTTTTTGCCCGGCGAAATTGTCGATAAGGCCAGTTTCGAAGAGGAAAACGAGAAAGCGTTGGCCGCAGGCGGCGAACCGGCCTCCGCCCAGCAGATTATCCTAGGGATAACCAGACGAGCCTTGTACGTCGAAAGCTGGCTTTCGGCGGCATCGTTTGAACAAACAACGGACATTTTGACTGAAGCCTCGCTTTTGGGTAAGGAAGATAGGCTTTTGGGGCTTAAAGAAAATGTTATCATCGGGCGCTTAATTCCCGTGATGCCCATGCCGGAAGAAGTAAAATAATATGCCAACAATATCACAACTGGTAAGACACGGACGAAAAACGATTATTAAAAAGACGAAAACGATGTCTTTAAGGCGTTGGTTTAATGCCCGTGAGAGGAAGTTTTCCGAACAGTCATCGCCCCTTAAAAGAGGCGTTGTCCTTTCGGTCAGAACTATGACTCCCAAAAAACCAAATTCCGCCCTTCGGAAAGTGGCCAGAGTCCGCTTTTCCAATAAGCAGGAAGTGACCGCCTATATTCCGGGTGAAGGACACGAACTGGCGGAACATTCGATCGTTTTGGTGAGGGGCGGGCGGGTTAAGGATTTACCCGGGGTAAAATATCACATTATCCGTGGAAAATATGATACCACGGGAGTCGTCGGACGCAAAAAAGGCAGAAGCCGTTATGGAGCCAAAAAGGAGGCAGTAGCCCATGTCTAGAAAAGGCCCGGCAAGAATAAAAGAAGTCCAGCCAGATCCGATTTACGGCAGTAAAATTGTCACCAAACTGATCAATAGGAGCATGCGTGACGGCAAAAAGTCAGTTGCCCAAAAAGAAGTCTACGAAGCTTTTAGGGTGGTTGAAGAAAAAACCAAAGAAGATCCCGTCAAGGTTTTTGGCCTGGCGATGGAGAATATTAAACCCAACATGGAAGTTAGGCCCAAAAGAGTGGGAGGGGCTGCCTATCAGGTCCCGATGGTTGTTAGGGGGCCGAGAAAAGAATCATTGGGGATTAGATGGTTGATTATTGCTGCTAACTCACGAAGCAATTCGGAACTTCATACGTACGCGGAGAAATTGGCAGCAGAAATAATGGAAGCTTCCAAAAATGAAGGGGCGGCAGTCAAGAAAAGGCAGGAAATGGAAAGAATCGCCGAGGCCAATCGTGCCTTTGCGCATTTTAAGTGGTAGCTTCTAGTATCTTTTATTAACATGGCCGGAGAAGTACAGAAGAAAAAAAGTGCGATGGTTGTAACGGTGACTAAGGACCGTGAGGTACCATTGGAAAAAATCCGAAATATCGGTATTATTGCCCATATCGATGCGGGGAAAACCACCACAACCGAAAGAATTCTTTTTGAAACGGGAAAGACGTACCGCATTGGTTCGGTTGATGAGGGGACAACAGTGACCGACTGGATGGCTCAAGAAAGGGAAAGGGGAATTACTATCGTTTCCGCCGCCATCACCACCTTTTGGGATTTGAAAGACAAGACCTCCGCCAACTCCGGTCGCTACCGAATCAATATCATTGATACCCCGGGCCATATCGATTTTACCGCCGAAGTTGAGCGTTCTTTAAGGGTTTTGGATGGGGCGGTGATGGTTTTTGATGGACGGACCGGGGTGGAATCCCAATCGGAAACCGTCTGGCATCAGGCGGATAAATACAAAGTTCCCAGGATTTGCATCTTGAATAAATTAAATCTTATCGGGGCCGATTTTGAAGCCAGCCTAAAATCCATCAAAGAAAGGCTCGGGGCTAACGCCTCCCCCGTGATTATTCCGATCGGTTTGGAACATGAACATAAAGGCGTTGTCGATCTTCTGAAAATGAAAGCTTATACCTATACGGCGATTGAGGATAACAAACTGACCGAAAGCGAAATTCCCCCGGAACTTTTCGAGGAGGCCAAAAAATACAGGCATGAACTGATCGAAAAGGTTTCGGAGTTTGACGACGAAGCCCTGACCAAATTTTTGGGAGGTCAGGAGCCCGATGAAGTTCTTCTTAAAAAAGCGATCAGAAAGGGAGTGATCAGCGGGAAGTTCTTCCCGATTTTTGGCGGAGATAACAGGACCGCCGAAACCCAACTCCTTTTAAATGGAGTGGTTGAATATTTGCCGTCCCCTCTTGATCTGCCGGGAGTTATCGGAATAAATCCCAAAACTGGAGAAAAAGAGACTCGGGAAAGAAAGGTCGAGGAACCTTTTTCGGCGGTTGCCTTTAAAGTGATGACCGACCCTCATGTTGGCCGGCTGGTTTACCTTAGGATTTATTCCGGAAAACTTTCTTCGGGACAGGTGACTTATAATTCAACCAAGCAGAATTCCGAAAGAATTGGGAAATTGGTTCTTCTTCATGCCGATCAAAGGGAACTGATTGAAAATGCTTTTGCCGGCGAGATTGTGGCCGCGGTGGGGCTGAAAGATACCACCACGGGGCACACTCTTTGTGATCCCGAGCACCCGATTCTTTTGGAATCGATTTCTTTCCCGGAGCCGGTTATTTCCTTGGCTATTGAGCCGGCCACCAAATCCGATCAGGAGAAAATGGGAATGGCCCTAAATAAACTTTCCGACGAAGACCCGACGTTTAGGATCAAGTCAAATTTCGAAACCGGACAAACCATCATTGCGGGCATGGGCGAACTTCAGTTGGAAGTTTTGGTTGATCGGATGAAGAGGGAATTTAACGTTGTGGCGACAACCGGGGCACCGCAGGTTGCCTATAAAGAAACCATCAAGAAAATTGCCGAAGGGGAAGGGAAATATATCAGGCAAACCGGAGGTCATGGGCAATATGGGCACTGTTTATTGAGGATTGAACCTCTGGGGCGGGGTGAAGGGTTTCTCTTTAAAAGTGAGATTAAAGGAGGAGCAATTCCCTCGGAGTTTATTTCGCCGATAGAAAAAGGGGTCAAGGAGAAATTGGATAATGGAATCTTGGCGGGGTATCCGATGGTTGATATGAAGGTCGTGGTTTTTGACGGCAGCTTTCATGAAGTGGATTCATCCGAAATGGCTTTCAAGATTGCCGGCTCCTTAGCGGTGGAAGAAGCCGCCAGGCAGGCCGAGATGACTCTTTTGGAACCTATTATGAAGGTCGAGGTTTCAACCCCCGAAGAATTTATGGGGGACGTCATCGGAGATTTGTCGGCAAAAAGGGCTCAAATTTCAGGGACGGATAAACGGGGCATGATGACGATAATTTTGGCCCAGGTTCCTTTGGCGGAACTCTCCGGCTACGCCACCAAGTTAAGATCAATTTCTCAAGGCCGGGCCTCTTTTTATATGGAGCCTTCTCATTATGAAGAAGTGCCCAGAAATATTGCCGACCAAATTGTGGCCAAAGCCGGCAAGGTTGAAATGGCGAGGGGGTAAAATTCTTCTTGACAACAATATATACGCTATATATACTGCGTATATATGACAAGTACGGTAGTTGTTAGAACAGACTCGAAACTGAAGTTAAAAGCTCAGAAAACAGCCTCTGATTTGGGTTTAACATTAAGCGCTGTTGTAAATGGTTATCTTAAGGATTTTGTGCAAAATAAATCTATTTCTTTTGGTGATCCGTATGGGACGCTTCCAGGCGAACCAATAACAGAAAAAGAGATAAAAAAGGCCTCTTTAGATTGGCAAAAGGCAATACAAAAAATTGGATAGTTACTCGTTGGATACACATTCGTTAGTTTGGTATATTCGAGGCCAAAAAACGCTTTCTTCCAAAGTGGAGGAAATAATTCGCAAAGTTTTTAGAGGTGAAGCGAATTGTTATATTTCGGTGATGGTCATACTTGAAGCATTTTATATAAGTTTGAAGCACGAAAGTTTCACTTTTTCTAAATTTTTAGAGTCAATTAAAAAATCTAATATTAGAGTAATTCCCTTTGATAACAAGGTTCTGACACAATGCTTTAAGCTTCCGGTAAAAATGGATATCCATGATAGGATTATCGTTGCAACTGCAATAGCAACTAATACCCCCTTGGTTACAAAAGACAAAGTCTTAAGATCCTTGTTTCCATTAGAAACGATTTGGTAAATTTCGTCCAGGCAAGGTTGAAATGGCCAGAGGCCAATAATAAGATGGGGCTTGACACCCATCTTTAGCCTCAATTATAATACGGGAAGTTAAGGGCAGGTTGCCCTTGTTTATTTATCGAAAGTTTTATATACTAACGAACATGGCAGGAGAAGCAAAACAAAAATACGAAAGAACCAAGCCGCATGTCAATGTCGGCACCATTGGTCACGTTGATCATGGTAAAACAACTTTGACTTCGGCAATTACCACGGTTCTTTCCAAGCAACCCGGCAATAAAACTAAAGCTTATAAATTCGACGAAATTGATAATGCTCCGGAAGAAAAAGAAAGAGGAGTAACCATTAATATCTCCCACATCGAATATGAAACGGATAAAAGACATTATGCTCATATCGATGCTCCGGGACACGCCGATTATATTAAGAATATGATTACGGGAGCGGCCCAGATGGATGGAGCTATCCTGGTTATCTCCGCTGCCGATGGCCCCATGCCCCAAACAAGAGAACACGTCATTTTGGCTCGTCAGGTTAACGTCCCGGCCCTGGTTGTTTTTCTTAATAAGTGCGATACGGTGGATGATCCCGAAATTATAGATTTGGTTGAGGCGGATGTGAGGGAACTTTTAAAGAAATACGAATACCCGGGTGACAAAGTGCCGGTGATAAGAGGCTCGGCCCTTAAGGCCCTGGAGGGCGACGCCGAAGCCGAAAAGAAGATTTTGGAACTGATGAAAGCGGTTGATGAGTTTATTCCGGAGCCGGTTAGAGACACCGCCAAACCTTTCCTGATGCCGATTGAAGATATTTTTGCTATTAATGGAAGAGGCACGGTGGTCACCGGTAGGGTGGAGAGAGGGAAACTGACGATTAATGAGGAAGTTGAAATTGTCGGCCTAAGAGAAACTAAGAAATCGGTTGTGACCGGCCTGGAAATGTTCAGGAAAACTCTCGACGAGA
>Ga0315295_10001501_pt1 | contig 20020 bp, 13 predicted proteins | sample YL17G14_0_MG_FD_204453 | JGI IMG/M metagenome (GOLD analysis project Ga0315295, IMG submission 204453) | Sediment microbial communities from Yellowstone Lake, YNP, Wyoming, USA - YL17G14_0 | ecosystem: Environmental > Aquatic > Freshwater > Lake > Sediment | place: USA: Wyoming | collected...
AGGCAAAGTAATTTATGGGGGGGCAGGTGACCAGAAAAAACCCCGGGGCGTTATTTATTTAAATGAGAAAAATTATGCTGCCGGGATCATCCTGGCCTTTGAAGATTGGTTAGTCGCTGGAGGATCCAGGGTGAGAGTCCATAAGGTGAACTCTGCCGGAGCAGATGTTTGGCCGCTTCCAGTTGAGGTGTCGAATTGGGATAACCAAAAAAATCCGGATCTTTTCTGCGATAGCTCGGGTAATGTGTATACTGTGGTGGAAGTTTACGGCACCGACGGAAACCATAGCGCCATAATCGCGTCGAAATTAAATAGCTCGGGCGTTAATCAATGGTTTTTCAACAACAAGCCCGGTAAGATTGTGGCCCATTATGTCTATAATATTGTGCCCTATCTGGTCAATCCCCAGATCGCCTCCGATGGGTCAGGAGGAGCGATCATAGTGTGGTCGGACGGGACCACTTACAGCGACACCAACAGGGATTTCAATATTTTATCCCAGCGGCTAGATGCAAACGGCAATGCCCTATGGAGCCAGTCCAAACAACTGTGTTCAGCGGCCGGAATGCAACTCCTGGTCATAGGGTCCGACGATAATGGACTACTATACAATAAAACTTTGCTGGTTACACCTGACAATTCAGCCGCGATCGTGGCCTGGCATGATTTTCGGCGTGATACCGCGGCAACTTATACGGATGTTCAAAATTTACAGAATGCATTTAACTGGAAGTGGGATGTATATGCTCAAAAGATCAGGTTGCAGGACGGGGCCTTGCTTTGGTGGACTAACGGCGTGCCGGCGGCCACCGAAAAAGCCGGCATGGTCTCGATCGCCGAGGACGGCGCAAGCGGGGCAGGATTGGCTTATATATTCATAAAAGATGCCAATAATATCTGGCCGGCAGTGCAGAGAATGAAGGACCTCTCCGGGCTCTCCAGTACCAATCCTATTACTCCCACCTATGGTGCCCCTGGCACCACCGTTACTCTGGCGGGTGAATTAGGCTCCAATCCACTTACGGGTTATGTAGGTGACCCGGTTTACGGCGGAAACATGAATAAAGTGGAGTTCGACAACAATGTTATTCCCGCTGCAGACATTACTTCCTGGGCAAATAATGCGATTGAAACCAAGGTACCCGCGGGAGCGGCTGGCCCTCACACCTTCAAGGTCACGGCTTACGGAGCGGAATACAGAGCTGATTTTGTGGTTCCCGGAGATGCCCCGCTAGCAAGCGCGTTTAAATTTGACGGCAATTGGTATCGCAAAGATGATTATATAAATCCACAATCTGTGTTTACGGCTCAAATTACACCCTCTCTGGCCAGCGCCAAAATAACCATTGTAAGGTTGGTGTTGGATGGGACAGCATATGATGCTAAGAGCGGCTATAATGAAACAACCGGGCAATTAACCTATCAATTAATCACCTTGGCCGAGGGAGCGCATACCTTAAATGTCTACCTTGAAGATATTTATGGCCAAGGCGGCAATTCGGCCACAATGGCGGTCAAAGTGAAATCACCGACCAGCCCACCCACAGTGGAAAATCTGGTAACCTATTATCCTGGCGGGAAGACCTTTTTTAATCCGGCCGCAGCAGGGATCTCGGCGGCAGCGGGGGGAAATGTAGTGACCATCGCTTACACTCTACCCACCGCAGTCCCAATCGAGCTGAAGCTTTACAGCTCGGGCGGAGGGGTGCTCTGGGCACAGACCGTTCCCTCAGGCGCAGTGGGCGCCTCGGTGGGCTACAACGAGCTCACCTGGGACGGCCGGGATGTCACCGGGCAGTATGTGGGTACCGGCATCTATCCTTATCAGATCGTCTCAGGCGGCAAGGTCATCAGCCGGGGGCATATTGTCGTTTCCTATCAGTCTCAATAAACTCCTTGCGGCCTTCAGGCCGGAGCGCAGGGTAGGGTTGGCCCTCTCGGGAGGGGTGGCCCGCGGCCTGGCGCACATCGGCGTCCTCAAGGTTTTAAAGAAACATAAGATCCCCATCCACTGTTTGGCCGGGACCTCCGCGGGAGCTTTGGTAGGAGCGTTTTTTGCGGCGGGCATGAGTCCGGACCTTATAGAGAAAAATGCCAAAAAACTGGGCTGGTTCCGATTTTTAAAGTTCATACCCGGCCGCCATGGACCGTTAGAAGTTGAAGAGATCCGGAAATTCATTATTGAGAATATCGGAGATATAAAATTTTCCGATCTAAATCTTCCCTTCGCAGCGGTGGCCTGTGACATAAAAACCGGGAATGAGGTGATCTTATCCGAGGGGAAAGTAGCCAGGGCGGTGGCGGCTTCCTGCGCTTTTCCCGGTATCTTCGCGCCGGTCAAGCATCACCAGGAGCTTTTGGTGGACGGCGGGATCGTAGATAATTTACCTTCCTCGGTCCTCTTGAAGATGGGAGCCAATTTCGTAATCGCGGTGGATGTGGTGCCGGGGCGGCCGCTCAAGGAAGACCCCGAAAATGCCCTGCAGGTTTTTGGCCGGGCCATAGATCTGACCCTGAAAAAGTTCTCGCAAGAGGGCCGCAGATTAGCGCAGGTCCTGATCGAACCGGAGATACCCGAGGATATCTGGCAGCTGGATATCGACGAGGCCCCGCGCCTGATCAAGGCCGGCGAAGAAGCCGCGCTGGCTAAACTCCTAGCGCTTCAATTTTTGAAGATAGGGTAGTGCGGGCCACCCCCAGGATTTGTGCGGCCTTGGACTGGTTGCCACCCGCGGCTTTCAAGGCCCCCCTGACATAATTCCTTTCAAACTCATCGCAGGCGTCTTTTAAGTTTAAAACGGTTGAGACGGCTGGATCGGGCGAAATAGACAGTCCCAGCAGATTCTCTTCTGCGATAAACTCTCCCCGGCCCAGCGCCACCGCCCGCTCGATAATGTTCTTAAGCTCCCGTACGTTGCCTGGAAAGTCGTAGGCAGATAGGAGCGCCTGGGCGGCGGGATCGAGCCCCTTGATCTTCTTGTTCAGGTCCTTATTGTACTTTTCCAGAAAGTAGGAGATAAAAAGCGGCAGGTCCTCTTTGCGTTCCCTCATGGGAGGCATCTGCACCGGGATGACGTTCAACCGGTAATACAGGTCTTCCCGGAACTTGCCTTCGCTAATGTGTTTTTTAAAGTCAATGTTGGTGGCCGAGATGACCCGCACATCCACCTGGATGGGGGAGGTCCCTCCTACGCGTTCGATGATCTGATCCTCCAGCACGCGCAATAGCTTGGACTGCATGGCCGGGCTCATGCATCCGATCTCGTCTAAAAAAATGGTGCCCTGGTCGGCCAGCTCGAATTTCCCCAGTCTTCTCTCCATGGCCCCGGTAAAAGCTCCCCGCTCATGACCGAACAACTCCGATTCCAGGAGATTCTCGGGGATGGCCGCACAGTTGATGGCAATGAAAGGCTTATTTTTCCGCGGGCTTATTTTATGGAGGGCCTTGGCGGCGATCTCTTTGCCGGTGCCGGATTCCCCGGTGATCAACACTGTGCTGTCGGTAGGAGCGATCTGTTTTATGAGTTCTTTTATTTTGCTGATCTTAGGGCTTTTGCCGATCAGGTCGCCATAAGCCTCGCTTTCGGCCAGTATTTCCTTTAGAGCGCGGTTTTCGATCTCCAATTGCCTTTTCTGCAGGGCCTTTTCCACAATGGCCAGCAGTTCTATAACCTCAAACGGTTTGCTGATAAAATCTTCCGCTCCCAGCTTCATGGCTTCCACTGCCGATTTTATGTCTTTGCTGGCGGTGACCATGATCACCGGCAGGGAAGATTCGAGCTCCTTGATCTCAGCTAAGACCGCCAAGCCGTCTTTGCGGGGCATCCGGATGTCCAGCAGGATCAGGTCGAAATTACCCGAGCGGAGTTTGGATAAGCCTTCTTCTCCGGAAGCGGCGGTCTGCGGAGCGTAATCTTTCTTGAGGATCGATCTCAAGGTCTCCTGCATATCGGCTTCGTCATCGATAATAAGGATGGGGGGCTTTTCTTTGGCCATAGCAGCTTTATATTATAGTCAAAATTTGTTAAAATATCAAAGAAAATGTCTTTTCACGCGGGCTCGCTTATTTTCTCGGGCATGGCCAGCTTGGCGCTAGGGGTGGTATCCTTCTGGCAGGGGCGCAGCAAGCTTCCCAATATCAGCTTGGCGCTGACCTCCCTGGCGGTAGCTTGCTGGTGCCTGGCGCAGGCGGCGGGGGATCTAGTCCCTGCCAAAGCGGAGGTTCTCTTCTGGACCAGGGTGAACATCGGCGCGGCTTTTTTCATCCCCACTTTCTATCTGGCCTTTATATTGTCCTTGCTTGATCGGCTGGATAGAGGTCGCGTATTGCTTGGTCTGGCAGCCCTTACTTCTTTTATCTTTCTGATCCTGGATTTCACGCCTTTCATGGTAGCGGATGTGGCGCCTTTAGGAGGACACCGCTACTGGGCGGTCTATAGTCCCGGCTATTTGCTCTTTGCGCTTTTTTTGGCGGTGGTTTTTGTTTATGGGGTTTATAAATTGGTCCAGGCCTATCGAAGCTCAACCGGACAGCGGCGCAACCAAATCTTATATGTCATTTTAGCTTCGGGCATAGGCATCCTGGGCGGGGCCACCAACTTCGCTCCCATCTTTAACTTCAATTTTCCCGCGTTGGCTCACCTGGCAATGCCGGTCTATCTGGTCCTTACCGTCTATGCCATCATAAGACATCAGCTGTTGGATATTAGAGTGGTATTCAAGCGGGGCCTGGTCTACTCCATCCTCACCGCCCTTTTCACGGGCCTGTATCTGTTATTGATCTTCGTTTTTAAGGAATTTTTTCAGGTTGTCACGGGCTGGAATTCCGCTCTGGCGGCCGCGGTCGTGGTGCTGGTCCTGGCGCTGGTCTTTGAGCCCCTCCGGGCCCGTCTGCAGGAAGCGGCGGACCGGATATTTTTCCGGCAAAAGTATGATTATCAAAAAGCCCTGCAGGATCTGTCCTCCGCGGCGGTGTCCATTTTCGATGAGGCGGAGCTCAAAAGCCGGGTCATTCAAACCATCAAGTCCGCTTTGCAGGTCTCTTCTGTTTCCCTTTTAGGGGAGGAATCGGATGCGGTGGGATTTGAACTGAGCCTGCCGCTTAGCTGCCGGGGAAGATATCTGGGCTCCTTAAATTTAGGGCCCAAGCTCTCCGGAGAGATGTATTCAGAGGAGGAGATCGGCTTACTCTCTGCCCTGGCTAATCAGGTGGCAGTGGCGCTGGAGAACGCGGGATTATACCGGCAGGTTTTACAGAGCGAAAAGCTTACCACTATCGGGACCCTGGCGGCTGGACTGGCCCATGAGATAAAGAACCCCCTGGCCTCCATCAAGGGATTGACCCAGATCCTGCCCGAGAATCTCAATGATCCGGAATTCATTAATAAATATAAGGAGATCGTTCCCCGCCAGCTGGACCGCATCAACAGCATCCTTGAGACCTTGCTTAGATTAGGTAGACCTCAGAAGTATGCGGTGGGAGAGGTCGACTTAACTAAGATCTTAACCGACCTGGTCAAATTGTTCGAAAATCAATGCCGTAAGCAAAACATCCAGTTGACGATAGAGGTCCCGGAGGATTTAAAAGTTGAAGGAAATGCGGAGGCGCTGATGCAGGTTTTCATGAATTTGGTAATGAACGCGGTGGAGGCCATGACAAAGGGAGGGAAACTGGGGATGTGGGCTAGGAGATGCGAGGAGGGAATAGAAGTGAGAATAACTGATTCCGGGGCAGGCATTTCACCGGAAAATGTTAAGCGGATCTTTGATCCCTTCTTCACCACCAAGGAGGGCGGGGCGGGGATGGGGCTGGCGGTGACTTATCGCGTGGTCAAGGAGCACCAGGGAGAGATCGAGGTCGAATCTAACAAGGGCACCACTTTTAAAGTATGGCTCTCTACAAGACCAAGGGCATAGTGCTGGGCAGCCGGGCTTTTGAGGAAACCGGCAAGCTGGTCACCTTTTTTACACCCGACCATGGTAAAATCAAGGTGATCGCCAAAGGGGCTAAGCGGATGACCAGCAAGTTTGGGGGCCGGCTGGAGACCCTTTCGCTTTTGGAGCTCCTGCTCGCTTCCGGCCGCAACCTGGACATTCTAAGCCAGTGCGAGACCATTGAGTCCTTCCAGGGATTGCGGGAGAACCAGGAGGCCCTAAGGAGCGCCTTGTATTTCGTGCGGGTCATAGACGCGTCCACGCTGGACCGGCAGAGAAACTTCAATCTTTTCAAGCTCCTGGCGCTCTCGCTCAAAAAGCTGCAAGAGGGCGAAGATCCGGGAAAAGTGGAAAAATATTTTGAGGTGAACTTCCTTAAGGTGGAAGGCCTCTATCGCAAGCAGGCCCCGCCGGACGTCTTGATCGGCGAGCATTTGGGTGTGGATATCAGGCCATGGAAGACATAAAGCGCAAAAAGATATTCGGATTTCTCCCGGTACTGTCAAATCTGGGATTTCTGCTCCTCTGGCTGGGGCAGCTCACCTCCCAGTTGGCCGACCGCGTATTCGTCTATGTCCTGATGATCGTAATGTACCAGCTGACCCAGTCCAACCTGGGGGTCTCGCTCCCGCTTTTGGCTTTTGGTATTCCCTCGGTATTGATCTCCCCCTGGGCGGGGGTCTTTGCCGATAAGCTCGACCGCAAATGGATCATGGTGGTCTCTGATGTTTTGCGCGCGCTCTTGATCCTGCTCATTATCCCGGCGGCCGCCAAGTCGGTGGGATTGATATTCGTCATCAGCTTGCTGATCTATTCCGCGGCGCAGTTCTTTGCGCCGGCCGAGTCCTCCGCCATACCCGAGCTGGTCGAGAAGCATAATCTTATCGTCGCTAATTCGCTTTTTATGATCACTTGGATGGCATCGTCGGTGGTGGGGCTGGGACTGGGTGCTCCCATAGTCAATCTGGTGGCTGAACAAGGGGCATTTGTGGCCGCCGCGATACTTTATTTGATCTCCAGTGCCGCTATACTTTTAGTTCCGCTTAAGGCCAAGGAGCCCTCACATAAGCAAAGCCACGTCTTAAAGGATATTATCATTGGCTTTGAGTTCATTCGGAGAAAACAGGTCGTCCAGGTAGCTCTTTTGAAGCTTTTTGTGTCCGCCTCCGCCATCGCCACTCTCTCACTTTTGGCCATATCTTATTCCGGCAAAGTCTTGATGATTGGGGAGAAGAACTTTGGTTATCTGATCATTGTGGTGGGGGTGGGAATGCTCATCGGCATGGCGACCTTAGAGAAGCTCAGGCATTACCTGAAGATGGGGACCATTGTGATCATAAGTTTTCTTTTTTCAGGAGTAGCCCTGATCCTGCTTTCTTTAACCGCGGACCTAAGGCTGGCTATGGCCCTGATCGCAATTTTAGGGATGGGGAACATTTACATTACCTCATCGCTCCAGACCATTCTCCAATCCAAGATCCCCCGCCAGATCCGGGGACGGGTCTTTGGGGTTCAGAACATGCTCATTAATTCGGCCTTCACCTTCCCGGTGGTCATATTCGGGGCGGTTGCGGATATTTGGGGGATTCTTTTCGCCATGGCTTGTTTGGGGTGGATCGTGATAATAACCGGGGCGGCGGGGATGCTGGTCCCCAAGTTCAAGACGGTATGATCTGCCTTTATTATGTAACTCTCCGCTGTAACGATACCTGTGAATTCTGCCAATTCTGGCAGAATTCAGATCATCAGAACATCAGAGAATCAGACAAAGAAGAGATATTGCCGAAGTTAAGGGAGATCAGAAGGAGGGGCGCTAAGCAATTAAGCGTAACCGGCGGGGAGCCGCTGCTGCGCGAGGACCTGCCGGAGATACTCAAGGCCGCCAAAGAACTGGGCTTTGCCGTTGATCTGACCACCAACTGCATCCTTTATCCTGAACGAGCCAAAGCTTTAAAGGGCTTGGTGAATACTTTATATTTTTCCCTGGACTATCCGATCGCTGAGGAGCACGACCGCAGCCGGGGGCTGGCCTGCTTCAACACGGTTTTGCGCAGTATCCGCTTAGCCCGGGAGCTGGGAGAGAAACCCGTTATTTTTTACACCTTAACCCGCGACAGCGTGCGGTATCTCCCGGAAATGGTGGAGATCGCGGAAAAACTCGGAGTTCCTATATTTATTAACCCGGTCTATGATCTTAGGGGCTTACAGGGCTTTGAAGAGGAAACCCTGACCTACATAAGATATTTCTTTAAAAGACCGAACGTGATCTTGAACCTGGCCGCCTTGGAGCTTATAAAAAGGGGAGGCAACGATCCGGTATGGCCGCGCTGCCGGGCGAAGGAAACTGTGATCACCTTGATGCCCGACGGGCAGCAAGGTGATCCCTGCTTCTTTAACCCGGGGGGCAAGCAGGGAGGGGAAGCGGTCTGTTCCGGTTGCACCCGCTGGCCGTATATGCTACCATCTTTTGCGAAAGGGCTGGATCATTATTATTTCCTGAACCTTTATTCCAACTGGTATCAGGACCGAAAGGAGAATGTGTCATGAAAATAGCCATGCTGGTCCCCTTCTTTTATCCCCACACCGGCGGCACCGAAAAGTACGTGAAGGATCTTTCCACCGTTCTGGTAAAAAAAGGTCATGAGGTGACCGTGATCTCCAACAACATCCCCCGCGACAAGGGGGCCCCGCGGGAGGAGACCTATCCGGAAGGCTTCAAGGTCATCCGACTGGATGCTATCAATCTTTTCACCTATTTGCCGACTTCCTGGTGGCAATTCTCCCTCAAGCTGCTGCAAGGCTTTGACATTGTGCATGTGCACGTGCCGGCTTTCTCCTTTTTGCGCTCGGTAGCGGGCCGCATCAAACAGCCCCTGATAGTGACCTACCACTGCGATGCCACTATTTCCGAGAAATATTTTGGTATTCCGGTGCCCCGCTGGTTCGTGCCGGTCTTTGAGGAAACCCACAATGCCTATGCCCGGATGTTCCTGCCCAAGGCCGACGCCATCATCACCACCTCCGAGGCCTATGCTTCCACCTCCCCGGTGATGAAGCACTTACCGCACCACGTGGTACCCATCGGTATCTTCCATGATGCCATCGATGGCATGCAGAAGAAGTTGAACCTAACACCCGACAAGAAAAATCCGCGTCAGATACTGTTCCTGGGAAGACTGGCAGGGAACAAGGGTTGTGATTATCTGGTAAAAGCCATGCCCAAGGTCCTGGCCAAGTTCCCGGATACCAAATTGATAATCTGCGGTGACGGAGAAGAAAAGCAGCACATCTTGGATCATATCCAGCACTTCAATATCGAAAAATCGATCACCCTGCTGGGGACTGCCACATTTGATAAGCTGGTAGAGCTTTTCTACACTTCCATAGCTTATATTTTTCCTTCCATTAACCGGCTGGAAGCTTTCGGCATAGTTCAGCTGGAGGCCATGTCCAATTATACGGCGGTGGTGGGTTCGGACATCCCGGGACCCAATTCGGTAATGGAACCGGGGAAATCCGGACTATTGGTGCCGCCCATGGATCCGGATGCTATTGCCAATGCCGTCAATTCGCTTCTTAGCGATCCGCAGCGGGCGCTGGCCATGGGGAAGAGGGGGAGGGAGCTGGTGGAGCAGAAGTTCGATTGGAGCGTCATCGGCGACCGCATAATCGAGATCTATAAAGAAAAACTGGCCAAGAAGCGTTAAAGATCCGCCGGTAAGTTATCGTAAACGTTCCGCGCGTTCCAGATCAGGAAGCGGTTAACTCCTTCATCCTCACAGGCCTTGATCTGCTCCCTTATATAATTCGGCCCGTAATTGGGCGACCTCAGATTAAAACCCTGGATCCAGGGCGCCAAAACTGTTTTAGCCTCGGCACTGGATAGAATTTGCAGGGCCTTCTTCACCCCGGTATTCACAAAATGATAGGGATAAGAACCCGGATTGGCGAAGCCATCATAGCCATTGTGGAAATGGGAGGGGTAGAACATGGGAGATAAGACATCCAGGTATTTAGACATGGCTTCCAGGGATTGCCCCAGGGTAGAGACATCCCAATCGCTCTGCCAGGCGGTCACCCCGAAGATGTCCACGGCCAAAGAAGCGTTGTATTTATCGGTCCTAGACTTGACCTCGGAGAGATACTGACAAATGATGTCCACCCGGGATTTTTCTTCTTCCTGGGGAAAGGTGATCTCGGAAGCGTTCCCTTCGGCCGGGAAGCGGATATAATCAAACTGGATCTCGTCCACCCCTGAAGCTGCCGCCACCTCCGAGATCAGGGCGTTATATAACCGGGCTTCATCCTGGTAGGGATTGACCCAGCGGCCGTATTTATAATCGCGATAGATGGTCCCGTTGGGGAGCGTTACGGCCAGGTCGGGCCGCGCCAGTATCAGCTGGTCATCCTTAAAAACCACCAGGCGCGCGGTCACGATAAATCCCTCCTCATGCAGTTCCTCGGTGAGCTTCACTAACCAGGGGGAGGGCTGGACGATATAACCAGCATTAAGTTTCCTCTGACGTATAAGCTCCAGCAGGGGTCGGCTCAGCATCTCTTTGGCATCTACCACTATGGTGTTGAGATCGTGGGATTTGCAGACCCGCTTGATATAATCCAGGCGGACCGGATTCTGGGCGGTCCAGGCGGTGATGTACAGCCCCCGTTCGGATAGGCGCTTCTCCTTTACGGGCAATTTTGGTTCGGTCTCCTGCGTTACCTGAGCCAGGATAAAGGGTAAAGCCAGGAGAGAAGCCAAAAGCAGGGCAAATCTAATGTGCTTCATTTCGTTTATTTTAGCATACCTCTGTGTTAAAATTAAACCGCATGTTCAAAGATGTCAAATTTCCCCAAGGGGCCCTGACCATTTTAAAAACCTTGAAAGATAAGGGATTCAAATGTTTCTTGGTGGGGGGCTGTGTGCGGGACCTGCTCCTGAATAGGAAGCCAGAAGAGTGGGACCTCACCACCGACGCCACCCCTGAGGTGGTCAGCCGGCTTTTCCCCAAAGTGGTGCCCACCGGGATAGAATTCGGAACGGTCACGGTTTTGCTCAATGATCAGACCTTTGAGGTGACCACTTTCCGCAGGGATGAAAGATATACCGACGGCCGCCACCCCTCCGCTGTCACCTATTCCAAAAGTTTAGATGAAGACCTCTCCCGCCGCGATTTTACCATCAACGCCCTGGCCTATGACCCTCTATCCTCTGAGTTCGTGGACAAATTTGCCGGCCAGGAGGATATAATAAAGAAACTGATCCGCACCGTGGGGGATCCGGTCCAGCGGTTCTCCGAGGACGGTCTTCGTTCGCTCCGGGCCTGCCGGTTCGCCGCCCAGCTTGAGTTCGAGATAGAAAAGCGCACTTTTGAGGCCATCCCTAAAACTTTGGAGATAACCAAAAAGGTGGCTCCCGAGCGGGTGCATGACGAGATCGTTAAAATGCTGTCTTCAGGCAAACCCAGTATTGGTTTTGAGCATATGAGGAGATCGGGCCTGCTTAAACTTTTCCTGCCGGAACTTCAGGACACTTACGGGGTGGAGCAGCCGCCCCAATACCATAAATACGATGTTTACTGGCACAGCTTGTATTCCTGCGACGCGGCGCCGGCCGATAATGTCCCCCTGCGGTTAGCGGCGCTTTTACACGATATCGCCAAGCCCTTGTGCAAGGTGGATTATACCTTTTATAACCATGACAAGGTGGGGGCGGAGCTTACCGGGCGGATATTGAAAAGACTGCGTTTCAGCAATGACGATATAAAAAAGGTCTCGCTCCTGATCTCCAGCCATATGTTCGAATACACCAATGAATGGTCGGACGCCGCGGTCAGGCGCTTTATGCGAAGGGTGGGAGTTTTAAACCTTCCCGACCTCTTTGCCTTGCGGAGGGCGGATGCCAAGGGGATGGAGAGAGAGATCGGGGAGGAGTATCTCAAAGAGCTTAGGGACCGCATCGACCGGATAATTAAAGAAGAGCACGCCTTAAAGATCTCCGATCTTAAAGTGGATGGGCAGGACGTGATGCGGGAACTTTCTATTCCTCCGGGGCCGAGGGTGGGGAAGATCTTAGAGGGATTGCTGGAGCGGGTTTTAGAGGACCCGGCCTTGAATCAGCGGGAGAAGCTGTTGGAGATGATACGTGAGTTTTAAGCGAGAATTAATTCTCGGCTTTTGTCTGCTATGGCTGGCGCTTCCCGCCCTGGCGGAAGTCAAGATCCTGGGCGTGGAGGTGGAGCCCCATAAATATTACGATAATATCTATATCAAGACCTCCGGGGATATCACCCCCAAAGTAAGACTGTATGGCGATCGGCTAATTTTGGATTTCAAAGGAGCGCAGGTTGAAAAAGGCCAAAAGATCGCCGTGGCCAAGAGCGCACGGCTGGCGAGGATCAGGATCGGCCAGTTCTCCAAAGATACAGTGCGGGTGGTGTTCGACCTCAAGCGCAGCGTGAAGTACGACTTTGCCACGATCTTCGCCAAGGAGAAGGTGTGGGTGGAGGTGGCCGATTCCAAGGAAGACCTGCCGATGGTGGCGATAAAGCCCCCGCCTGAGGAAAAACCGAAAAAGGGCATAACCGTAGTGGTTAAACCCTCTAAATATCCCGTGAAAGCGGCCACGGCCGAAGTAGTAGCCAAGGTCAAAGAGCCATCCAAGCCGAAAGCTAAGGCCCCAGAAAAAGCCAAACCAGTGGCCAAACGGCTGGCCTTGAGGAATAAGGTGATAGTAGTGGATCCCGGGCATGGCGGGGACGATCCCGGGGCCATCGGTCCCGGCAAGATCTGGGAGAAAGACCTCAACTTGAAAGTAAGCTTTTATCTGGCGAATTATCTAAAGAGCAAGGGAGCCACGGTCTTTATGACCCGCTCAACTGATGTCAAGAAAAGCCTGCGGGAGATTGTGAACTTTGCCAACCGCATCGGGGCGGATGCCTATATCGGGGTGCATTTCAATTCCTTCGACAATCCCAGGATCGGGGGGACCGAAACTTTCTATTACACACCGCAGAGCGTGAACCTGGCCCAGGCAGTTCATTACAATTTGGTGCGGGGCATCCGGCGGGAGGATCGGGGGATCAAGCGCGCCATGTTCTATACCATCCACCATGCCCAGATGCCGGCCATCATCGTGGAGCCGGTCTATATGACCCATTTCCAGGACGGGATGCTCATCAAGTCCAAGAGCTTCCAGAAAGAAGTGGCCCGCGATATCGCGCTGGGAGTGGTGGAGGGCCTTAAATGACGGGCGAGATCCATCCGCTAAAGAAAGTGACCGTAGAAAAGGTGGGAGTGAAAGTGGGTGAGAGGGTCGAGGTAAGAGGTATGGGGGAATCGTCCCCGATCGGGGTGTTCGACTCCGGGGTGGGGGGGCTTACCATAATGACCGAGATGCTGCGTCAGCTCAAGGACGAGAACGTAATCTACCTGGCGGATACCGCCCGGGTGCCCTATGGGGGGCGGCCGCCGCAGGAGATCATCAAGATCAATCATGAGATCCTGGATTATTTCGTGGAGCAGGGGGCCAAGATGGTGATCATGGCCTGTGGTACCTCCTCCTCTATTGCTTATCCGGTGGTCAAGGATAAGTACAAGATACCCATTATTTCCTTAATTGGTCCGGGATCCCGGGCGGCGGTAGAGGCCACGCGCAACGGCAAGATCGGCCTTCTGGCCACTATCGGAACGGTTGAATCCGGGGCCTACCAGCGGGCCATCAAAGAGCTAAAACCAGAAGCGGAGGTGGTGGCGGAGGCCTGCCCGCTTTTTGTGCCCCTGATCGAGGGGGGCTTCATTGAGGCCGAGGAGACCCGGAGGGTGGCCAGGGAGTATTTGAAACCCTTGCTTAATGCAGGCGTGGATACTATCATTCTGGGCTGTACCCATTATCCTCATCTGCTGAAAATATTAAAGGAGATCGCCGGGTCAGAGGTTACTTTTATAGATCCGGCGGAAGGAGCGGTAGGGGAGGCGAAGGGGATCCTGAACAAAGCGGGTCTGCTCAATAGGGCCGGTCCGGCGGGCAAATACGAATATGTGGTCACCGGCTCGCCTATCCAATTCCAGGACCTGGGGTCCAGACTGCTGGGCAAGCCCATCGGGGCAGCCAAGCTTGTCAAACTGGGAGGGAGTTAAATCATGTTCGAATTGATGGTAGAGGACACCTTTTCCGCGGCCCATCAGCTTAAGGGCTATAAGGGGGAATGCGAGAGGCTGCACGGGCATACCTTCAGAGTGCAAGTCTTCCTGTCTGCGGCGAAGACCGGAGGGGAGGGGATGGTCCTGGATTTCCACCTTATCAAGGAAAAGCTCAAAATGGTGCTGGCCGAATTCGACCACAACTTCTTGAACGAACTTGCTTATTTCAAAGACTTAAATCCCACCTCCGAGAACCTGGCCAAGCTGATCTTTGAGAAGCTCAAAAGAGATATACCCCAATTATCCAAGGTTACCGTCTGGGAGTCGCCTAACACCTCAGCCAGCTATTCTTAATAAGCGCAAGTTTCCCCCTCTCTTATCCCGATTATAAGAATAGAGCTACCATGCAAATATCGGGATTTCCAAATAACAGTATATATAATGTAAACCAGCCGGGGTCCTCGCTTCCCTACTCCCAGCTGGGGATCCAGGGCATCAATACGATCCCCTTATCTTCGCGATTATGAGTTTTTGGAAAAAGAGGTATTTGAGGATTAACTTATCTCTTATCCCACCCAGGGAGAGAGCTAACTTAACCGGATTTCGTTGCTGAGTTAGAGGTAAAGGAGAGCAGCCCCCCGGCAAGCCGGGGGGCGTTGAGAACCTTGGTTCTCAAAATGACATTGGTGATCCGATCCGTAAAGTGGATGCAAGTTTTTCGCAAGTGGACCCGATATATATAGTGGAAAGTTCTTAAGACCTATGCCTGTGGGTTTTGAGGAAAACTGAATTTTAGATTCGCCTGTATCTGGAATTCAGAGATAAAAATGGAATTTAAGTCCGTCCTAACAGGCGGACTTTTTTTATGCCGAGCGGAGACGAGGTATTAGTTTTAAGGAGGTAATTAAAATGAGCGATCCAAGTACATCAATGCCGGGAGGTTTAAGTCTATTTGGGAATCAAAATCCTTATCCTTCGATATTTGGGGAAAGTCCTCAATTACAGGTGGGAATTCCAACGCTGCCACAACCACAACCTGGTGATGCTCCAGGAGCGGATGCGCCGCCAGCGATCACCCCACCGCCCACTGCAGAAACAATTCCACCTGGGACACCGGCTTTTCATCCTGACCCAACTCTTTTAGTTGATAATCCAGAGACTGACCCACCTGCTGCTGATCCCGAAGCTTCCACCGAAACAGAAGTAGAAGATGATAATGGCGGGGAGCCCCACGCTGCTGATGAAACAGCGGTAGAGGGGGAACAGGCCTCCCCGCCTTCTTCTTCTCCTTCTCCTACTCTTCATGACATCACCACCTGGGTGGATGTGGCCAAGTGGGCGGGTAAGCTGGAGGAGGATGCCATTGATACCGTGGAAGAGCGGACTGCCCTGGGGATCACCTGGGAAGACGGTTTGACCTATGAAGAGGCCAAGGCGCTTTTGGGCGACCAGCTTACCCGGGAAGCATTTGACATGTTCGATGCGGGCGGGAAGTTCGGGGTGGGGGCGGAGAAAGACGGCATCATCACCCTGGAAGACATGCAGAATTTCAAGACCAAGCATTTTGACGAGGTGGCGGCGGGACTGCCGGAGGAAAGCGCGCAGGGACTCCTTTTAAAATACATCAAGGCCAAGAAGTTCCGCACCATCCATCCCGAGCAGGCGGGCCGTATGTTCAGAGAGAAGTTCTCTTCTGACTCACAATTATATGTGAATGGCGAGATCAATGTTTCCCGCCTGCTTACCGGCTACACCAGCGAAAAGTTAAGGCCGCTGGTGGAGGCGATCCTGACCCATATTTTGGGCGCGGGGATCAAGGACGGGGACAATTACAAGCCAGATCTCACCATTACCGAGGAGCAATTGAAGATACTTTTTGCGGTGGTGGAGTTCATGGCCAAGATAGACAATCCCAGCGAGATCCACGCCTCAGCCTCGGGCATCTCCAAGATGGACGAGGACGATGACACCGCCGAGGACTTTTTGGCCTACTACACCAAGGGCACCAGCCATGAGGTAGAGGAGCCGGAGTCCAGCTCTTCTTCAGAGGAGAGCCAGCAGGAACAGCAGCTCCAGGGCAACCGGCCGCAGGAGCTGATCGACGGCATGAAGCACGTCTACCGGACCAACGCCCAGGGCGAATTTGTGTTCGTGCAGGGTGAAGGTAGCCAGCAAACCCTAGCTCTGTTGCCTAATCCCAACTGGGCGGAGGCCATTGAGCACTTTGAGGCGGTGTTGGAGCTGACCAGCGACCAGGCAAAGGCCTACTGGAACGATGCCTTTGAATACCTGGTCCAGGGGCACATGGAACTCAAAACACTGGCTGCCAATAATGAAGACAAGAAAGCCCAGCTTTTGGCCATAGTGGCCCTGCTGGACCGCGAGAACATTGACGAAATTTGCTCGCGCGAGCGGCAGTACCAGCTGCGGGCCATGGTGGCGCAGGAGTTGAACAGACTGGGAGAAGGAGCGCTGGCCAGGGAAGTGGCTTCTGAGGAGCATATCCCGGATGATGCGGTGGTAGGCCAGATGACAGTTCCGGGTGGCGAGGGTGAGGCCCCCCGCACGGTGGACATAACCGGCGAGCAATTAAGGATGTCCCTGGAAGATGTGGCTAGTCTCGAGGCCCAACTGGAGGATGTAACCGGAGAGGAGCGGGCCAAATTGCTGGTGGTGCTGGGAATGAAGCTGGCTGAGGAGGCCCAATTAGCCCTGGATTTACACGGTATAGTTGATACCGATGATGACGACCCGGTGAAAGCCAAGTTCCGGGCCGCGGCCGGTCATCTGGTAGAAGCCATGCAGATCTATCATCAATTGGCGCTGGCGGCGGAGGCCAGCGGGGATATTACCAAAGCGCAGGGATTCAAGAGCAAGATGGAAGAGGCCTTCGACGTCCTGAGGAGATGCGCGCTTACCGTGAACCGCAGCGCCGGCGATCTGGACACTAATAATGCGAAGAAGAAACGGCTGAAATTCGCCAAGGAGCTTTTGGAGATGGTGCCGGAAGATATGCGTGCGGCGGTAGGTTTGACCGACGATTTCATAACCGCCATCGGCCAGGGTATAATCAGCCAGGGCGCGAACGGACAGACCAATTTTCAGCCGGTGGGCGGGGGTGGCGGCAACGGCAACGGAAACCCGATGGTAACTTCGGCCGTGAACGCGGCCCTTGAGCATCATAGTTTAACCGGTAATGATGCACGCACCGCGGTCAGGCAGGCGGCGCAACATGCGGCTCAGCAACAGGGAGCCACCCAAGCCACTATCAACCAGGCGGCCCTGGAAGCGGCCGCGGCCTGGAAAGCAGCTCATCCTGGTACAGGAACAGGAACTGGTACTGGCACTGGTACCGGTACCGGGACCGGGACAGGAACTGCTACTCCAACCCTTCCCGGCGGCGCAGGTGCGGCGGTAAGGCCTAACTAAAAGGAGGCATTAGAAACCCTTAGAGGTTCCTATGAGTTTATTACCAGTCAGTTTAAGGCTTGATATAGTTGGGGCTCCAGGGAGCGCAACCCCTCCGGTTGCCACCCTTGCCGCCCCTGCTTCTTTACCGGCTGAACTTCCCCCAGGACTGGCGGAAGCTTTAGACCAGTCTTCCTCTCAATTAGGATTCACTCCCTCCCAGAAAGAGGCCTTAAAGGCAACTTTACTGCAGATCCTGTCCGGCGAGATCGTCCTGGCTGCCTACGGCCGGGAGGGCGCCCCTCTCGGCGTATTCATAGATGGTTCCGGCAATCAGCATCAATTCCTGGCGGCGGATGAACCGCTCACCAAGCTTATCTCCGCGGAGGGTTTTTTAAACGGCGCCAACCTGGACGCGGAACTGACCAGATATTACACCGAACACCAGCTAGGCTCTTCAACCGACATCGCCACGATTCAAACCGCGGTCATAGAACACCTGGCGGGCGGGAATGCGGGCATCAGGACGGCCCTGGAGCGCAAGATCGAACTGATCGGCCAAGGAAAGCTCTATTACGCCCGCGCCACCAATGATCTGCAGGTGGGCTATTTTGAGAGAGTGAATATCGAAGGGCTGGGAATGATCTATGAACTTAATACCACCCAGCCGGAAGCAGTTTCTGCCATCCTGCAGGACATCCAGACCGATGAAAGCTCGGTCCTGGAGCGATTTGTCCGGGCGCTGCTGAGGATCGACGGCATTGAGGAGCCGGGGGCTTTCTCGCTGGAGCAGATCATCAATTTTTACGGCCAGAGAATGGATGCCGGGTTCTTCTCCCGCATCCCGGTGACCAACGAGAACGCCGAGAAGATATTCTATCAGCTGGGGTTGTTGGAGCTGGACGGCGACCGCACCTACCGCTCCTACTGCTTTAATCCCAACTCCCTCCTTTCCGCGCTGGCCCAGGGGAATCTGAAGAAAGCCAATATCCGCGGAGGAGTAGTGTATGTGCAGAGCCAGGAGGTGCTGGATCAGAATCCCATCCTGCGGACCCTCCTTAGGCTCGGCGGAATAAACGTCCAGGTAAGGCCCGAATATTTTGCCGGCTCTGGGGACCAGGGGCGCATCTATGTGGAACTCTGGACCGATGCTGATAATCCCAAAGATTACAACCTGATCCAGTGCGCTTACCTTTTTAACCGCTACCTGCATCCCGAGCTTGAAACCCCGGGACCCAACCTGTATCTGCAGGATTACCTGGCCATAAGATTTGAAGAAGGCGAGCTTTCCCGCATCAATACCGACAGCAATTTCGCGGCCCTGCGCAACGCCCTGAGAGTGGCCGGGGTGGACAGCATCGACCTGGCCGCGGTCCAATCGCAGAGCACCGCCCAGCAGGCCGATTTGGACCTGAGGATGGACCTGGTGGATACCACCGCGGTCGCTCCCCTGCTGAGCGGAGATGTGGAAATGACCGTGGGCTTTAGCACCTGGGATGATGAGATCGACCTGGGCGAGGTCCAGATAGAAGGGGAGGGCGCCCCCACCCGGGCCGCGATCCTTGACTGGATAAGAGCCCGCCTGACGACCATGGGGATCAGCCCAGACGAGCTGGGATACGGAGAGCAGATCACACCCCGGCTTCTGACCTATATGGTCAACATCTATAACATCATGTCTTCTGAGGCGGGCGGCAACCAGATCCAGGGGATCAGCCAGTTCCTGGAGAGACAGGAAGAGAGCCTGGCCCTGCCCATTGAAAACTACATCTGGGATCTTACCGCGGAAGGAGTGAACACCCAACTTATCCTTGAGCTTTTCTTTGCCCAGGGCGGCCTGCTGATAGAGGGGATGGGGGTAGAGGGCCCGGAATTTACTGACATATCCGCCTTGCAGACCATGATCCGGATCACCCACGCCATGTGCACCAGCGGTCAGATCTATGATTTCATCAGAGTGCCGGTCCGTCTGATGGAGATCATAGAGGAGATCACCAGGATCAATCCGCAGATGGAAGGGATCAAAACCCGGCTCGACCAGCTGGCGGCCCAGGCGCAGAACGGGAACATAAGCCGGGCCGAGATCGCCGAATATCAGGAATTGGTAGCCGAGTTCAACGCTTATGTGGAACAGCAGAAACAACTGATCGATGAGCATAACGCACTGCTTGAGAACTGGAGAACTACACTTACTAATCTGGGAGTAAGCTTCACCGGCACAGAGGAAGAGCAGAAAGATAAATATTTTGAACTGGGCCAGAAGATCTGCAACCTGGTCAGCATGCTTTTGAATGGTAAGGAATTGGCTGACACAACTACCAATGATCTGGCTAACATCCAAATAAATGTTTCTGTCATACACCAGATGCTGGACCTTATCCCGGGCATCACCCCCACTGAGCTTTTGGCCCGCATCCAGAACAGCCAGTTGATGGGACAGCAGCTCACCGTCAATGCCCAGTTTTTAAAATACTTAGTGAAGATGGAGGTGGAGGCGGTAAGGCCCCAGACAGTTGAGCAGCTTCTCCAGAGGAGTTTA
>Ga0315295_10001502_pt1 | contig 20014 bp, 17 predicted proteins | sample YL17G14_0_MG_FD_204453 | JGI IMG/M metagenome (GOLD analysis project Ga0315295, IMG submission 204453) | Sediment microbial communities from Yellowstone Lake, YNP, Wyoming, USA - YL17G14_0 | ecosystem: Environmental > Aquatic > Freshwater > Lake > Sediment | place: USA: Wyoming | collected...
TCCGTAGACATGAACAAGGACACCTCGTAGGATCAAAACAATGAAAACCGGACATTTCTATTTTGGTAAAAAGAGGACATTTCTAAATTGGCTTGACAAATACTCAAAGAAAACTTGACAACTCTTCGTAATTACAGTATTTTATTAATTTAAGGAATGGAGCCTCGTATTAAACTGATAAAGAAGACAGAATATATCTTATATCTGATCGTTATCCTGTCTCTGGTTTTTATAAAACCAGCGGATGTCAGGTCAGCTGATGAAGGAAAATCAGTAGCCCAGGCAGATCAACAGGATATGATAAAGACTGATAAAATAACACTACCCTCCGGAACGCCCCCTGGAATTTCACCCGAACAGAGAAAACCAGGGAGTGAACAACTGCAAAAAGCTCTCACCGGATCAGCCCCTGAGAAAACAACACAGCCTGCGACCGAGCCATCACAACCTGCAACTACAGAACCGGCGCCTCAACAGGAAATAATAAAGCCTGAGACCGAAATTCAACAACCCTCAGGGCTGCAAACTCCACCCGTGCCAGGCGAACCCGGAAAGAGAACTGTTCCCCCTGCAAAGGTCACACAACCGGGAATCCCCCAGACAGTTGGGGCCCCGGCGCCTACAGTAAGTTTTTTCTTTGATGATGCTGATGTGTTTGAGGTTGCACAGACAATATTTGCGGATATCCTGAAAGTGAATTATATTATCGATCCGCAGGTTAAGGGGAGAGTGAATTTCAGAACCATAAATCCTATTCCGAAGGATGAAGTCCTGTCTGTCATGGAGATTATTTTCAGATTGAATGGGATAGGGTTTGTTGAAGAAGGCGGGCTATACAGGATAATTCCTTTAGCTGAAGTTTCCAAAGAGCTGATTTTCTCACAGATCGGAAAACCGCCTGAAAAGGTTGCCATGGAAATGTTCGCTTTTAAAAATCTGGACATCAAGGAATCCATGCCGGATATTGAAAACGCATTAGGGTTACACCTAAAAGGTGGAACAGTCAGAATACTTCCAATCTTCCGTATGAACGCACTCGTAGTTGTGGCTACTTCAAAAGAGTCTCTGGAGTATATAAGGAAATGGGTTGAAGTATTTGACAAGATGTTTGCGTCTGCAAGACCCAAAATCTTTGTGTACTCTTTACAGAACAGCAAGGCAACACATATAGCTTCTCTCCTTCAGTCGATTTTTACAGGAAGTGGCTCATCGGGTGCTTCTGCTCAGCCGCCGCCTGCCGCACCTGCAGCAGCGAGGCCCGCAGGAGCTACACCAACTGCACCATCAGCCCCGTCATCAGGGCCAAGGGTCGGGGCTGCGGCTACAGTTGCAGGTGGTGGATCATTTGTTGCTGCAGAAACAAGGGTTTTTGCTGACGAGATAACCAATTCATTAATAATTCTCGCAACACCTGCCGATTATTCATTTATCGAGGAAACTATTAAGAGGCTTGATATCATGCCGAGGCAGGTAGTGATTGAAGGGCTTATCGCCAAGGTGACACTCGACAACAACCTTAGCTTTGGAATCTCATGGCAGTTGAATACAGATCTCAATATAACAAACATGAAACCTTTCACAAGGGATATTAATCTCGGCGGTAGTGCCACAAGTACACCGAAGGGCATGGGCTTAACAAATGCTTCCGGAGATGGTTTTACCTTTGTTGCTACCGATCCCACAGGCATTGTAAGAGCCAAGCTTGCAACCGCCTTGTCAAATAATCAAGGCAAGGTTCTTGCGGCCCCTCACATTCTTGTGGTGGATAACAGGGAAGCCAGAATCCAAGTTGGCAGACAGATTCCACTTGCCACATCTGCAACTACTTATATTCCTACAAGCGGGACCACGGAAAATACTCCTATCACCTCGACGGTCCAATACAAAGATATAGGAATAATACTTAAAGTGAAGCCACAGATCAATGACAGTGGTCTGGTTTCACTCGAGATAAGTCAAGAGCTATCCGACGTGTCTACCACTACCACCGACATTGCTGGCCAGAAGTATTCGGCAATAGATAAAACGGAGACGACTACAAATCTGGTTGCACAGGACGGCGAGACGATCGTTATCGGAGGTCTTATAAGAGAAGATAACATTAATAATAAAACCGGTATTCCCTTTCTCAGTCAAATCCCTCTTATCGGCAATCTTTTTTCTTATACCGAGAAAACCACTACAAGAACAGAGCTCATAATCCTTCTCACGCCTCATGTTATTAAGAATCAGAAGGAAGCCGGGGATGTGACAACGGGTTATTTGGACAAATATAAAAGTACCACAAAGGACAAAGATATCAACGATTTCATAAAAGAGCGTGGAAAGAATGAGAAAGAACAGGCGCAACAAGATGATAAAAATAACGAAAACAGCAAGACAAAATAGTATCGCTAATAGTCTCAAAATGCTTTGTTTCTGTAGAACCTTTCCTATAATAGCGAAAGAATTTTAAAAGGACTGTTCATTTGAATGGGGAAATTGCTCCACAGCAAGAAGGGGTCCTTTTCTTCTAACCCAAGAAAGGCAAGCAATTAACTGACAAGACTACCTATGTGCAGAAAAAGCTTGCCTTTCGTCTCCTTTGTTAGCATCTGCTTCGAACAAACCTGCGCACTTTTTTATTCATCACTCCTGTAACTTCTCAAAGAGCACATTGCGATTGTAGTGTTTTTTACAGGCTCCATGCAATACACCGAGAGCGAAAGGGTCTCAGAGATCAAAGAAGTTTTCAAAAAAGATACCCACGGGTTTACTCGTGGGCATCTGCAAATATTTGATTAAAAGACGGAGATGAAGATATTATAAACGCTGAGGAATTATACTAAAAGCGAAACATAGGGTTATTGCTTTTACGCAGAATATTACAGGTGGCTCCTTAATCAAAGGAAGACAAAAAGAAGAAACGGCAATGAAAAGAATAAAAAGATTCGGCAGCTAATGCTTTCCAAATTGCACTTGATATAAAATGCTTCAGGAATCTGACATTATTCCATATCATCTTTCTCACCCACCCGGAGAGAGTGTCCTCGTGCTTGCCCCTCACCCGGACGATGAAACCCTTGGATGCGGAGGAACCATACGGCTTCTTTTAGAATCAAAAAAAAGTGTCAAGGTCATATTCCTTACAAGCGGAGATAAGGCAGATGTGTCTCATCCGGCAGCGCGCGTCAAACATGCCCTCGAACATACTACAGATTATTCAGTAATGCGGGAGAAAGAGTCGGTAAAGGCGTTGAAAGTCCTGGGTGTTACCGATTATGAATTTATGCGGTTTCCTGACAGGGAGCTGCATAAATATTTTAATAGCGCGCGTGAAAGGCTGCTACAGATAATAAAGGAGTATCTGCCTGATACAATTTACAGTCCGTCTCCGATTGAACTGAACCCCGACCACAGGACTGCTGCAGCCCTTTCGCTTGAAATACAGAGAACCGGAACAGAAAACGGCAAGCCGGAAAGGATTATTTTTTATGAAGTAACGACTCCTCTCAGGCCTAATATGCTGATAGATATCACATCTGCCTACAGGAGGAAAAAGAGGGCGATAAAAAAATACAGGACGCAGCTAAGGCTGATTGATTATCTCGGGCAGATCACTTCATTAAATATACTCAGGTCTCTTACAGTTAAGGGGCCGCTGTATGTAGAGGCATTCTGGTGTGTGAATGATGGATGGCAAAGGCAGGACTTATCGGATTGGCTGGGATATAAAGGGATTATCAGTACAGAATTTCAGGGCAATTGAGAACAATAAGGATGTGGCAAAAACTCCACAGCATGATATATAAAATACACAAAAACTCCGCGGATGACACCTTCAGGCTGTATATTCAGGGAGAATTCGTCTGGCCCATTTTTTGCTACAGGTTCACAGAGATATTTTGTTCTTTGAAAATACTTGACAGGCAAGGAAAGATGAGATTATACTATCGAACCAAACGAACCATATTGATATGTATATAATGTTCATAGAAAATGTTAAAAAAAACTTGACAAAGGCAATACCTTTATTTACAATTTAGGCAAAAGAAATAATGGTCTTTATAATGGAAGCTAATTCATATAGGTATAAGCTATCATTGATAGCACTTAAGATTTTTCAGATACTACAGAAGTGAAGGAGGTGATAGGTAAAGCACAGACACGATGAAAATCTTTTGTTGGTCTTAGCCCTTGGCTAAAGAGTTTTGATTCCTAAATCACAAAAAAGGAGGGTTTGAAAGTGAAGAAAAAAAGCGTGTTAATAGTTGTAGCAATGCTAAGTATATTTCTTTTTAGCATCGGGACAGCCCATGCAAGACTTTCTGCCAATGATTTCGTTCCTGGCATGGATGTCGTAGTCCCAATTATATGTGAAGGAACGCTGGATGGGATGGGCAATCCCACCTTCGGTGGCCTTAACACTAATATCGCAATAGCAGAAATGAGAGGTGGAGCTGCTTTACCAGATCCGGATTCTGCCTATGTGGTGACAACAAGCCTTACGGTTTACGACCCACAGTCGAAACTTGTATATGATGACAAGAGGAAATGGACAAAATATGATGTGGTCGTGGATAACTGTCAGGATATGGTTCTTGATGCCCCTTCAGGTGCTCGTGCGAGGATGAGGGTGGACATGCCGAAGCAGGATGGAACTGTAATTAATCTTTTTGTAGGTTATGCAGTATATCGCCAGGATGCAGACACCCTTAATAGATTTGTACCGTCGGCATATCTTGTCGACCTTACTAAGGGCTTTGCTTCTGGTTTCAATGGTATATCTGCTGAGGACGGTGTAGGGGCGCAGCTCGGTGAGGACGCTGATAACAGACCTGTAACTATGAATAGCATCTTCCCGAGGATATTCCTCGCTAACGGACGTGCAGATACCTGGAACTGGTGGATGCTATTGTTTGGTAGGAATCAGCTCGGGCTCGTCAACCCGATTCAGTATACCACATCCAGGTTTCTTGAAGGGTTTATGTGCGATGAGCAGGAACTATGCCGTTCAGTGCATATTCCTATCCCGTATGAGCTTAACCTTATAGATGTACTTACTTATTTACCAAATGATATAAAAACAGCATGTGGTTATCCTGCTAACTCATGTGGAGGTTTCGCAAGGCTTAGTATATCTGAGACCGGCAGCCAGTTATTTCCTGTGATCGCTTCTATTGACATAACTGGAACAGCCAATGATGGCTTAGCATTAGTTTCTCCTCCTGAATTCTACTCCGGATATGGCTGGTCATACCAGAGGGTGCAAGCCGCTACCTCAACTCTTAGCTGGGATGTAATTCAAGAGATTCACAGGATATACTGCAGTGGTCCTGGCACTGGTTCGGCACAGGGCGAAAACAACGCACAATCGTGTGATGTTACAATAACACCTTAATTAACATTAAGGAGCTATTGACTTAAGATGGAGGGATGGAGAAATCCATCCCTCCTTTTTTTAGATATATTCTTGATTAGATAGACCTTACCGCAGGGAAATATATGTCATTCCCACCCCCATTTTTGTGAGGGTCAACTCCAGTGGGAATCAAGATGCGAATGAATGGATTCCTGCTTTCGCAGGAATGATAATAAACATTTGACTTACTTGTCTTTTTATAGGAGGTTGGATTTGAAAAGTTTACTGCCATCTATGATAATAGTATTATTTCTGCTATTTTTTAACAGTTGTGCTGCTACATCAAAAGGAATCCCTGTGAGGGCGAGTTCTTTATCTATTGTCGATATATCAGAAGGTTTGCCTCAAGATGGCCTTTGGAGGCAGAACTTAGCCCTCGTGGACATGAACGGAGAAGGACTCCTTGATATTCTGGCGCCACCAACGAGGAGGCCTAAAGAGGGGGAGGGCATCCCCCATATATTCCTCCAGCAGGAAGGAAATAAGTGGAAGAGGAGTGAGTATAGGTTTCCTAACCTTAAGGGTTACGGCTACGGAGGTATAGCGGCAGATGACCTCAATAACGATGGCAGGCAGGATATTGCACTGGCTGTCCATTCTGGCAAGATACTGCTTCTTATGAATAATAACGATGAATTCTCAGAGGTTTCTTTTTCTGTGATGGATAATTTCCATTCAAGAGCTATAGAAATCTCTGATATAAACGGCGACGGATGGAAGGACATAATATCTCTCTCAGAGGCTACCTTTGGCGAATCGTATAAGCCTGGTGGAATCCTCATCGGTATAAACAATGGCGGGAAAGGTTGGAATATAAGTATTGTTAAGGGCAGCGAAGATCAGTTTGGTGATTATATGGCGCTGGGGGATATAAATGGTGACGGCAAAAAGGACATACTGATAGCGCCCCAGACGCATAGAGTAAAAATGAAACCTCTATGGTTTGGTGATGGAATGGGACAATTCGAGGCGTATAATGGAGACCTGTTTATGAGGGATATGGACGTGTACCTTGCCCGTTGTGGTGATGTAGATGGAGATGGGAAGGATGAGGCAGTTTTCAAGATAGCTGGGTTAGGTGTTCTTGCCAAGGAAAGAATTCTCGTCTTGAGATGGAAAGGGGATGTTTTCGAGGATATATCAAAAGGACTGGAGTCTATAGAAAAACAAATAGCCTTTGACCTTGAAGACGTCGACCGTGATGGGAAGAAAGAGATCGTCATACTCTCGGACAAGGGGATAGAGATATACGGTTATACTCTGACAGGCTGGATGAAGAAGGACAATTACAACCTGTCAGATCCGGAGAGATCCGGCGTCTATGACCTTAGGGTACGGAGGGATAGAGATGGTTCTTCCATCATTGTATACAACCAGGGCGGTGAAAATCCTGCTTTTAAACATGGGATAAGGGCCTTCAGGGTTAGATAAAATGAGAAAGGCATTATTGGCATTGTCTTATTTTATTTTTCTTTTTACTGTTCTTTTCAGCACAAGTTGCGCAACTATTCAGGAGAAGAACGAGAGCACTGTGAGGGATGTGGTTGAAAAGTACTGGAGGATGAGGTTAGAGGATAATTATAGGGAATCTTACAAGAGTGAGCATAAAGAGGTGTTACCTTCATTTGATATTTACAAGGATAAAGCAGCTGCGATCAAGAAGATAACAATTATGTCTTACAAGATAAAAGATGTTAGGATAGAGGGAGAAAAGGCTATAATTGATATAGAGTTCAGCCTTCTCCTTCCCGTTACAACAAAGCCTGTTCGCCAGATACTTAGCGACGAATGGCTTTACAGGGATGGTAGATGGTGGCATGTCTTTCCTCGATAGTTATATAAAAATAGCATAATTGTTTGTTTTGAGTGTTGATTCCCTGCGGTCTCTGCCGCAGGGTTGTTCAAATTCAAGCCCTCCTTTTCTAAAGTTTTAAATTAGGTTTTCAATCATATCCTAAAAATTTAAAATTAAAAATTCTTGACAAATGCCTTATTTAGTGTTCTAATATTTGCAAGGAGGATGTTTTAAATGGCATGAAATATGCTTAAATGCTCAGTAAATAAAATATCTTTAAAAGTGTGTCTTGAATCACAGAAATTTTCATATGCAAATGATAAATTATTAATAGATATAAAATAATATAATAAAGGAGTTTGATTAAAATGAAAAAACTATCTATCATAGCGAGTGTCTTAATGGTAGCTATCTTTGGTTTAGCTGCCATGTCGTGGGCACAAGAGGCCAGCGTCTTTGACGACGTTCAGAAAATCATTATCAGGGCTTTTACTGCCTGTACACCGGGTAGCAGTTGCCCTGCGGATACGCAGACCCCGACATATTCAGCGTATCTTGAAGTAAGGGATTCTGATGGTGAGCTCATCACGCCTGACAAACTGGTAGTGACGCCTCTTCCAGCCGGGAACCCGCTAACAGCAGAAGCGGCTGGCACTTATAAAATCCATGACAATGATCTTTCCTCTCCTGATTTCAGCATCTCCTTTGATAACTTCGACGGCATAACGTATCTGATCTGCACCAATGAGAGTTTGCATGTGATGAAATTCCATATAGTGACGCTCTTGCCTGTAGCTGGCGCCTGCGGAGCAACCCTTAATACCTGTACAAGCGGTACGTTCCAAGACGTTGGTGACACAAGTACGTATAATTATTGGAACTGCAACGGCGCAAACGGAGGAACAAATGCATCGTGTTCACTTGCAAAGGTGAATGGAGTCTGCGGTACGACCCTCAATACCTGCACACCGGGTACGCTCAATGACATCGCTGACTCAGATACGAATTATCTTTGGAACTGCAACGGCGCAAATGGAGGAACAAATGCATCGTGTTCACTTCTAAAACCGGTGAGTAGTAGCTTATCTGACCTTATAGTGAGCTCGCTATCAGCTCCTACGGGCTTGGATAATAACTCACCATTTAATCTTTCTGTGACAGTGAGAAACCAAGGGACAGGGTCTGCGGGACCATTTACTGTGACAGTCTATGTTAGTAAATCTTATCTGCCTGGAGGAACTGTCTTCCTCACATGGGATGTTGGTGGTCTTGCAGCAGGGCAGAGCATTTCAAAAACCTTCAACACTGTTGTAACCGGTTTAGCCACTCATGGTAATTATTATTTTGTAGTTAATGCCGATTCTGGGAATATTATCACTGAGACCAATGAAACGAACAACGTAAAATACCGAGCCTTCACAGTAGCGCGTTAGGAATTTTCCACCTGGGGGTATATACTGTGGTATTATCCCCAGGTGGAAAAAGAAATGAAGAAAACCTCTCTCCTTCTTCTGTTTTTTCTCCTTCTATTCTTTTATGATATAATCTTTCCTGGAAAGACTTTCTCCACCTCTTCTTGAGGGAAAGGAAACTTTCTCAGGCGTCATGCCTCCTCGGCTCTTTGTTTTTTATGCTCTCAGGATCTCTGTATGGTGGATCAATCTCCATCCATTGAGCAAGGTTATGTACCTGCCTGCTGTTTTTTATTTCTATGAGACATAGAGCAATAGAAAAGATTTAAGGAGCCCCTTCCTTATGTCGTTGTTTCTCTCCTTCGCCTTCACTGCCGGTAAAATCCCTGATGTTGTCGTGGGTCTGCTTCTTCTCTTTCTTTACGCACTGGGAAAGGTTGTTGTCATCGAGATGGAAGGCGAGGGGAGAGGTAACGGGAGGATAGCACTCGGAGATTTTGGCCCTTCACCGGGAGACAAACGGGAAGATGGGCTTTACAGAGAACTACTGGCACTTCATTTGGATATTGTATCTGTATTACAGACATAAAAAATTGATGACGCGGGTTATGCAGATGAAACTTTTTTAGCAGTCCTATCCGCACTAAAGTCACGTTATGCTGAGGGGGAGAACTGCGTTGAAACGCCGGTAATCGTTGTATTACAAGCAAAATTCTTGCTAAAATAAAAAAGGTTTTTCTGTTACACGGAATTTTCCTGACCCGTTTCTTCCGAAGCCTGCTCAGGATGCAGCAGAGTGGTGCTATATCTGAGAAGAATGCTGATAAGCTAAGATAAAGGCATGGGCCGGATAGGGTCAATTTCATAGGTGTCCGAGATCTTACTGGGCAGAAAAATTATGATCACTATTCATGGAGATATCAAGATGACTGCTATACAGAGATTACGATACTATTTCATTGATTTACCCTTATGGGCATGCGGACGCAGAAGTTGTGCATTAGAGCAACGCCTGTATGAAAATTATGAACCTGAAATACCCTCGATAAGGAACGGCTATGAGGTGCTCGCCGGTTATATGAATAAGCCGGTGACGGAAATAGAAATCGATGATGTGATACAAAAGACATTCTGGGTCAAGATCGTAAGGGAATCAGACACATATACCTCTTTACGTATGTCAGGGAAACATATACACCGATATTTTCAGTTTGAGGGCTTAGATTATCTAAGGTCGGCAAGAAATGAAAATCGTCCAATCATTATCCTGACAGGTCATATAGGAAGCTTTTTCATTCCCTCCATTGCATTTTATCACCTCGGGTTTGAAGTGCATCCGGTCGCAAGAAGTGTCGATAGATCTCCTGCAACTCCTCATCTGATGCGTCTGTATCTTACCCTGAATTATAAGTTGCCGGAGAGGCGATTTCCTGCCAAATATATCTTGACCGATTTTTCAGGAAGAATTGACAGGACCATTGTTTCGGTCTCAAAGAACAAGGGAATATTCTGGGTAGCCATCGATTTTCCGTGGCGTGTGTATCAATACAAACATCTGCCTGTTAGACTATTCGGACAGCCCGCAACGCTTCCCTCCGGGATAATACAATGGGGAATAAAGAAAAATGCCATCTTTTTGACGGGATGGAACAGTATAGAATCAGATTCAAAAGGATTTTATCGATTGCTATCCATCGAGAGTCCAATCGCCCATGAATCAGATGCTCAAACGATCCTTCAAACATATGCCGATCGTCTTTCAGAATGTGTGATTAAAAAGCCCTGGCAATGGATGGCACTACCTGTTATTCACCAATACGGAGAGAAATTTTCGAAAAGTTCAGGATATAATTTATCGACGTAGAGTCTGTCCGTCGACTCTCTAACCGTTTAAAGGAAATCTCCGGACCTGTTGGAGGAGTTTTAAAATGATTTCAGTTATTATTATCAATTACTATTCTGCGACCCAAACAGAAAGTGCTATCAAGTCTGTTTTACAGGAAACGAATGAAAAGGAAATTATCATTGTTGATAATACCTGTACAGCGAGCGAGAGAGAGGTTCTTGAAGAAATGCGAAGGTTGTATGGATTTACCCTTATTCTTAATGATAATAATGTCGGGTTTGCCAAGGCCTGTAATCAAGCGTTCTCTCTCTCAAAGGGGAACTATATTTTTCTTTTGAATCCCGATGCATTCGTTATATCCCCCTGTCTCAGTATTTTGAGAGACTTCCTTGAGAATACGCCTGCTGCAGGTTCAGCATCTCCTCAGGTTTACTGGGATGATGAAAAGCGGTACCTTTTCCCGTGTTATCCTTACCCCTCACCTCTTCAAGATTTTTACGTACGGCTGTCATCTCTTTCATGGACATTCGCAACTTTTTATTCCCTTACCGAACGATGGAAAAATATCGAACTCTGGAAATCCTCCGTCCCAGTAAAAGTAAAGAATCTTCACGGAGGAGTTGTCATGATAAAGCGGTCTGCAGCAGAACAGGCAGGTGGACTCTTTGATGAGAGATTCTTTTTGTTCTATGAAGACACCGATCTCTTTTTCCGTCTGAGAAAAAAGGGTTATCATCTTTATGTTGTTCCTGAGGCAAAGGCGGTCCATAACTACAGTCACAGCAGGAAAAAGTTAGATATCATGTCCCAGATGGGCCATCTTTACTTTGAGAAACACTTCAGAAGTAGTCCCCTCTTGAGCATCTCTTCTTTTTTGCCCAAGGGTTCAGCAAGAGGTACATATCATAATTACGGACTCTGGAAAACTCCACCATCATTTTCCGTACCGGAAAAATTACGTGACGGGTATCTCTTCGAATGGAGCCCCAGCCCGTTGTTTATACCTTCAATCGGTTGTTTTAGTAAAGGCAGGAAATTTGCCCTTTCCCAGCAGGTCTGGAATCTCCTCGATAATGGCAGATATTACAGCCGCTTTACTCCTCCTTTCAAGAGGATTGTGAAATATACGACCGCTTGCTGGGAGAAAAATGTATGAATTTTACTATTCGCAAGTACAGTCCCAGAGATGAAAATAAAATTATCGAAATGTTCAACATGGTCTTCAACCAGAAGCGTGATCTCGCCCACTGGTACTGGAAATACAGAGATAATCCTTACGGATCTTATCGTATCAGCCTCGCTATCTCAGAAGAAGGTATCCTCGCTGCACACTATGCAGGTTACCCGGTAAAGATCTATTCTGTCATTACTCCTGATAAGCCTGTTGAGATAGATACCTACCAACTCGGTGACAAAATGACAAGTAAGGCATACAGGTCTGTCGGATTTGGCAAGAGCGCCTTAATCTCTCGTGCTTATTCTCACTTCAAGGAATCATATATGAATGATGCTGTTCCCTTCTGTTACGGGTTTGCAGCAAACCATAGTTTACGCTTCGGTGTGACTGTCTTGCAGTATGCTGATATTGAACCTGTTCCTTACAGAAGGATTTCTCTCGACCGCTTCAAAAGATCGGCCTTAAACGGACTAATAAAAATCTTTTCGCGGATAAAGGTTGAGGAAATGTCTTCAATAGGTACCCAGTGGACAGATTTTTTTTATTCCGTTGCAGCCAATTACCACTGCCTTGTCAAGAGAGATGCCCCTTATCTTACATGGCGCTATATCCAGAGACCCGATAGAAAATATCTTATACTTTCGGTCAAGATACGGTCCAGGGTTAGGGGCTGGGCAGTCTTTTTAAGGGAAGGTAAGAAAGTGATTTGGGGAGATGCGCTTTTTAAACCGGGAGATTCAAAATCTGTCAAAGCGCTTCTAAACCATGTAGCTTCACATCCGTTAGCTCGCGGAGCAGAGATTATTGAATGCTGGTTCCCTCCGAGACCTGGTTGGTGGGACAGCATATTGGAAGAAATTGGTTTTACCAGGGAAATCGAGCCGAATAATCTCCATTTTACTGTCCCCATGTATCGTAACTCGCAGACAATTGAGATGATTAGAAAGTATTTTTATTACACCATGGGAGACAGCGACCTCTTTTAATACGAAAACTGCATTTCATGGCAGGCATATATGCAGGAAAAGCTTTTGTGTTCTCCCCGGTGAATCCGCCGAGGCGGACAGCTCCTTTGTGAGCGGTCAATGATCCGAACAACATGCATGTTTTTATTTTTATCGTTAACAAGGAGGAAAAAGAAAAATGCAACAGTAGAAACAATTCCTGCTGATAAGACTGCTGTGATCAGGGTGCGTTTTTCTGTGTTCAAAGAAATAACGGTCATCTTTCCGGCTTCGAGGGGTTATCTCTGTCCAAGATGTTTTCAAAAGCATTCTGAATCCTCTGCAACACCTTCTCTTTTGTAAAGGTTTCCGCGACAGCAAGCCCGCGGCTGATAAGACGTTGCCGCAAAGACTTGTTGTGGCAGATCTCTCTTATCGCTTCCGCGAGAACTTCAGGGGCGGTATCATCTACAAATAAAGCATAGTCCTGAGGATCAGCGAAGGAAGTATAAGACGATATCCTGCTTAATATGGTAGGCACACCGCATCCCATTGCTTCCAGAGCTGGCAGTCCGAATCCCTCAGCTTCTTTAGAGGTTGATATGAAAAGATCGGCATTTCTGAAAATTTCACCCATATTACGATAGGGAACATGAAAGTGGTAAGCGTCAGGTTTTATGATCTCCTCTTCCCCGGGTGATAAGGAGAATTGAGATGCCCTTATGAGTTTGATAGGAATTTTAAATCTTTTCTTTGCTAATAAAACTCCTCTAATGGCAGCAGATATGTTTTTAAAATCCACCTCGAAAGGCCCGACAATAAGTATTTTTAAATTGTTAAGGCCGAGTATTTTCAAAAAGAGGTTAAGCCATTTTTTGTTATTTGAAGGATAAAAAATGTCTCTATTTAACATCTGACCTATGAAATACGTTTCTGCATTAAATTGCTCAATAAGAAATTTGTCAAGATGTTGTGAAATGGTAAGTTTTGGGATTTTGTATGAATATACTTCATCAATGGCGGCCTTTAAGTGGAATAATTCTTTGTAATCACCTTCATAGCCCTGACAGAGGTGAACAGGTAGACCCTTGCCTGATTTATAGGCAGCCTTGACTGTTGGCCAATATGTCCCGACAATTATGTCAGATGCAGGGATTGTGGCGGCATTAAAGTTCGATACTTGTATGACAGGTAATCGAACGGGGTACCAGTTTGGCCCCGCATCCTTTGAGAGCATAGTTACCTCATGTCCTATCTCAGATAATGCCTCTGCTTGCTCAATGCCTACCTTGTTGCCACCCCATAAGGTTGTGCTCTCAAATAGATAAGTTATCTTCAAATGTTTAAACATTATTGTCACATGCAGAGAAATTAAATAAATATTTCATAATTGTGAGCCAGGCTGTTGACTCAAAGTCCCTGATCTGTGGCACACATCAAGTATCTGCTTTCTTAAAAATGTACCAGGTTTTATGTATCTTTACCACGCCCTTTATATTTTACTATGATATATTTCAGAAGTCTATCAGCAATAGCGGAAGGCAATATAGCTATGAGCACTTCTGAGGCGGCCACTGATTTAGCCTTTCTTTAAGTTATAATATATGAATGAAAAAACTGGTAACAAATATCTATAGCGGCAGGCATGTCCTTAAGACTATGGTCATTAAAGACCTAAAGGCAAAGTATGCCGGCTCTATATTTGGACCCCTTTGGGCAATAGCTACGCCCCTTTATCAGATGCTTTTGTATACATTCCTTTTTTCTACGATACTAAGGGTGCGTTTCGATGAGGGAGAAGGTACATCGTCTTTTGTAATATACCTTCTTGCCGGACTTATCCCATGGATTTTTTTCTCTGAGGCCACGTTGCGGGGTGTATCTATATTTATTGAAAATGCGAATATAATCAAGAAGGTCAAATTTCCACTTGAGGTATGTGTAGTTTCAGTGATTATATCTTCTATGGTTACATTTTTTATTTACTTAATTTTTTATTTGGCAATGCTTATTTTTATGGGCATCCTGAAATTCCATACATTACCTCTTTTCATACTTCCTTTTATCATTCAAGTATTGCTGATAGCCGGGCTTTCTTTTGGCCTTGGAAGCATAGCAGTTTTTTTTAGGGATATAATACAGGCCATGGGTATGATTTTAAACCTGCTATTTTTTTTAACACCCATTGTTTACTCTTCAAGACTCATTCCTGAAAAGCTGCGGTGGCTATTCGACATCAATCCATTTTACTGTATAGTGGAGATATATCGAAGTGTTCTGGTGAGGGGCAAAATACCTGACGTTTTTTCAATTATATATCCATCTATTATAGCTTTGGTAATATTCCTTGCAGGATATTACATTTTTAATAAGACAAAAGAAGCGTTCAAGGATATTCTGTAATGAAAGATTTTATAGTTAAGGCAGAAGGTCTTTTAAAGGAATACCACATATACGACAACCCCGTTGAGAGGTTGAAGGAACTTTTTTTTAGGACTAAAAAACATAAGGTATTCAATGCCCTCGGACCTCTGGACATCGAGATACGCAGGGGTGAGACCCTCGGTATCATAGGAGAAAACGGGGCAGGCAAGAGTACGTTTCTCAAACTCGTTGCGGGCGTTATAGAGCCCTCAACAGGGACAATGACGGTAGGTGGAAAGATTTCGTCGATACTTGAACTCGGAACAGGATTTAACCCCGAATTTACCGGAAGAGAAAACGTATATCTTAACGGCGCGCTTCTCGGCCTTTCAACCGGTCAGGTGAATGAAAGGATGGAAAGGATTATGAGATTCTCGGATATCGGCGAGTTCTTTGATATCCCTGTGAAGACATACTCATCGGGGATGTATATGAGGCTGGCATTTTCCCTCGCAGTCCATGTTAATGCAGATATCATCCTCATAGACGAGGTTCTTGCAGTCGGTGACGGGGCCTATGAGAAGAAGTGCATTGACAGGATATGGGATTTAAAGAGAAACGGTATTACTCTACTGTATTGTTCTCACTCCCTCTATACAGTAGCAAACTTTTGTGACAGGGTAATGTGGCTTAAGGAAGGCAGGGTGGAGGGCATTGGTGAGACAAAGGAGATAATATCAAGGTATGAAGATTATTTAAGAGAAAAGGAGCATCTTGAGAAGTCGGAAATGCCGGTTATAAGCACTCCCATTGGAAAAAAGGTGGCACAGGTGGAAGATGTGAGACTTATGGCAAATGGTAAGCCAGTTGATTTCTCGGTGCGGCATTCATCCGATCTTGAGGTCATCGTAGATTTTGAGATCTTAGAAAATACGGATGTCTGCGTAGGCTTTGCAGTGGACAGGAACGACGGTCTCTGTTGTTACGGGGATAGCATGCGGAAGCAGGGAATCAAACCCTTTCACGGGCCAGGCCGCAAAAGGGTATCCATCTTGTTTAAGAACCTTCCACTCCTGGGCGGTGCATACAAGTTCGTTATTTTCCTGCTGGACGAAACCGGTATATGTCTCTTTGATAGAAGGGAATCCCCTGTCGTGAAGGTGACCACGGACGAAAAAGAGTGGGGCATATGTTATATGGACCATGAATGGAAAAGGTGATAGTGACCTTTTTTAATCAGCGTTTCCCGTTCTATCCCTGGTCCGGAGTTTACGTACAGGGGGAGTAGATGAAGGCGGCGTAGCCTGGACTTTCTGCCTCCGTTGTTCTCTCTCAGCCTGGATTTGTTGTCTCTGTTGTACCGCAGCCGGTGTCTGCTGTGCCGGCTTCTGGGCGGCTGCCGGGACTGTTGTAACAGCTGTTGCAATTCTCTGTTTCGGATGAGAAGGATCATCAATAGGGACGGTCATTTTTTCCTCTCCCCGCACCATCACTATCATCTCATGCTCTATTTCTTTAAGCGTAAAACCAGCCAGGGTCTCGCCTTTTCTCAGCGCTGTCTGTCTTCTCCCTCTTCCCGGTGAGCTTCGCGGCGCCTTCATGTCCTCAATATAGGCAAGGCTGATATCATTTGTTATTAAAGTCCCATAGAGTACAAAATCCGGTTTTGGTAAAGGTTGTTCCTCTTTTTTCTCAGCAGGTATTTTTCTTTCAGGATGAAACAGGTTATTATCCCCTATAAGTGCATATTCTAAAACAGACGGCAAATGGGATAAAGGGGTCCCATCTTCCTTTTCTTCTAAACCATTGAGATGCTTCTTTGCAGTAGGAGGGGTATAGGTAATTTTTGCTTCAAGCAAAGGAGCGATACTGTAGCCGGCAAAAATAAGAATAACAGTCAGTAAGAGTATGTTCAGTATATTTATATTTCTTATGACTGTTTTTAATCGCATTACATTTGCAAAACATTATACCACAAACCTCTCACGGATTTCTGTTTTTGATGACTATTATTTGCTGCTCGTTAGGGCAGATATATCTAATTTCACCATCTGTTCTCTCGGATCTTTATAGTTTCTGATCCTGACATCGAGGTCTTTGATCGTAAGATAAGGAGTGCGGGTTTCAATGGAATAAAGTACATCCCTCAGCGCCCTTGTATCAGGCATAACAGTATCAATGCTTACGGTTATAACTTTGAATTTCCCGAGGTCTTCAGGTTTCCCGGTGCGTTCGCTTGATATGGTTCCTCCGCTGCGCGTTACGATATCCTTAACCATCTCCTGTAAAGATGCTGCTGCAAGCGAAAGGGTCTGACCTTCCACGAGTTTTGAATCCTCTGCAGTGCGGGTCTCTTTAAGTTCGGCAAGTTTTTTCTCCAGCTGGGGTTTTTCAGATATGAGGGTGATATACTTTTCAAGGGTTTTTGTCTTTATAAACTGGCTTTCCCTGATTGATGCTACCTTTGTCTCGATGCTAAGATAAACATACTTGTAGAGGATAAAGCCGAGTAGTATAAGCAGCAAAGGTATAGTTACAATAAGTGTCTTATTCTTCTTCTTCATCTTCTTCTTTTCCCTCTTGCAACTCTTCTTTTTTAACCCCTTCTATCGCCAGCCGGATATTAAACCTGTCTGAGTTCATCCTTGTATCCCTGAAAGTAGGAGATGCAAACTCGGCCTTTTCGAAATACGGGGATGCCTCAAGTTTTGACAGAATACCGGTTGCTGAAGCTGCATAACCTTCAAGTTCAACAGTAACGTCAGTTGTTCTGACCCTCGACAGCCAGGCGGTCTTGGGAAGGATGCTTGTGAGTTCCTTAAGAATATTCAGGGCCATCCGCTTTTTCCCCTTAAAATCATTTATTGTTGCTATATCGGCGTTGAGGGCTTCGATCTCTTTTTTCAATGCCTCAACCTTTTTCACTTCCTCCTTCCTCAGCATTATCTGGTTGTCGATCTCCTGGAGTCTCTTCTCCTCAATCCTGAGGGGAGCGACAAGGTAAAGAATCCACATGGCCAGAAGCGCACATGAGAGGATTATAGTAAGGACTATTGGAGTACCTGGCTTTTCGTGAAGCCCTTTTTTCAGAAGGTTCAGGGCATTCGCCTTTTGCCACAATGATTCCAGGACAGTCCCGACAGCTGCATAGGGAATTTCCCTGTACTGTTCCGGGAGCTTGACCTTTATATCTGTCTCATTCAGAAATGTAATGGACTGATTAAACTCTGATTTCAGCAGTTCCTTTAAGGCAGGATTTTTATCCTTCAGGATGGCTAACATCTGCGGCGATTTTCCAAGCTTTTTCCCTGTACCGGTCAAAGAGCTGATTCCTGTCATGATGGTCTCAACCCTTGATTTCTCATCCCCGGAAGTGAAATTGCCTGCAACAGCGCCGGTGATTGCACCATTGAGGCATAATGCGCCTTCATATCCTTCTTTCTTTATCTCGATAAAAACAGAATCTGTCTTCTTGTCGATATAACGGCAAAGAGTTTCTATGCCTGAAAGGTTGACTGTTACCCTGCTGACAGCAATGCCTTTTTCGCTTAGCGCCTCGATGTAAGGTTTAATCATATCAGCCTTTGCAGCGATTACCATAATAGTAAGTTTTCCCTCATTTTCCCCTACGATCTTAAAGTCATAAAATGCATTCTCAGAACTGAAGGGGGTGATCCTGTCGAGTTCATATGAGACGACATTTGATAAATTCTCTTTGACAGTTGCCGGGAACTCTGCAGTCTTTATAACAGCCCATGCCTTAGGTATACTCAGGGTAATTTCTGCCTTTGATGCACCGAGGTCGCTTATGGCCAGGGAGAGAGAGGATGCGAAGGCCTCTGCCTGAGGGTATCTTCCCTCTTCAAAGGGATATTCTCTGATATCTTTTATTTTAATCTGTGAAAAAAACCTTGATCCGTAAGCTACGGATAACATCCCCTTCTCCAGAGAAGCAGATAAAGTTTTGGCAGGATAAAGAAGATCATCGGCGATGCTGAAGGTGAGCGTCCTCCATACCGGATCCCATATCTTCTTCGCTACTGTCGAAGAAGTGGAGGCAAAAGATGTCAGCTTATGGATAACTATTGTTCCGTTCATTGTTTTGTGTCTATAGGGCTTTTATAATAAATATATTTGTATTTTTCTCCACCTTCAAGTTTGACGGTTGCCCTGATTGCGTAAACCCCTTTTTCACCGGCTTTGCGGCCAAACGCATCGATGGTAAATGTTTCAGTCCCCTTTGTGTCTATTTCAGGCATTATGAGTTCAATTCCCTCTCCTGATAATCCGATTTCACTTAAGTCGTTAATCTCTTTTGTTTTTCTGTATTCTATGATCGAATCGGCATACTCAGGTGTCATCCCTGGAAGCGCCATAAGAACCTCTTTTGGCGCAGCGTTTATGTTAATAGATTCTGTCCCTGAATGCACAGTGAGAAAGTCTATAATCCCTTTTTTTTCACCTCCCCCATAGAGTATCTCGGCTGTCATGCCTTTGACAAGGAGAAGTTCCTCGATCGCATCAAATTTATCATTCTTTGCCCTGTATGGGTTCGGTAAAGACATATAGTAATCACTCTCGACGCCGTGGAGCCTGTGAAGGTCATCAGCATCCTTCCAGTCCATGATGGAGTCCACAATTATATCTGCCTCTTCCGGCTTCACACCTGCGTTTATCAAAAGATTTTTTAATACTACCTCAGATGCTGTATTTATGTCTACCTTCCCGGACTCATCTAAAATTTTGACCGTGTAATATCCGTCACCAATTTGTGCTTCGTAGGGTGTGCCGTCTGTCTTCCAGACCTCTCTGCCTTCCAGTTCAACAGTCTGGTTCTTGTAAACTTCCCTGTAGAAAAGCTCTGTGATCCCTCTTTCAATGCCGGCCTCAGCGATAAATTTCCTTTCAATCCCTCCTTTAAAGGCCAGGGTCGAATAGATCTCTGTCCTTGCCATGACAGAAAATGAAAGGACTATTACCATCAGGATTGTCAATACCCATAATACAATGAGAAGCGCAATGCCTTTTTCTGTCATGTGCTTATTCATTTTTCCCTTCTTTCCCCCTCGTTATCT
>Ga0315295_10001504_pt1 | contig 19977 bp, 11 predicted proteins | sample YL17G14_0_MG_FD_204453 | JGI IMG/M metagenome (GOLD analysis project Ga0315295, IMG submission 204453) | Sediment microbial communities from Yellowstone Lake, YNP, Wyoming, USA - YL17G14_0 | ecosystem: Environmental > Aquatic > Freshwater > Lake > Sediment | place: USA: Wyoming | collected...
CTTCGTCCCCGTCCGGTTATCAATCGCCAAAGCGGGATATTCTCCCGCGGGCCAGTCCCCATCATTCGGAACACCCAGAACTGGATCGCCCGGGCTGGTGATGTCACTAACCGGCTCAATGGCCAAGGCTCCGATGTTGTAGTAGTTCTTGGTCGAATCCATCGAGCCAAAGACATAGATTCCCGCCGGCAGTTTCGCCCAATATACACTCATCTTGCGGTCCGTCGTAGCGTTCTCATGCACATACAGATCCAATCCGCTGTCCTTGAACGTCCCGGGCGCAGCAAACGCAGCCACAACGCGGTCTGCCGCAGCCTGCGCGGAGGCAATTGGGCCAAGGGTGCCGCCGGTCCATTCGGCGGGGATTCGGTCATCCACGGTAATCCACACAAGTGCCGCTTCTGATAAGGTCACTGCGTACGTGACATCGGTTTCGCCGGCGTTCTTGTCGGAATTGAACGTGCGGACGTACTCCGAGCCGATCATCTCGGCAGGCGTCAGAGACCATGGATAGGTGCGATCTGAATAGCACATGTTGCCGTCTTTCAGACCGCCGGCCTCAGTCGCCATCGGCGCCGTGCTGCCGTCATACTTACCAATGGGGGCACGATCGCCCGATTGACCATTGGAACGCACCACATCGGTGATGATCGACGCCGACGCTACGCCGGAAACGGCGATGACAAGTACCGCCATCAAAATTATACTAATCAATTTCTTCATGTTTCAATCTCCTCATTATTGCTATCGAGACACGTATGAGGCACAGCTAAGCGAAGAACGGCGTCTCACAAAACGGTCTCGAGAACATGTCCGGTTTCTTGACTGCCAGTCCGGCAGATCTCTTGCTGCTCGCTCACTTACTGAGCGGGAGCGAAAACCGCCGAACCGCCATTGGCCACATCATTCAGGAGGATGCGCGTACCATCCAGCATGACCTCGTGCAGCTCCAAATAGGCTCCGCCGCCGATTTCGAGGAACCGAACCCGCAGGTTGTAGTAACCATCCGCTTCGACCTGAAAGGTGAAGTCCGTCTTGTCACCACCGTCCCATGTGTTCTTGGAACCGACCAGGACGCCGCCAATTTTGATGTAAATGTCGTCGTCATGGCATGCGCCAATAATGTGGAGACCCTTGGTCAACTGGATGCACCCCAGGACCTCGCATGCGAAGTTCCCATCGTCATCCCCGCCAGCGGGATCTGCCGCCGGGACCTCAAGCGGGTCGATGCCCGGGAAGGTCTGGTCGGGATAGCCGTTGGCTGCGCTGAAATAGCCGCGACCACCCGTATCATAAAGGTTGACCAACGGTTCGACGCGAGTCCCTTCCGAACCCGGCATGGCAGGAAGCCCCTTGTACAGCCCGGTGTCGAGCAGCTCGTCCATTCCGGCGGCATTCCAACCGTCTGTGACGAGCGGCTTGAGCGCGCGAATTTTGAACCCGGAAACCTGGCTCGGCGGCGCCGCAAGGGCTGCGGATGCCGGGACGGTTACAAACGGGAGATTACCGACGAGGCTGGGATTCGCCTCATAGGCGACGTTCCAGGCCCGGGCCTGAACTAACTGGGTGTTGTCGTGCGAGGTCACGCACACGCCGGCCAGAATCTCATCCGGAAGACCGAAGACGAGTTTGACGGCCCTCGATTGCCAGCCCTTATTGTCACCAAAGTCGGCAAGCCCCTCGACAAAAGTAAGGCCTCCGACTGTGACCCGCTGGACGGCCAGCGCTTTTGCTTTCGGGGCACCGGTAGCCAACCCGGCTGTGCCGAATTCGCTGCTGCCGCCGCCGGTTGACGCACGACCCTGCAGGCCGGCGTAGGCTTGGTCCTTGCGGTCGAGCATCGAGTAATGCACCGACGGACCCGTGGCGGTCTCGCGAAGCATCACACCGTACTTGGCCCAGTCATTGCTCCTGGCGATCCAATTGAAATTCGCCGAGACGCGGACGTCACCGCTGACCGTATTGTAGGCATAGTGGAAGTCGTCCGAGTTATCCCAGATGTCGTGGCCCCCGGCGGTGATCAGATACTGCTCGGTCAGCACATCGCCTTTCCAGACGAAACCCTCATATATGGTGCTGCCAATGCCCGGAGGAGCGCCGACGTCCTGTGTATTTTCAAAGACGCCGACAGGCTCGGCGAAACTCGATACGCCGATGACCAGCGCAATGACCGGTACTAAAACAAACAATCTCTTGTACATAATGGTTCTCCTTCCTTCTCGACTTGCTAATAAAGTCAATACTGTATCCCGGCAACAAGCCGAGATGCAAACTTTGCGCGACAGACGTTCAGACCTTGAACATTCAGCGGTGCTTGTCTGAAACAACCTTCAGACAAGCAACAAAGAATCGTCACCGATCTCTACGCCTGTCAGAAAAAAAACTCTGCTGTAGGACTTGGCTTGTCCCCCTCCGTGCGGAAACCGTTTTTGAGCCGTATGATGAATGGTAACACTTTACAGCGAATGCACAAACCTCACTCCAGCTCAGTCCCATCACCTAAAACACTTAGGTGGTTGCCCAGGAACTATGGATATTTTCCCACGCCAGAGAAAGCCAAATTCCGTTAGAGCTACCTGACTTCACAACTGTATTTGTACCAAACATATCATATCTTCGTCAAGAAAAATGTGCAAAGTTATGACAAATTTCAGGCCCGGACAGGCAAAAACGTGCAGCACCTGGGGCTTTTCATAGCGAAAAACACCGTCTCGCAATTCTGGGCAGACCGATTTTGGGCCGATAAATGTCCTATTCTACCGGTATCAATTGCAATTACAGGGAGTTAGTCCGCTTTTTCAGGTGTTTTCGGCCTCGGATTCGGTCTGAGCAGAGTCCGCAGGCTCCTGAGTCTCCGGCGTATCGGGGGACTCGGTCGCAGCCCCCTGGCCCGGCTCAGAATCATCGGCTCCACTCTTGCCGGCTTTCCTCGTCCGTTTGGTAAACTGGCTCATATCGGCGTCGGAAAGAACTCTTTCCGGGCCTGCCGGCGCTCGCTGGCGCCCGCCGGACCCGCCCGTCTGCTGTTGCTGTTCCTCGGCGGCCCACTGGACTCTTCGCAGGCTCAAGCCGATCTTACGGGCATCCGTATCGACTTTCAGAATCTTGACCTCCACCTCATCGCCGACCTTGACAATATCCTGGGGCTTGTCAATTTTGTGGTCCGCCAGTTCGGAAATGTGCAGCAGGCCTTCCAGCTCCGACTCCAGCTCCACGAAGGCGCCGAAGTTCGTCAGCTTCGCCACCTTGCCTCGGATGATATGTCCCGGAATGTACTTCTCAGGGATTGCGCGTATCCACGGGTCCTCGCTCATCTGTTTGATGCCCAGCGACACCCGGCGTTTCTCCTCATTGACTTCGAGGACAACGCACTTGATTTCCTGACCTTTTTTCAACGCCTCGCCGGGATGACTGTGTTTCCTTGTCCAGCTCAGGTCCGAGATGTGAATCATGCCGTCGATGCCCGGCTCGACTTCGACAAATGCGCCGAAGTTGGTCACGCTGCGCACCTTGGCGGTCACGATGGTTCCGGACGGATACTTCTGGGAGGCGACCGCCCACGGATTGGTCTGTGTTTGCTTCAGACCCAGCGAGATTTCCTGTTTTTCCTTATTGACGTTCAGGACCACCACTTCGATCTCATCGCCGAGATTGACCATTTCGCCCGGATGGGCCAGGCGCTTGGTCCAGCTCATTTCGCTGATATGGACGAGTCCTTCGATGCCGTCTTCGAGGCGGACGAACACGCCGTAACTCATCACGTTGACCACCTTGCCCTTGACCTTGGCGCCGACCGGATAACGCGATTCGACGTTATCCCACGGGCTGGAGGACTTTTGCTTGAGGCCCAGCGAAATCTTCTCCTGCTCTTTATCGACCCCAACCACCACGCATTCTATTTCCTGGTCCAGATCGACGACTTCCGACGGGTGTGATATTCTGCCCCAGCTCAGGTCGGAGATGTGCAGCAGACCGTCCAGGCCGCCCAGATCGACGAAAACGCCGAAATCGGCGATATTTTTGACAATTCCTTTTCGGAGCTGGCCCACCTCGATCTCGGCCAGGATTTTCTCCTTGCTGCTGCGGCGTTCTTCCTCGATGAGTTTTCGCCGGGATATGACGATGTTCCGTCCTTCTATGTCGATCTTGAGAATCTTGCAGTCTACTTCCTTGCCGATGAACCGGCTGATGTCGCCGGGCTTGCGGATGTCCACCTGTGAGGCCGGCAGGAATACGGGCACTCCGATATCCACCAGCAGACCGCCCTTGATTCGCCTGATCACTCTGCCGCGGACAACGTCACCCTCCTTTTTCGATTCGAGAATTCGCTCCCATCCCTTGATGAGGTCTGCTTTGCGTTTGTTCAACAGAACCAGGCCGCTCTCGGAGTCCGTATCTTCCAGAAGGACTTCGATCACCTTGCCAGGCTGTATGTCCTCGGGATTATCAAACTCGCCTGCATCCAGAAGTCCTTCGCTCTTGAGACCCACCTCCACGATAACGTCGTTGCCTATCTGCGATACGATTGTTCCTTTGAGAATCGTTCCCGGCAGACGGGAATCCACCTTCGTCTGCAGAGCTTCCTCAAGGAACTCGTTTTCCTGATCACCAAAAATTTCGTTGACCTGCTGCTCGAGCTTCTCTTCGGAGAGCCCTAACTTGTTGATTATGTTTCTATCGACCATAAAACTTTGCCCTCTGTGGAGTCTAAGTTTCTTACCTTTCGGCGCCCCACATTCACGCCGAGAGGCTTCCGTGCGACACAGCACACATAGAGTTTCTTTGACTAAACACTCACAGAATCATTTGCCTACGCAGCAAATGCTATTTATTACATTACATCGATATTTTTCAGAGCGGTCAAGTTTACCCGCAAGTTGCTCTTTTTTCAAGTACTTGTTTGGTCTTTTTTTTCGAAGCGAGGCGTTATTGGCCGGGACTGCCGAAGGCTTCCAGATTCCTGACGAATTCGCTGACTATCCAGTCGGGCGTCGATGCGCCGGCCGTAACCCCCGCCGTTTTCCTGCCAGACAGCACCTTAGCATCAAGCTCGCTCCAGTTTTGCAGGTGGTAGGTTTGCTTGTTGACCCTGGTACAAAGCTCGGCCAGCCGGCGGGTATTTGCACTTTCAAGGCCGCCCAGAACAAACATGATTTCCACCTGTCTACACAGCTTAACGGCCGATTCCTGTCTTTTGATGGCCTCCCGGCACAGGGTGTTGATGACCTTCATCTCGCTGAAGCTTCCGCGCCCCATCGCCCCTAACATCCTGCCGAACCGCTCCGGATCCTGCGTCGTCTGGCAGACGACGCCCAGCCTGGCATTCTGGGGCAATTTGTCCAGGTCTGACTCATCGGCAATGACGACGGCCTCCCGGACGCAGCCCACGACGGCCTGAACCTCCGGGTGATTCTCCTCACCGATAATAACGACCTTGTAACCTTCCTTCTCAAGCTCGCCGGCTATATGCTGGACCCTCTTGACCAGAATGCACGTGGCATCGATGATGTTGAGTCCCTTTTCGTTCAACCTCGCTATCTGAACAGGGGCGGCTCCATGGGAACGGATCAGAACGGTCCCTGATCGAATCTCTTCGACATCGTCCACGGTTTTCAGGCCGTCCTTTGCCAGCCGATCAACGACATCCTTGTTGTGAATGATCGGGCCGAGACTGTACACCTCGTTTTCCGAGGCCAGAATCTCTTCCGCGACGCTGATGGCATTTCGAACGCCGTGGCAGAATCCGCATTTTTCCGCAACTAAAACCTTCATACAATTCGGATACACAGACTCAAAAAATCGGGACTTTAAGCTTCTGCTTCAGAAGTCTATACAAAAATAGACGTTCAATCCACCAAAACTTGTCAACCTGAGCAAGAACACCCAAAAAGCGAACGATATTTTGGAAAGTTTGTGCTTGACGGGTAAACACAAATGGGTTCTATTTGTGGGCGAGGGTGAAGAGTACTGAAGTCAGTCGGTTTGTAACGGCCCTCGAACAAGGGGCTTGGATATTTAAACGGATTACCAAAAGGATATCTTTGTTTTCTTGGAAAGGATTGAATGATGCGGACGGTCAGACTTTCAGCGATTTTTGTTGTGTGTGCCGGCGTATTTATGGTCACGGGCTGCGATTCACAGTTGCAGGACCTGAGAATTCAAAATGAGACTCAGCAAAGGCGCATAGACGAACTCCAGGCCGAGCTGGCGGCGGCCACCCTGCAGCTTGACCAACTGAAAAAGCAACTGGCCACCGCTCAGCAGGCGGGCGGCGTCGAAGTTGAAACGCTGCAGCAGAAAATTGCGGCGCTCGAGGAAGACCTTGCCAAGAAGAAAGAGCTGATTGCCTCGATGCAGCAGAGACTGCTCTTGGGCGGTGCGGCGCTGCCGGTAGAGCTCAGCACGATGCTGGAGGACTTTGCCAAGAGCCAGCCCGACCTGGTTACGTATGATTCCAGCCGGGGTGTCGTCAAGTTCAAGAGCGATTTGCTTTTTGACAAAGGCAGCGATACGGTGGCGGCCTCGGCTTCCGAAGCCGTCAAAGCCCTCAGTGGAATTTTGAACACGACTGAAGGCAAGAAATTCGACATCATCGTTGCCGGGCATACGGACGACATTCCTATTCTCAAAGCAGAGACCCGCGCCAAGCATCCGACCAACTGGCACTTGTCCGTGCACCGGGCCATCGCCGTTCTGAACCTGATGGAAACCGACGGTATCGAGTCGAAGCGATTGAGCGCTCGAGGTTTTGGTGAATTCAGACCTATCGCGGAGAACAAGGCTGGCAAAGGCGGCAATCCACAAAACAGGCGCGTCGAAATTTATATTGTCGCCGAAGGGGTATAATACTTAATTCCGATTGCCGTTTTTCGATTTCCGATTTGAATTCGGCAATCGGAAATCGAAAAACGAAAATCTCATTTGAATGGCAGATCGCACGCTAATTATCATCAAGCCGGACGCCGTACAGCGACATCTGGCGGGTCGGATTATTACATGCTTCGAGAGCAAAGGACTCAAGCTGGTCGCCGCGAAATTCATGCGAATCCCTGAAGAGTTGGCTCGCTGGCACTACGCTGCCCATCGGGATCAGCCATTTTTTGAGCCTGCGGTTACGTTCATGAGCTCGGCACCGTCGCTTTTGATGGTCTGGGAAGCCGAGGGCGTTGTCGATATGGCCCGCAAGATGATCGGCAGTACGTTTGGCTATGACGCGCAGCCAGGCACCATTCGCGGAGACTTCGGCTGCTCGCAGAGGTTCAACCTCATTCATGGTTCGGACAGCCCTCAATCCGCCGAGAAAGAAATCAATTTGTTCTTCAAAGCCGAAGAACTGGCCGATTACGGCATAGCGGATGCTTCCTGGCTCTACAGCCCGAGACTCAGTCCGAAAAAATAACGACCTTCCAGCCCTTTTTCGGGACAGACAAGCCCACACTTTTCGTGGGGGTTCATTTTTTGGAATCATCCCTGTCGGTACAATTGAAATGCTTTTTACTTGAACTAAGCCCGTTTTTATAGTACAATAGCACCGTTGAAATTGAACGGGTTTAGTGGATGGGTTTGGGGATGAGAAAGCTTGTTTTTGCCCTCTTATGCCTGCTGCCGGTTCTGACGTCCGAGGCGAAGTTAATCACCGTTGACGACGATGGGCCCGCAGATTTCCGCAGTATCCTAACCGCAATCAACGCCTCGGCCAACGGCGATACCATTATCGTCAAGCCCGGCACATACAACCAGCGCGTCTCTTTCGATAACAAGGCTGTGACCCTTACCAGTGAGAATCCGAATGATCCGAACGTCGTAGGCGCGACGATAATTAATGTTGTTTCCTTCACGGGTCACAGCGTGAGTTTTGATCTTGAGGAAGGTCCCGGCTCAGTCCTGACCGGTTTTACGATAACCGGCCGGGGTATCTACTGCTACGGCACCTCGCCCACCATCTCGAAGAATATTATCAGGAACTGCAGCAACTACGGCATCGAGGGAGAACGCGACGCCGCACCGGTCATCTCTGACAACGTGATACGCTCCAACGTCTTTCCAGGCATCTATTCCTGCAACGGACCCATCACGGGCAACGTAATTTCCCAAAATAAAGGCGGCATCTCTTTTTGCAACGGACCTGTAACCAACAATATCATTACAAACAATATCGACATGGATTTCGGCCGTGGTGGAGGCCTGTCCTTCTGCAAAGGCCCAATCAGAAATAACGTAATTTCATACAACTACGCGACCTACAAAGGCGGCGGATGTTACGAATGCTCCGGCGAAATCACAAACAACGTCATCATCGGCAACGGCAGCGTTATCGCAGGGGGCGGGCTGTGCAATTCACAGGGCAGGATTGCGAACAATATCATTGCCGGCAACCGATCCGACAACGGCGCCGGCCTGTTCGGCTGCACCAAGATATACAACAACACCATCGTCGGCAACGCCGCCCGGGAAAACGGCGGCGGCCTGAGCCAGTGCCCGGGTTATATCAACAGCAACATCATAGCGTTTAACAGAGCCGGCTCGGTCGGAGGCATTTATGGAGACTCGATCAACTCCTATAACGCACTCTGGTTGAATGAAGGCGGCAACTTCGGGGGCGGCGCCGTGGCCGGTCCCGGCGAGATGATTGCCAACCCGCTCTTTGCAGGCGACGGCTACTGGGACCCCAACGCGACGCCTGATAATCAGAGCGACGACTTCTGGGTTGCCGGGGACTATCATCTGCTATCAGAGGCGGGCCGGTGGAGCCCCAGTAACAAGAGCTGGATCAAAGATGCTCAGACCAGTCCGTGCATTGATGCCGGCGACCCGAACGCCGACTGGACCGCCGAATTATGGCCTCACGGCAAACACATTAACATCGGCGCTTACGGCGGGACCGCCCAGGCGAGCATGTCGCTGCTGCCGGTTGGAAACGCTGCCGACCTGAATCCCAATATCCACGACGCCAACGACTGGGTGGATCTCCGGGATATGGCATTGCTCGCGGACAAATGGCTGCATAACGAAGTCCCGTTAGCCGAAGACATCGACAGGAATGGTCTCGTCGATTTTACAGATTTTTCGATTCTGGCCGCTAATTGGCGGCCGCAGCCACCGCCGCCGCAGCCTCCGAACCCCAACCCGTTGACCTGGGCGACTGAGCCTCACGCAACCTCACGAACGGCCATTGCCATGGCGGCTGCAACGGCTGTTTCAACGGACGGCAGCGGAGTGGAATACTATTTCGTTTGCACGACGGCCGGCGGGCATGACAGCGGCTGGCAGAACTCACCCGCCTACACGGACACGGGCTTGAAATCCGGCACCGAATACGCCTATAAAGTCAAGGCTCGCAACAAGGGCAATCTCATGGAAACCGCTTATTCGCCGCTGCGTTCGGCCGTCACCTTGCCCGAGGATACGACGCCGCCGACTCCGAATCCGGCCGCGTGGGAAACCCGGCCGTATGCGATTCCGCCGGCGTCTATTAGCATGGTCGCCGCAGCGGCATCCGACGACAGCGGCGTCGAGTACTATTTCGCCTGCACGTCCAATCCCGCCTACAGCAGCACGTGGCAGGACAGCCGCGTGTACCAGGCGAACGCTCTGCCGAAAGGTACGTACCGCTTCGTCGTACGAGTCCGGGATAAATCATCCAATCACAATACCACGGCTGACTCGCCCGAGGTGACCGTCGATTTGCTGCCTCCGACGCCGGACCCGATGCAATGGAAGTCCGTGCCGCGCGAGACCTACGGCGGGGGAGGGACGTTCGATTACTGGGCCGAGATGGAAGCGGTAGAAGCGACGGACCCAAGCGGCAACGTGGAATATTACTTCGAATGTACCAGCGAATCGGGTTTCAGCAGCGGCTGGCAAACCGCACGTACGTATAAAGTCAAAGTCGGCAGGCATGGACAAGGCCATCGCTTCCGCGTCAAGGCCCGTGACATCTACGGCAACGAAACCGCCCCGGCCCCACTTCTGCCCGCCAATTAACGCCGGACGAATCGTTCTGTGTGCTGCGTACTGAGTACTGCGAACACGGAACGCAGAACGTTGAACACCGAACGCCGCGGATTACTCCTCGCTTTTAGCTTCGGCGGGCGGCGAGGAAGATGACGCTTCAGCATCCGCGATCTCAGTCCGCTCCTTGTTGTCCATGAGGGCTAATTCGTCCGCAAACTTCGCGAGGGCTTCGGGAACGTCGCGGCCGATTGTCTCGGCTTTGTTCTGCACGTCCTTAATCTGAGTTTGCAGCTTGTCCTGGTTCTGTTTGACAGCGTTCAGCGAGTCGTTCAATGTCCGCAAAGTGGCCTGGGTTTTCTCCCGGAAATTGACTTGTTCCCGGCCGGCGGCCTCGATCATAGTGACCAATTCGCGTACGTTCTGCTGCAGGGTCTGCTGGAGCTTCGAGAGGTCCTCTCCCAGGGCGTTCATTTTCACGGTTACCTGCTGAATATTCTCCTGCAGTCCTTCCACTGTACCAGCCCACTGCTGGCGGTCCTGCTCGATCATCGCTGCATTGTCCGCCAACTGGCGGCTGTTGTTTTGCACCGTCTCGGACAGTCTCGCCTGCTCGCCGGCGACGGCTGTTACATCCGAAGCGATGTCCAAAGCTCTTGTCCGGGCATCGTTCTGGACGTTTTCAATTCCTGCCTTTAGCTCGTGCTGATTCTGTTCAAGCACAGCAATTTTAGCCGTCATCTCCCGGGAGCTGTTCTTCGTGGTCCCCTGCATCTTGATCTGCTCGGCTGCGAGGCGCTCTGCGGACTGGCCTACAGAAGTGGTTTGGGCCGCTACCTGCCGGACCGTGCCGCGAAGGTCTTCGAGCCCGGCCTGCAAAGCTTCTTGATTCTTTTCGATGCGTTCCGTTATCGCCGCAATTTGCTCGGTATTGGCTTCTATCATCGCCTGAAGCTTGAGCTGTTGGTCTTCGATTTTCGCCATCTGTTCACCACAGCCGGCCAAAATGAATCCGATTACAATTAGCACCGTCGCCAGGATGGCTCGCGTGACGGGTTTTTCTGCTCTAAGTTCTTTCGGTTGCTTCATTTGCGTTTCCTTTCCTACAGTGAGTGCTACTATATCCGTTGGGACAGACCAACCAACCCTTTCTTTTATCGACAGGATCAGTACTGGTCCTATAGTTTTTATGGGACGAACGGAAATATTTATCGGAACCTGCAAATCAGCTCAAAAAAGTCGGTAGGAACATCTGCATAAATAGTGGAATACCATGCAGTTATGGCTTGATGCGCAGCCGCTTGCACGGCGAGTTTTACAGAGGCGCTAAATGAACCCGCGAATGATGATACCCGCTTATCAGATGATGGAGGTCAGACCATCAGAGTCCTATAATACCACTTTTGACATGCCAATCGCCAGCACCTTTCCTACCAATTCCCTGACAGCCAATGCCTTTGGGAGCGCCCTCGACTAATAAAGCGGGCGGCCGTCGCCCATCCCCCCTTCCATGTACATCTCTTCGCCCGGGTATTCGTTGTAGTATTCATCCATCATTTGGTCTCCTCCGGGGCGCTGTCTGCGTCCGGTCGTTCCAAATGACCTGAAGGGCTTCTGAGGCTCTCTCTGTACCCGTGCGATGTGACTAAACGCGGTCTGTAATTTCGATTCCCAATACGTTGAGCCGACGGGCATATGCTCAATGTTGGCCCCGTCGAAACTGTAAAGCATATCGTAGTAATTCCTGGTGCGCAGCGTCGGCTCACCCGTCCAGTCGTTCACGACAACGGCATCTACCATGACGGCGCCGGTTTCATAATCGATCATCTCCGGCACGTTAGCCCTGTCCTGCGGCCCGGCAAACGGCCCAGGGGTAATCCGCCCCATCGCACTGGCCGTTGGGTCCCTCGGGTAACCACCTGGATAGCCACCCGGGTAACCACCCAGCGCACCGCCAGGGGCGTTGCGGTCGGGTTTCTCAGGCTCAGGCTCAAGGGGCTCTCCGATGAGCTCTCCGTGCTGGACCACAAAGTCATGGCTATACCAGCGGCCCAGCGCGAGTCTGGAAACCTGCACTGTGACCGCTTTGTCCGTCTCTCGCACGCGGTTGGCGAAGAAATACAGCCTTTCCATAATCTCCACGGGTTTCGTAACGCCGGAATAGCTGCTCCACAAGATAACGTCGTTCTTTCGCGCTTTGTCGCGTTCGCTGAGCCGATCCGTCCCGGCGACCGGATTAAAGAGGCCCAGCCGAATTCTGTATTGGTAGGTCTTGCCCGGCTCGACCGTATCGTCGTGCGCCCAAAAAACCAAAGGCCCTTTGAGCTTCTCAAATTCCGTCATGCGGGTGAGCCGTATTGCATCAAACTTATCATAAACGTCGTAAATCGCCGGCCTCTTGAGGAGCCTTCTACCTGTCGTTGTCCCCGGACCGTCCAAGCCAGAATCGTACATCCCCGGCGTGTCCGTCTGCGTCCTGCTGCCTCCTCTTGTACCTCGACCACGGCCGGTTTCGCCGGGGTACCCCGTTCCTGTCGTTCCTGTTCTATCGCCGGTACGGTCGCGGCCTCTTCTCGATCGCGCATCGGTTCCGCCATACATGCTGTTTCCGGCACCGCCGTACGCTTCACCGCCTGCGCCGCCGCGGGTCCGGGTCGTGGGCCGTCTGTTCAATCCCGTGTCAGTCGTCGTATCCCTCGTGCGGTCATCCTTCTTTTCCGTTTCCTGGGCCTGGCGTTTTTCTTCGAGTGCCGTCTTACGCTGATAATCTACAAAGTCACGATGCAGCGATGGAGGGTACCATTCCTCGTCGGCCGATGCGATTTGATAGGCCTCGGGCTGCAGCAAATCTATCTGGACCTGCTTATAATCAAACTGGAGCATCTGCACTTTCAATCCGCCCGCCGGCAGGTCTTTCACGTCCTGGACAGTTTGAAACAGTCTCTTGTGGGGGTCGATCCGGGTGCGGGGAACGTCCTGCCAGTCGCTCCAGGCGCCGGAGCTGGTGCGCTGCTGCCTCTGCAACTGCACCGCCGCAAAAACGGGTTTGGCCAGGCACGGATCCGCCCATTGTGTATCGACGTCCTCGACGAAAACCTCTTTGAAGCTCTCGTACAGCGCCGCAATATCGATGTCGGCCGCCACGGTCACAAGGTCGAGATCATTAGGCTCGTTCCCGGCTTTGTCGTACGGTCTTTCCGATGTCACCTCGGCCACCGGCACGTACGCCACGGCCCGGATATGCTCGATGTCCACACCATTGACGTCGGGGATGCGAGGCAGATTATATACGCCTGCCCGTACGACCCCCGGCCCGGTGGTGGGCACGTAAGGAACAACGGGCCACAGCCGAGTATTAACGTCCCTGATCGACGAATTCAGAAGAGCGACATATTCGTCCGCTTTTCGTTTATAAGGCGCCGGCTCCTGCGCCGTCTCGTTCTGCTTTTGCCGCAAGAGCTGAGCCTCTTTGTGGATTTGCTCATCGATCGCCGCGGGGCTCCATTTCTTGTCCTTGTAGGCGACCATGTTGGGGCTCAGAATAACACGCGTGATCAGAAGCCAGGCACACAGAGCGCCGACGACGACCAGGATTATCTTCTCAACATGTTCTTCGAAAAATCCGCCTATCTTGCTGAAATTTGGTATCATCATATCCGGTATCCTGTTTCACGCCGTTTCCTGATGGTTTGACTCTCACTTTGCTGCCTGATCACTCCCGGCAAGGGTCTTCTTGACCGATTCCGGCTTGATCGACTCATAGCCTTTCTTGTTGAAGTCATATTCGCAAACCAGGTCCAGCTCCACGACGTTGTCCTGCCCGTAGCGGTAGTATCGGTGGGACGTGTCGTTGAGGCTGGGCGCGGCCATTTTGCTTTCCAGAATGGTAATCTGATTGTGCTCGAAAGATTGCGGGGGATCCTGCCCTTTGGGATATCCTTTGAATTGATGCTCTTTGCCGCTGCAAAGCGCCTTCATAAACGCCAGCACATCCCTGGTGCTGACCACGAAGGCCGCATTGAAATGGATCACGTCAATGTCACCGTCTGCCTTGGAGAATCTTCCCGTGCACGGTTCGGTCAGCCCTTCGGATGCGGAAAGTACGTAGGCGGGCTTATCCGCGTTTGCTTTCTGTTGTCCCTGTGTCTGCGTCCGCCTGGCGCCCCTGATCCCTCGAAACACCCCGCCGCCGCCGCCCGATCGGGGCCTGTTGAGGCCCATCGTAAACGTGACGCGAAGGAACCGTTTGACCGGCGCCGTCAACACGCTGTCATGGCCCGAATTCATGGTTTCTATCGTCTGGAAGATGTCCTCGATAACCCAGTATCCCAACTGGTGATACCAGCAATCCGTGACGGCATCCACCATATTCACGTCGTAGGTGTAGTTTGCCCAGTAGTCGTAGCCCGCGACGTCCAGCGGATTGACGTAAACGGAAATCGATTTGGCCCTGTCCACACACATTTCATCGACGATCATGCGTTGAACGCTGCCCATCGCGCCTCCGTAGAGGCCCGCCATGTTGCCCCGCGGAGAGCTGCTCGCCGCATAGTCATCCATCATCATCGAGGACCCCGTTCTGGACGAGCGCATGCTGGAGGAGGCGTCCTCGAGGCCTCTTTGTATCTCGGTGGTCGCAGGGCAATCGCGGCCGTTCACACGGGTGATGAACCCGTCGATTCCGCCGCGATAGCGCTGGCCGAATATCTGAAAAATCATCGCGGAAAAACCCGCGTTCGGATCGGGACTGGGAAATATATCATAGCTCAGCAGCTCGCGCTTCGTGGTTTGCACGGCCAACAGGTCCACTGCGTTGGCGTCGTCCGCACGAGCCTTCTGAAGCTCCGCATCTTTTTTATATTGTTCGGGCGAAACGGCGTCCTTCATCAGCGCGTCAATCCTCCTGGCGCCTTTGGTAATACTCTCTTGCTGTATTCCCCCTTTCAGCGCGCTGCTCATAAGCTGCGTGGGAATCAACAGAAGGCCGGCGACCACCGCTAAGATCACCGCCACCAGCAGCGAAACGTTGTTCTTGAAGACACTCAGTTTTTGCAGAATGGTTTTGAAATTCGGAAGATTCATTTTTTCGCTCACATATCTATTCTATTTCAGGTACTGACGATTTGCGCCCGCTGGGCCTGGAACTCGGCCTCGAAGCCGGCGCGGCGCTCGGGCTCGGCTGCGACATGGGCATTCCATAGGGAGACGTGATGGTCGGCTTTGGAGGCTCGGGCGCTTCCTTCCATACGAGCTTAAGATTCAATACGAACCAGTGGTCATTGACTTTGAAAACGGGCTGGCCCCGATAGATTCGCTGTCTTCCGTTTTCGTCCAATTCGGTGATCTTATTAATGATTTCGTTTGTCATAGGGTCAACCAGAGCCCATTCGACAGTCGCCGAGGAACGCGGACCGGTCACGGCCACAGGTGTCCTGGGCGTTTGTTCCTGCCATACACCGATTCCTTCAGGCATTTCCGAATCGATGGTCACCTCCTTGATTTCGAGCTTGAAGTGCTCGGGATTAGTCCTTTCGTATAGCATAAAGGGACTATTGCCGTCTGCGACCATCGCGTCCAAATGCGCCAGCCGCGTCACATATCCCCACTTGTCCCGCTGATCTTCGACGCCGTGCGGATCCAGCAGCTTGCCCACCTCAGTGATGCTGCCGCCATAGGGGCTGTAGCCGGCTATCGTCACGACAAAGCCCTGCTTCTTCTCCTCTCCGGCCTGGGCGCCGGGCATAAAACCACCCGGGGCATACATCCCCATGTCCCCATACTCGGATTCCATCATCATTTGATATTCGTACTCGGACATCTCGCCCTCGTACTGTCCGCCTTCGGCTCCCGGCGTCCCGCGGCTTCTGCGCCACAGGTCCGCGCCGCCGAACTGCCCCTTGGCCAGGTCGTTTGTGAAGTATGCGGAGATCGTGGTCAGGAATACCTGCTTTCGCTGATTGCGGGGAATTTTCTTGATCGCTTCGGCGTCGCCCTTGTCGAAGGCCCTGAAGAGTTCGGCCTGGTCCGGCGTGTTCTTCTCGTTGGGCAGGGCAGAAATGAAGATCTCATACAACTGCGGAATAATCTCGCGATATTTGAAGGGGTCTAACTGCTTTTGTATTCGCTCGTCGTATTGGACGCCTTTGCTTTTTTCTGCATCACTCTGCGCCTTGTTGTTCTCACCCTCGCCGATAGTCGCGGCGATTCGATCTCGAATCGGCTTGTTCTTGGTGTAGTTCATCTTGTCCCAGCCGTCTCGTCCGAAAGCCAGCAGCGAGACCGCCAGCAACATACACGCCGCGGCGATGAAGTACTTGCTCTTGCCCGCCCAGGCCATGGACCGGGCGATGGTACGCGGCAGCAAGTTGCTCTCGATCCGGGCCAGCCCCAGGCCCTGCAAAGCAAGACCATAGACGATACCGAAGTCGCCGACGTTTTCATGGAATTTCGCCGGCGAGACGGACGGTCCCATGCCCAGTCTCTTGAACGTGTCCGGTTTTTCAACGGGAATCTGGAGCGTCTGCTGGAGGTATTTGAGCAGGCCGCGGAGCTTTGTTCCACCTCCCAACGCGACGATTCTCACAATCTTGGTATTCGGGTTGGAGCTGTTATAGAAGCCCAGGGATCGCTGTATCTCAGACGCCAGGTCCGTGAAGACCGGCCTCATCGCCTGGAATATCTGGCGGGCATATTTGCTCACGGGGGCCGTACGTTTGAGCTTCTCGGCCTTTTCGAAATTGAGCCTGAATGTGTCGGCTATCGCCTTGGTGAAGGCGTTACCCCCGATGAGGATGCAGCGCTGCCATACGGCTGATTTCGTGCAGACGACCAGATCGGTGTTTTCCGCTCCGATGTTGAGCACAACCGTGGCCTGGGTGTCGGAAGTCACCAGATCAGGACGGTCGTGCAGCAGGTAGTTGTACAACGCCATCGGCGCCATTTGCACGTAGCTGACCTGCACGTCCTCACGGCTGAAAGACTCCATCGCCGAATTGACCACTTCGTTCTTGATCGCAAAAATGCCCACCTTGATCTCAGGGCTGTCCGCCTCGGTCATCAGTTGCCAGTCCCATTGGACGTCGTTAATGCCAAAAGGAATCTGCTGGACCGCTTCGAACTTGACCATCTCGGCAATGCGTTTCTGCTCAACCGGAGGAAGAGTCACGAACCGTGCGAAACTGTTCTGGCTCGGCACGGACACGGCAACCTCGTCCGCGCTCAAATCGTACTTATTGACAAACTGTCGCAGGCTGAGTGCGACAAGCTCTTCGCGTTCGGCGGCTGTTACGTCACTGCCGCTGAGAATCTTGCCATGGCGGATGTTCTCGAAGCCCACGACCTCCACGACACCGCGCTCGGTGCTCAAATACAGAGCCTTCAGGGAACTGCTACCTATATCAATCGCCCAAACCGCACCGGTTTCCGCAGCCATAACGCCTCCCGCTCACTTCTTAACGAGCCTTGTAAATCCATTCAAACGTCTGTAAATTATACCACATTATGAGGACTTTTTCCATCAATACTCTTGGCTGCAAAGTCAATCAATACGAAGGCCAGCAAATTCGAGAGCTGCTGGAGCAGCATGGTTTGCGCAAAGCCCAGGGGTCTGCGAAGCCCGACCTGCTGGTTGTGCACACCTGCTGCGTGACCCATACAGCCTCAGCCAAGAGCCGGCAATGTATCCGAAAAGTCCTCAAGCAAAATCCGGACGGCGTCGTCCTGGTCTCCGGATGTTTGCCGACGGCACAAATCGGTGAGTTGAGCACTTTGACGGAAAACGTACACGTTGTGAGAAATCGAAGCGATCTTCCTGCCGCCCTAACACACTGGGCCCAAAGCAGAATCGCCACCCCGGTCTCCCAAAGCGCTCAATCTTGCCCGAATATTAGTATTAAAGCACAAAACAGCTTCAAAATCAAGCACAAAAAAGAGTTAAGTAATAACTCTCCAGCGCTGAGCCTCGAACTACCGCCGCTCACCTCGTTCAAGGAGCAAACCAGGGCTTTTCTGAAGGTTCAGGATGGCTGCGATAGATGCTGCAGCTATTGTATTGTACCGCTAACGCGGCCCCTTGTTCACAGCAAGCCCGTCGAGATTGCTCTGCGGGAAGCACAAGCCCTTGTTGAATCAGGACATAGAGAAATTGTGGTAACAGGCGTTTTTCTCGGAGCGTACGGTCAAAAAAGCGCCAAGCATGAGAATTGGCCCGATCATCGCAATGACAATCTGGCCGACCTGCTCGACAAAATGGCGCACATACCAAATCTTGCGAGGATACGGCTCAGCTCTCTGGAGCCCGCGGATGTTACTGACAGACTGCTCGATATTCTTGCTGAACACCGTAACATCATGCCACACCTGCATTTGTCGCTGCAGTCAGGTTCAGATGCCGTCCTGAGAAGGATGTGCAGACGATACAAGGTGGATGAATTCAGAAAAAAGATTGAGTCTGCCAGGACCCGTCTTGACCGGCCGGCCATAACGACCGATATTATCGTTGGTTTCCCAGCCGAATCCGAGGCCGACTTCGAGCAGACCATCGATTTAGCCAAGTCCGTTGGATTTGCAAAGATGCATGTTTTCACTTTTTCTCTGCGCAGAGGCACTCCTGCTGCGAATATGCAAGGCTTTGTGGAAAATGAAGTTATAAAAAGACGGTCGCAGATTCTGCGAGACCTGGACGCTGAGCTGGGATTGCAATATCGGCGTCAATTTCTCGGCGAAACGGCGGAAATATTGATCGAGTCGGACAGTCGGACTGGTCTGACAGGTCTGACAGGTCAGACGGTCTGCGGCAGGAGCGAACGGTACTTCAAAGTCTATCTGAAAAAGACTCAGCACAAGGGACTGAAGAACAATAATATTGTGAAGGTGAGAATGGCCGAAAATTACAGGGACGGGCTACTCGGCGTTGCGGATTGACGATCTATTAGGTCTGACCTGTCAGACTTAGTCAGACCTGTCGGACCAGCTTATTTGGGCAGGGTGAAGAAGAATGTGCTCCCTTTTCCGAGTTCGGATTCCACCCAAATCCGGCCGGAGTTCAGCTCGACGAGCTTCTTGACGATCGACAGCCCTATGCCCGTGCTCTCATCGCCGCCGCGGCGCCCCAGCGTCTGGAATATCTCGAAGATCTTCTCGAAGTACCGCCCGTCGATTCCGGGGCCGTTGTCCGTGACGGTGAAGGTCCAGAAATCCTCCTGCTCCACGCAGGCGACTTTGATATTTCCCCTGGGTTTGTCCATATACTTGACGGCGTTGCTCAGCAGGTTCTGGAAAATCTGGATGATATGGATTCTCTTGCCTACGATAGTGGGCAGGTCTTTCTGGGCGGCCACTTCGATATGGTCCGGCGGGGCGATCTCGGCGATCACTTCGGGCAGAAGGTTATTCAGGTCAACCGGTTGTGGCTTCTGGGTGCTGTGCCCGACGCCGGAATAGTGCAGGATGTCGTCGATCAGGGCGGTCATCTGTTTGGCCTTTGTGACCAGCAGGCGGACCTGTTCCCGGCCCTGCTCGTCAAACTTGTCGGCGTAGTCGGTGGCGATCCAGTCCGCCAGCGTCCCGATGGCGCGCAGCGGTGTCTTGAGGTCGTGAGCGGCGATACGGGCGAACTCCTGAAGCTCTTTGTTGGTCCGTGTCAGCTCGCGGTTGGCGGATTCCAGCTTCCTGTTGAGCTCGTCCATCGCCTCTTCAATCTTCCGGCGCTCGGCGATCTCAGTTTTCAGCCTTTGCCGAGAGACGGGGAGTTCCGCTGTAAATTGACGCGACCTGGCGATCCGCCGGAAAGTGACCATGGCGAGGACGGCGAGCAGACTGATAAACACAAGGCACAAAATCATGGCTATCCATAAAACAATACAAGTAAAATGATTTGGCGCAGCCAGCCCCCAGCTCGGCGGTTCATCCTTACGTTTTTCAGTAAAACAGTTCCAGGCGGGCGCTTCCGGCGCCCGCCTGGAATAGAACCATCGCACATCATGAGCTATCCGGTGGTTGTTAGTTGTTGAACTCTTTGAAATCGCC
>Ga0315295_10001505_pt1 | contig 19976 bp, 28 predicted proteins | sample YL17G14_0_MG_FD_204453 | JGI IMG/M metagenome (GOLD analysis project Ga0315295, IMG submission 204453) | Sediment microbial communities from Yellowstone Lake, YNP, Wyoming, USA - YL17G14_0 | ecosystem: Environmental > Aquatic > Freshwater > Lake > Sediment | place: USA: Wyoming | collected...
AGAAGATAGTCACCCCCCAGTTTAGAACAGTAATCATTTTATCGCTTAGAAAAGGAATGGATAAACCGCCAAGAAAACGGACTGAGACATCTGAAGCAATCAGTAAAATGGAGGCCAGGATCTGCCCGGCTAATTTTTGAGGAGCGGATAGCCCTTTTGCATCATCCCATAGGCCGAATAAAAAGACGATAGTAGCGGCGATCAAGAGTGTTGAAATCGGCTTTTGCCATAAATGAAATAATGGTATGAGAAGAATCAGGCTCAGAGCGAGGACGATTCCTCCAGCCATTGGCGTGGGCAAGTGATGTAATTTATGTGAGGCGCTGCCGGGTATATCTACGAGTCTCATTCGCCTGGCTACCCACACAGCCAGTGGGCCTAGAGCCAAAGCCATCAATATACCCAAGGCGTTTTCCTTGAGCAAACCAATAATTTGAATGAACGTAATAGACATGTGAGTACCCTGGCAATTTCACAAAAATTGATAAACAGAAAGTGTCTGGGCGATGATTTGCGCTGACGAAGACTCTATTACAGCGAATCTCTGCCTTGGTTTCCCATTTCTCGTCGTTCAGATGGGTTTATTACTAATAAGCGTATAGCACTGCCTTTTCTACCCATCCCCACCATTCTACCACAGCCTCTCGTTCCCACTCTTGGACCTGCGAAAGGGAGTGGCTAAACCGATGGGCTTGTGGGTAAATAGGTGGCATGAGCCGATGTCCAAAATACCAAAGTGCTGAACGATAGAATCGTGCCGGGAAGACTGCTGCCGGAAGTCACCGCTATCAATTTGAGCGCTGTGACTGTAAATACACGCCGGGGAAGAAACCCCGGGGCTATGCTCCTGAATCATGTCAACATGCGGTGTAGTTGACTAGGGCATATACACCGGGGGGCGCTATGTGGGCGAGTTCGCCATCGGCACCAACTACGAGATTGACCACTTCTCGCACAACATCCTGTTCGACGAGAAGATCGGCGGCACCTTCCACATGGCGCTCGGCGCGGGCTCCCCTGAGACCGGCTCACGCAACAAGAGCATAATCCACTGGGACATGATCTGCGGCATGGGCGAAGAAGCCGACATCAAGGTGGATGGGGAAGTGTTCTACAAGAACGGGCAGTTTACGTTCTAATCGCCAATCACGTTTTGCAATGAAGCTGGCACAGCCACTTTGGTCTTTCCGCCTTTTTTGAAGCGGAAGTCGCATTTCGGAGCGCCTTCGGCCAGCGTCTGTGTGCGCATCAATCCCCAGCCGAGGGCGTCGCTGTAGAGAATGTCCACCGGGCAAAGGTAAGGAGCGAGTTCGGGCGCGCCCTGTTTCGCCAGGAATTTGCAGGAGGCGCACTCGAGGTAATCCACGCCGTAATCAAAGGTCTTGCCATCGCCTTCGACGAAGTTGTAGACGTAATCATCGGGGTACTGCCGCAGATGCGACTCGGCAGCCCGCTTCCGCAGTCGGCCCAGATAGAACCGGGAGAAATTCATACCGCCGAAGAAGCGCGCCAGGAAGGCCGGGGATGATTTTAGAAAGGCCCGGCCAATCTCATAAACCAGTTCGCTGGTCTCTTCCACCGTTTTGCCGCGCACCGAATTGATAACACCAATTTAGGTGCCTGCATCCAAGCAAGGATACTGACCGTCAAGAGTGTGACCTGTTTTATCCACATAATAAGATGAAACTACCTTGTCTACCTTATTGGACTTATGGTGCGTTCCCCTCAACCGGATAACCCGCTACAACCCAAGCCTGTAATCCCCCACTCAGGCAGGAAACGTGCGTGAATCCGGCCTGCTGCAAGATGGTGACTCCGCTCTGGCTCCGGTGGCCCGACAGGCAAACTACGACGATATCTTTATCTCTTGGCAATTCGCTCAACCGGTTCTGCAATTGGTCTAGCGGTATCAGAGTGCTACCTGCGATGTGGAACTGATTCCAATCATCCTGGCTGCGAACATCCAGGAAGAATGCCCCCTCCTGGAACTTCGCATACGCCTGGGCAGGAGTAATTTTGACGGTGGGTGTGGCCTTTGAACTGAGCAGTAGGATTCCCACCAAAGCGACGAACAGAGCTCCCAGGCTAACCCACAACCAAGCCAGGTTTCGCTTCTGATTTTTATGTTTCCGATGAGAGACTGGTTTAGAGGTTGCATGTGTTGATTTTGTAAGTCTTCTTGACACGCCAGCCTCCTAGGGAAATGAATAATTATATATTTCGGGTATCATACCAGCCATTACGCGTATCGTTCCGTACGTCGAAGTCCGGTACTAGGGCTTGATATCCAGGAGCGGTGTGCCGTCCAACATATCCACTCCCTCAATATCGAGGATATTTTCACTCCGCGTCAGCAGCCATACAACCGATAGGCCAATCGGGTTAGGGCGACAGGGGTGGCGCGTGGCAAACAGGCCGCGCAGCTGGTCATCCAGGAACGGTTTCACTTGCAGCGAATAGCCCGCCGAGCAGTGAAAGGTGTAAAGCAGAATGATATGCGAAAACCCTTCCAGGTATTGCATACCGCCAGCGAAATCGGGGAATATCTCCACGCGACCGATCGCCTGCGAGCGTGTGGGCTGGATAGGGGTTTGACTTTTGTCGTCGAACGGTGAGTAGATCACGCCGATAGGCTTCATGATAAATTCCATGTGTTTCTCCTGAAAGTTAACAACCGGACGCCTTCCACCTGCTGGAAAGAAGCCCCCTGCCCAATGGTACGCAGCGCAGCTGTTTCGTCCACGACACGTGCACCGGAAAGGATGGTCACCCCATGGTCGAACAGCACAGGCGAAAGAGGCGTGCTCGGTCCCAGTATCATCACCAACGCCTCGGGGCGGCACGAAGCCAGTAACCCATCCAATGTATGGTTGATCAACGCGCTGCCGGTGATGGCAACCACGTCTGCCTGGGGGATCAAATCGGAGGCGGCATTAACGGGGTATTCGCCCTCCACCGGATGCTGCTCGATGACCCACAATTTCCCGACGGCGGGGCGAAGCCTTGGGATAAAGGGAAAATGCCCCACCAGCGCCACGTTCTTGCCCCGCCCGTTCTCGATCAGTACTTGGACAGCGTTGACCTCGACTGCGCCGCTTTCGTCCACGGCGAGCAGCGAGTTGAAGACTGCTACACCGATGCTGGCTTCCAGCAGGTTATCCGAGCGGGCATATTCGGCCAGCTCACGGGCGCTCTTCTCGTGCAAATGGCCCACGTCGCGCGCCGGCGCGTGGGCGTGGGGCTTGTCGCCTGTAAAAGTGGATGCCAGCCCGCAGAAGCGGCTGCACACCGCCGTCCAGTGCGCGCCAACCAGCACGGTACGAACCGGCGCGTCCATGTCCAAGCTATCCAGCAAATCATTCAGGATGTTCATCCTGAAAACCCTCCACCAGTTTGGAACGATGAGACGCTTCTTCCACCAGTACCTCTCGCATCAGGTCGCAGATGTTGACAATCTTTGGATTGGCGATTTGATAAACGACATCCTGCGCGTGTCGGTGAGCGGTGACGATACCGCCGTTACGCAGCACGCCGAGGTGCCGGGAGATCGTTCCCTGCGGGTGTCCGGTAATGCGAGCGATCTCGCTGACCCGCTGAGGTCCATCCCGCAAAACGTGGACGATTTCGATCCGTATGGCGCTGGACATGCACCGGCAAAGATCAGCCTGGATATCAAAAATAGACCGTTGCGACATCTTAGCCTCCCCAGCCCATCACTCGGGCCAATTGGTAAACGAAAACCGCCGCGCCGAACGAGATGACCAGCAGCAAGCCTATGCTGAAAGCGGGCCATTTCCAAGCACCGGTTTCCTGTTTTATCGCTGCCACCGTCGCCGCGCAAGGGATGAAGGTCATCTGCACCACCAGGAACGCCAGCGCCGCAGCTACGGGCAGCGCGCTGGCAACCTTTTCGGCCAAACCCAGGCCGGGGCTGGCTCCAAACAGGATGCCCAAGACGGCAATGGTATTCTCCTTGGCGATGAAACTGGACAGCAGCGCCACGATGACACGCCAGTCCGCCAGTCCCATCAGCCGCCCGGCCGGTTCCAGCCAGCGCCCCAGGCTGGCGAGCAGGCTGCTCTGTACCTCGCCCGCCGGAAAGTACGCCAGCGCCCAGACGACAATCGAGACAAGCAAGATGATCGTGCCGGCCTTCCTCACGAAAGCCCAGGTGTTGTTCCAGACGAACAAACCAATCGTACGGGCGTTGGGCAAGTGGTAGAGCGGCATTTCCATAATAAAGGCGATGTGCATGCCTTTGAAAGCCACCCGGTTGAGCAAGGTCCCGACAAGCGCCAGGATAATAAGATTGGTCGTGACCAGCCCCCAAATGACGAGGGCAGCGCGCTCGCCGAAAAAGGCCGGGGCTAGGAAGGTGATCACGGCCATTCGACCCGTGCATGGCACCAACGGTGTGAGCAGGATCGTCAGCAGGCGGGCGCGGCGGTCTTCCACGATGCGCGCCCCCATCACGCCGGGTACGTTGCAGCCAAAGCCGATGAAAAGCGGCAGGAAGGAACGGCCGTGCAGACCCATCCGGTGCATGAAGCGATCCATGACGTACGCCGAGCGCGCCAGGTAGCCCACGTCTTCCAGTAAACCTAATATGGCAAAGAAGACCAGCAGGATAGGCATGAGCGCCAGCACCGTCCCGGCACCGCCAATCAGACCGTCCGCCACCAGACTGGCCAGCCAGGACGGTGCGGGCGCCAGGACCTGGCGCGAACCGTCTGCAAGCCAGGAAATCACCACTGCATCCAGCCAATCCACCAGCGGCATAGCAAGTGTGTAAGTGAGCCAGAAGACCAGCCCCAAGATGCCTGCCAGCAGCACAAGCCCCCAAAACGGATGCGTTGCCACCCTGTCCAGGCGGTCGGTGAGCGTGATTGCTCCGATTCTTGGCTTCGAAATCGCAGCGCGCACCATCCGCCCGATCCACTCGTAGCGCCCCCCGGCCACGTCCAGGAAGGCATCCTCGTGCTGCTTCAGCACCGCGTGAATGCGCTCCCAAGTCTCGGGCGTGGATTGGCGGATGATGCCCGTAATCTCTGCATCCCCTTCCAATAGTTTTATCGCCGTCCAATCTTCGGGATAGGGGGCGGGAACCTTTCCGGCGATGAGCGAACGGATTTCCTCCAACACGGGGCGATGCTCTGGGCGGATTTCCGGGCGATTGGGCGCAAAGGCAGCCGGGTTTTCCGCTAGCCGCAGAGCCGCATCCACCAGTTCACGTACTCCCTGGTTGCGAGATGCCACCATGGGTACGACCGGAAACCCCAGGGCGGTTTCCAGCACGTGTGGCTCTATCTCAACTCCCTGCTGCCTGGCGACATCCAACATGTTGACCCCCACCACGATCGGCGTCAGCAGGGTCAAAAGCTCGGCGACCAGGTACAGGTTGCGTTCCAACGCGGCTGCGTTGACGATGACAACGACCACATCTGGCCGCTCACAGAGGATAAAATCGCGGGCGATGCGCTCCTCATCCGAGTTCGCCGTCAGGCTGTAGGTGCCCGGCAAATCCACCACGCGGATAAGGTTGCCATTATGTCTAAACTCGCCGCTTTTCTGTTCCACCGTCTTGCCCGGCCAATTGCCCACGTGCTGGCTCAAGCCGGTCAGGAGATTGAAGACGGTTGACTTGCCGACGTTGGGCTGCCCGGCCAGTGCAATGGTATAAGCGGATTTTTCGTTCTTCATAACGCTTCGACCAGCACCTTGAACGTTTCACCGCGCCCCAAGGCAATCCGCGTATCCCTGACGGTAACGATCATCGGTCCGCGGCCAAAATTCTGCAAGACGGTCACCTCGACACCTGGCGTCACTCCCAAACCCGCCAGGCGGGTGGAAAACCCCCGCCCGCCGCGCAGGCAGCGGATAATGGCGTGACTCTCCCTTGGAAGATCGCTCAACGGTTTCAGGGATTCCGGAGATTTAATGCCGGTCTCTGGTTTTTCGATGTTTTGAGCTGATTTGTTATCCATAATCTCCTATCAAATCACCTTCACGACACTGCGAGCAATAGCCGCTGAGATGCAGGCGCACATCGGTAACCTGTAAGCCTTCACTCTCACACAGCCTGCGCACCACTTCCATCACTTGAGGCGATTCGAACTCGACCACCCGTCCGCACTTCAAACAGGTGAAGTGATGGTGGGGAGAAGAGGGGGTCGTCTCGAAATGGCCGTGGTCTTCTCCCAGTTGATCCTCTTGCACCAGACCAGCGTCCTTCAACAGTGCCAGCGAACGGTAGATGGTGGCAAGACCGATGTCTGGATCGCGGGCTTTGGCGCGCTCATAAAGCGTTTCAGCATCCAGGTGTTCCCGGCTTTCTGCCAGGATTTCCAGCACAAGCCGCCGCTGATGGGTAAGCCTCCGTCCGTGGCTGCGAATGGCAGCGATCGAATTGCTCTGTAACGTCATCGCGTTTGCCTGTCCATTGGGGATGGTCATGAGGTTAGAATTCCAATAAGTTTATTGAGAATAATTATCATTATCAATTATAGCAAGAAGACCCCAACGCCTCAAGTGACAAAGGTCACTATCCGTAGGGGCATAATTGCTATTACTTCATTCTTTGCCACTGTCAAATAATGCGCTATGTTGGTTTTTGCTCTCGAACCGTGCGCCAGCCGTACTCCAGAAACGGCGTTTGTAACGTTCCACAACCTGCACCTGCCCGGAAGAAAGCAGGTCATGCAGTGTTTCCTGAACTCGCCCAGGCGTCCAGTGCTTCAAAGTTGCTAGAATATCCTCTTCGCTCATCGGGTGACGGGTGAGGATCGCAATGACTGCATCTGTCACTCGGTCATGGCCCGCCAGATCGAAAGTCCCAGCCGCTGGAGCGGCGAAACATGCCTCTTTGCCCAAGATGGCAGTTGCACGTTCCAGCCCTTCTGCGGTGGGGAGTTCAACCCACGGCTCTGCTGGCGGGCGCACCGGGGTGGTGATCTGCACTTTACTGGGCCGGATCTGCCGCAAGACACCAGCAATTTCTCGCAAAGTTTCTTCGGTATCATTCAGTCCACGGATGAGCATAACCTCGATCCATAGTTGACCGGCGTAAACTTCCCGAAAGCGGGTCAACCCCTCCCACAGGCGTTCGAAGGTCAATTTCGGCCAGGGGCGATTGATCTTGCGGTACAGGGCGGGATTTCCGGCGTCCAGGGAAGGCAGCACGGCGTCCGCGGCGGACAACTCTTCTCGTATTTCGGGCTGGTACAGCAGCGCCCCGTTGGTAATGACGGCCACTGGCAATTCGGTTAATAGTTTTACTTGGCGGATCAGCCACCCAATTCCATTGTGAAGCGTCGGTTCGCCCGAACCCACGAAGGTCACCCAGTCAATCTCGCCGGCGTGATGGATGCGCAAGGCTTGTTCCAGCTCAATGAGAATATCCTTACATGGTACATACTCCCTTCGCTCATTCGTCAGCGGCCGGGTGCGCCCCAGCTGGCAATAGACACAATTCCAATTGCAGGTTTTGAGCGGGATGGGGTCAATTCCCAGCGATTGACCCAGGCGGCGTGAGGGGACGGGACCGAAGACGTATTTCATGACCGGTCTAATCGTAAGCTGCGCGGGTGGCTTCATCGGTCATTGTTGGCGCAAGCAGCGGCTGCCAGGCAGGGCTAGCCCAGGTTCCAAGTTTCGTATGCATATCGAGGTATTTCCTGGGGATGGGGTGTGTCCCCAGGACGACCTTCACGCCATAGCGTTCTTCCAGGAAAGCCTTGAAGATCTCGATGCGGGGACAGGGCGGGTAGCCAACGAGCATCCCGGTCGCCAGGTGGATCACCTGGGCGCCATTCTTCACCATTTCTTCGCCGGTATATTCAACATTGCCGCCCGGACACCCGTCACAGGTGGTGTAACCAACCAGTTCCACTTCCGTGTCGGCATATATACTGAAAGAGCCTTCCCTGTTCCGCATTGCCCGCAGGCATTTCCCGCCTGCGCAAGTCCGGTAGCGATTGCAAATGATGATTCCAATCTTCGTAGTGTTACTCATGTCTGCTCCTTATCATACCTGAACTAAATCCAGCGCCGTACTTTTTCCTTGTATGCCAGCCAGGCAGGACCAAATCTCTCTGCCAGCATGCGCTCCTCGACCCGGATAAATACCACTTCCATCAGCGCAGCAAAGATGGGGATGACCACCCAGGGTGTCAGCAACATCAACAGGATGGCACCTCCAACCAGGATCAGCTAGAAGCCAAGATACATCGGGTGCCTGCTGATGCGAAAAACACCGTCCGTGATGAGCACTTTGGATTCCTGAAAGGGCTTTACAGTGGTGTCCGCCCGGTGAAAAGCGCGGTTGGCAAGGAGATTGAGCGCGATCCCGGCCACCAGCGGTATCAGGCCCAGCAAGTCCCAGGGCAGGGGGATGATCTGCGCCAAGGGGAGTGTAAAATGCAAAACAAGCATACCAAGCAGAGCGATCAGCATGTAAGTGGGAGGCAAGATCGGTTTTGTTTTCATCCTTCATTCCTTTGGTTTATTTTGCCGGTCTTCAAGCGCCTGCTTGAGCCAGGCGGTCAGTTCGTCGGACAGCGCGAATCCAATGACCTTTACATCCTGCGAGGTGACACCCGGGACCTCAGCAACGGCGCGCTGGATGGCATCTACCAGCGGCACAGCAATCGGGCAAAACACCGAGGAGGGCCGGAAGGTATACGAGACATGTCCGCCCTCGTCCACGATCAGGTCTTCGATCAGGCGCATATGCACTACGTCCACGCCGGTCTCTGGATCAATTATCTTTGCCAGTTTTTCAAGGATTGCAACTCGTAACTGATCGGGGTCAATCATATCTTTCTTTCGGTCTGAACGGGCATTGCCCTGTCAAATGCCTCCAACAGTCCAGGAATCTCGGGGAGATTCACCTCTTCAATTTTGCCAGCGTCGCACAGGGCAGCCACATTTGAGTCAATGGGGAGTTGCGCCAGCAGCGGTGCACCGGCTGTCATCACAACCCCATCCACGTGGCTGGGACCGAAAATGAAATGGCGCTTGCTGGTGTCCGGGCAGACAAAGTAAGCCATATTTTCCACCACGCCAAGAATGGGCACACCAACAGCCTGCGCCATATGCACTGCCTTGCGCACGATCATGGCTGCCAGGCCTTGCGGTGTCGTGACCATCACAATGCCTTTGACGGGCAGCGACTGCATGGTGCTCAAGGCCGCATCCGAGGTACCGGGCGGCAGGTCAATCAGCAGGTAATCCAGATCGCCCCACATCACATCTCCCCAGAGTTGGGTGATGGCCTTGCCGATCAATGGCCCTCTCCAGATGACCGGTTGATCCTCATCGGCCAGTAAGAAATTCATGGAAATGACCTTTATCCCGGCGCGGCTTTGGAAGGGCCGGATTCCAACCGGCCCCGGTTCTACAGGTCCCTGCAGCCCAAACAACATGGGGATGCTAGGACCGGTGATATCCGCATCCAGGATGCCAACGCGATAACCTTTCCGGGTCAGCGCGGCGGCCAGTAAACCAGTGACAAACGATTTTCCCACGCCGCCTTTGCCGCTCATCACTGCCACCACATGCTGGATGTGGTTGTATTTTGCTGCCGTCCCCTCTACGGATGTTCCCATTAAAGCTTTACGCTCTTCATCGGTCATCGCGCCCATGTGAACCACCACTTCATTCACGCCCGGCAGGGCGCCCACCGCGGCGCGCACATCCGATTCAATCTGACCTTTGAACGGACAGTTCGGCACAGTGATGGCAAGTGTAATTTCAACAACGTTCTCTTTTACATCCACCTTGCGGACCATGTTCAAGTCTGTCAGGCTGCGATGCAATTCCGGGTCATTTACGCGTGCCAGCGCCTCGAGGATTTGTTTTTGTGAAACGGTAGGTGTCATGGCATTTCCTTTACTTTGACGGTATGGGTTGGATGGCAAGAGCGATCACTAAATTTTGCCACACGGCGACCATCTGCCGGCTGGCAGGAGACTTGGGGCGGAAAGCCGTCACCGGCTCGCCATTCATCATTGCCAGCGTGACGGTCTCATCGAACGGGATGCGGCCGACAAATTTCAGCCCGCGCTTCCGACAGAAGGCTTCGATCTGGCGCGTGCCTTCAGGATAGATGTCGGCCTTGTTGACGCAGACCAGGGTCGGGACGCGGAAGTGGGCGGTTGTCTCCAGGATACGCTGCATATCATGGATGCCGGCCACGGTCGGCTCGGTCACCACCAGCGCCAGGTCTGCGCCGGAGACGGCAGAGATGACCGGGCAGCCGATCCCCGGCGGGCCATCCACGATCAGGAGCGGGTATTCCCCATCCAGCGCGGCCAGGCGCGCCTGCTGTTTAACCAGGGTGACAAGTTTGCCCGAATTTTCCTGGGCAGGTTTCAGTTCCGCATGGAAGAGCGGCCCGTAGCGGCTTTCGGAGCGATACCACTGACCGGCGGTTTGCGGCTCCATGCGAATGGCCTCTTCCGGGCACTGGTAGACGCAGGCCGCGCAGCCTTCGCAGGCCACCGGGTCAACGCGATAGCCCTCACCACTTCGCCTTCGCTCAGTGCAAGCCCCGGCCCCTCTCCCAGAAGGAGAGGGGAGCAGGACGGCGTTGAAACGGCAAACCTGTTCACAGATGCCGCAGCCCTGGCAGAGCAACGGGTCAATCACAGCCAGCGAACCGCCGGTGAAATCATGGGTTTCCAGCCGCTCGGGGCGCAAAACCAGTCCCAGGTTGGCAGCATCCACGTCAGCGTCAGCCAGGACTGCCTCGATAGGGACCGGGCTTTCATGTGCCAGGTGGGCAAAGGCTGCCGCCAGGCTGGTCTTGCCGGTGCCGCCCTTGCCGCTGAGAATTACGAGCTGTTTCATTGTGAGACCCTTCCCACAATGTCGGCGAACAGTTGGCGGAAGCGTTCTGCGTACTCCGGATGAATCTCGATCAATGTCTGCCCGCGCGCGAAGCCTTCGGCAATCGTGCGCTCGAACGGCACACGCATCAGAACCGGCAGTCCCTCCGCCGCGCAGAACTCGTCCACGCCAACGTCTCCTGAACCATCGCGATTGATAATAACGCCAACAGGGATATTCAGCTCGCGCCCGCCCTGGACTGCCAACCGCAAATCGTGCAATCCGAAAGGCGTTGGCTCAGTGACCAGCACGACGTAGTCCGCGCCGCGCATCGCTTCGACGACCGGGCACGACGTGCCGGGCGGGGCGTCGCGGACGACTACCTGCCCAGGCTGGGGGACAGCCCATTTCTTGAGTTGGCGGATGACCGGCACGGCCATCGGCTGACCCACATCGAGCACGCCGCGGGCGAAGAGGATCCCGTCCCGCGCCGGGCCGCGCTCGATCACGCCCATCCGGGAGGGTGTCTCGCTGATCGCCCTCTCGGGGCACAGGGCGGTGCAAGAGCCGCAGCCATGGCACAACTGCGGGAAGACCAGCGTTTTCTTGCCCAGGACGGCAATGGCGTGGTACTGGCAGACCTCGGCGCACTTTCCACAGTGGGTGCATCTCGCCTCGTCCACGGTCGGGACAAGCAGACTCACCTCCCGCTGTTCATCGAACTCGGGATGCAGGAACAGGTGGGCATTGGGCGCCTCGACATCGCAGTCCAGGAAAAGCGGCGGGGCGGAACACTGTCCATCAGCCAGGCTGATCGCCAGGCTGGCAGCGACGGTCGTCTTACCGGTCCCGCCCTTGCCGCTGGCAACGGCGAGGATCATGCCTGACCGTGATGCCCGCCGTCGCATTCCCCGCGCGTCGCCGCCCCCACGCGTTCCAGATTGCCCGCCTTGAAGCGTTCGACCGCTTCGCGGGCTGTGCGGCAGTCGCCGTAGACGTACATGGAAACGCTGGCGGCCTGAAGGGCGGCAAAGGCGTGCGGGCCGAAGTCGCCGCTCAAAACCGCCTCGGCTTTCTGATCGGTGACGAACTGGGCGGCCCGGATGCCCGCCCCTCCTGAGGCGTTCACGCCAGGGTTGGGATGCGCCTCCCACTTCAGGCTTTCGATATCCACCACCAGCAGGTAAGCGCCGCGCCCGAAGCGCGGGTCAATATCTGAGTCAAGACTTGGCGAAGCGGTTGACAGGATGATCTTCATGCCGGCCTACTCGCGGATCATCTTCGTCCCGCATTTGGGACAGGTTTGGTCAAGACAGCGCTGACCGACCACATGCGACTCTTTGTGGCCACACTTCGGGCAGACGCAGTTCCCGCCCGGGCCGGAACCGGGTTTGTTCCCGCCGCCTCTTCCCCGGCCCTGGACTGCACCCCCGCCTTGGCCCTGTCCCTGGCCTTGACCACGACCTTGCCCCCCGCCCTGGCCGCCTCTGCCACGAAAGTTTCGGTTTAACATAGTTTCATCTCCTTGTTTTGCCGAAGCGGCGCATGGAAAGTGCAAATAACCTGGTCCACGCGCCGTGCCGTTGTACGAATTACTTCGACGCGAGTTCCTCGATGCGCTTTTGGATGGCATCGAGTTGCACTTTCAGCCAATCAGCCCGGGCCTTCAGGTCAGCGGTTTCCTGCTCCGGTGTGGGTGTTACCCAACCCGGGACGCCGGTGGCATAAAAGCGATGCCGCCAGCCAAATCCGCCGCCCCAGCCACGTCCCCAGCCCATCCCGGGGCCGAAAGCTGGATTTGAGAATCCCGGCATGTCATAGCCGACGTAGTATCCAAGACCACGGCCGGTTCTCGGGCCCGCGCCCATAGGACCTGTTCGGTCACCTCGTGGCATACCAATCACCTCCTTTCGTTAGAATTTCTACCTTCGTCTAAAGCGAATTCTCATTACCAGCGCCACGGCCTTGCCCACGCCCACGACGACGAGCCTGACCATCGCGGCTCCGGCGGCGATAGCCCCGCGCTCTATTCTGCATTGGCGAGAGTTCGGCATTTCGGGATGGCAGGTAAACCTGAGGCTTCGCAGGTTGCGCCTGCGCCAGCCGCCGATCCAGCGCGGCAACCAGCGCGTTGGCCAACCGAGGCAATATCTCCCGTCCGGTAAAAGCCAGCGCCGCACTCAACCACGGTTTAGGGCTTGAAGGGATATGCTCCGCGAACACGATCTCCGGTTCGCGCACGGGCTGAACGGCCACCGGTTCCACCGCTACCACAGGCAGTTCGATGGCGGTGATCGCACCCGCCGTGCAAACATCCTCGCATGCCTGGCACTGTGTGCAGGTGACCTGATCAATAACTGCAATGCCAGCGTTCAAATAAATCGCCCCGCTGGGGCATATTTCAACGCATGCGCCGCAGCCATTGCATATCGCCGCGTTCACTCGCATTTCCACAGTTCATCTCCGTTCTCGCCTGCCTGCCCGAAAGCACACATTCTGGCTCAATGCAGGCGTTCTACCTGGTCAACGATATTCCCTTCGACATACGCCATCACCGCCTCGTCAATGCCGGCGATATCGGTGACCACTGGCCGGATACCGCGCGCCTTCATGCTCTCGTAGGCGCCCATGCCCATCCCACGGCAGAGCAGGGCTTCGCAATCGGCAATGGCTTCGGCCATCTGCATATGCTTGTTATGCGAAGCGGCGTCCATGCCGTGCGGCTGGCCAGGATACTCCTCTTCATGCGGCTGGTTCGCAAAATGGGTATGCCCAAGCTTGTCGCGCATTTCGCGGCTGACAATCTGGCCGTTTTCCACGGTCGCCACCAGATAGTACTGTGCACGGCCGAAGTGCTGGCTGATGGTTTGTCCATCATCGGTAATGGCAGCAATTTTCATTTTCAAATTCTCCTTGTCAAATTATGGTTGATTATGAATATTCAGGGTTTTTTTCAATGCCTTCCTGCTCTGGAGTAAAATGTGGTTCGGTGGAGGTGTCATTCTCATCTGCCGGGCATAAGATGAGTAGGGAACGGGAGGGGAAAGTGCTCGTGTTTCTCCAGCAGTGCGGCAGATGCGCCTCAAAGAGCAGGCTGTCGCTCGCCTCAAGGAGATACTCCTCCCCTGCTACCCGGTAGGATAGACACCCTTCCAGGCAGAATACAAACTCGTGGCCGGTGTGCACAATCGGGTCGGGGCCGCTGTCTGCGCCGGGCTTCATCGTGACCAGCAGCGGCAGGCCGCCTCGCAGGGTCATTCCGGCGCCCAGGTCTTCCAACAGTCCGTAGGCAAATGAGGCACGCGGGCGCTGTCCGGTTTTTTGGAAAACAATTTGCTTTGGGGCCTGCACACGCTCAAAAAACGCTGTGATAGGGACATCTAACGCCTGGGCAAGTTGCTGGAGGGTGCTGACACTGGGTGAAGTCTTTTTGTTTTCAATCAGGCTCAAGGTGTTGAAGTTCAAATCGCTCAGCTCGGCCAAAGAACGGATGGATAACCCTCGCTCTGTACGCAGCTCTCGCAAGCGATACCCAACGTCAATTTCCGTGGCAGTGGGCTTATCTGCCATCGGTTCCATGATGGCCATCAGACTATCCTGCCAGCGACGATGATAGCGGTGCATCCTACGAGGATGCAATGCACCAGGATGATTACGATTAGGCATAGAGAACTCCCATTATCAAACGTAACATTATTATAGTACAGAATATACGAAAAGTGTACTATAAATTTATTATAATTTCTATTCGGAAGCAAATGCGCCCAAAGGAAACAATATCGTCAAAATGCTTGAGTCTGTTTTTTCGAGGTCGTATAACCCCCTTTTCGTTTCTCTGAAATTCCAACGTATGCTGCCAATTCCCAGTCATTCTACTCTAATAGTATGTAAGCGGATATCATGCAACCGGGACTCTGGGCCAGTATGGTCCAGGAAACAGATAGTGGCGAGAAGATAAAAAAGGGCGGAGCGCAGCCAGCCGGCTGCCCGCCCGCTCGTCCGGCCGGAGGGACGGCGCGTCCCGCGCCAGATGCCGAGCAGGACGATCCCCAGAACGGTGTCGGCTAGCAGGCCACCCACCCAACGCAGAAAGGTTTCGACTAGCTCCAGGCTCATTCCAAAATTCTTTCTACAACTTCGGGAAGAACCTGCCGGTGCGCATCATGTAAGCCTGGTACTCCTCCTCAAACGCTTCGAGCATCATTTGCTCCTCTTTCGGGATGCGCACGATCAACCCGACAATCGAAAGCACGGACACTGCAACGAAAATCCAGTTGGCGATCAGCAGGGACAGCGCAGTGCCCCAGCCAAACATCGATGCGTAGAGCGGATGGCGCATTCGGGCATACGGTCCAGTTGTGATGAGATGATGATCATCACGCAGTTGCAGTTGGGCTGACCATTGCGTATCCAGCGTCACCTGAGTCCACGTCATGAAAGCTACGCTGAGGATGCCAAGCGCAAATCCTATCCAACGCAGCCAATCAGGAAGCATGAACATAAAAACATCAATCCATGCCATGCCCGCGATGTACATAGCAAGAAATGCCATCAGAGCAACGAATGCCACCACGCGGAAGATGAAAAAGCCGCGCCCGCCCTCGCGCTCAACAGCCTTTTGGTCGGGCGTCAGCCGGCCGCCCGAGCGGCGCACCTTGACCATGAAGTAGAACCGCATGGCAAACAACGCTGCCAACAAGATAATAAACGCCAGGCGGAATGTCGTTTCAGTTGTCATAGGTTTACACTCCTTTCAAGGAGACGCGCATTCATCACCACAGTCTTGGGAAAAACGCGGGAACGCGTTTGCAAAACTCCCGCCACTGCTCCCCAAACTCAGCCGCCAGCGCCTGCTCCTCGCGCCGGGCGCGTAACAGGACAAATGGTGCAAATATGGCAAAGGCCAGCGCGGTCCAGGTCTGGTACAGCAGCAGGCTGCCCAACGCGGCTGTCACCAGGCCGAGGTACATCGGGTGGCGGAGGATGGCAAATGGGCCGCCGGTCACCAGATTGTGGTCAGCGTACAGTTGCGCGCCGAAGCCGGTTGAAACGAAATACATCTTTCCCAGCGCCAGCCGCGCCCAGAGCAGGAATGCCATGCCGGGGAAGTACACCAGTGTTCCAGCGGCAAGACAGGCCAGTCGTGCCGCCGGGGACAGGTTCAGGGGCAAAGGCTTCCAGAAGAAAATGGAGATGAACAGGAAACAGGCGGTGGCGAGGAAGTAGAACAGGGGCGAGCGCAACAACGCGGCGGAGCGCCCGCTCGTGCGGCCTGCCTGGCGATGGGTCCCGCGCCAGACGCCATAGAGAACAATCCCCAGCGTGGTGTATGCCAGAAGTCCGCCCGCCCAGCGAAGGATGGTTTGGACCAATCCGTGGCTCATGCGGGTTTCCTGAACTCCAGGCAGTACAGCCAGCCCTTCCACACGTCGAAGAGGCGCGTTTCGAGCATGGTTTTTGGCACCAGGTCAACCGGGGCGACAATTGCCGCGCGCTGGCCGCTAAAGGATTTCTTGAAACCGGGAATGAACTTCTCGTACCCCCGCGCCCCCTTTTCGCTCTCGTCAGCGATGAGGATGCGCGTCCCCGGCCTGGCAACGCGGATCATCTCGTCAATGGCGGCTTTTTTGTCATTGAAGAAGTTGATGCCGCCCACGTGGAAAACGCCCTCGAAGGATGCGTCCCGGAACGGCAGCTGCTCGCCGTTACCGAGGAATAAATCCACTTCCCAGCCTTTTTTGCGGACATAACTCTGGCAGTGCTGCAATTGTCCGAGAGAGATGTCCAGCCCGTACACTTCGCTGACATCCGGGCGGTTGACCAGGTAAGGCAGGTTCACTCCCGGTCCGATGGAGATTTCCAGCACGCGCCCGCCGCGTCCCGTGCTAGAACCGGGACTACCTCGCGGCTCCAGCCGGTCGGTGATCTCGCGGCGACCGGTCTCCTCGCGCATGCCGATATAGGCAAAGGCAATCTTCGAGAAGGCGCGGTAGCCCCAGGAGTACAAGTCGTACATGCGGGAAAAGCGACGGTTGAGGCAGGTCAACTGCTCGGGTTGGACGAAGTGCGGGATGCCCTGCTCGATGGGATAGTCCTTTTGGCAACGTTCGCAGCGCAGGCGGCCGCTTTCCAGCGGGCCAGCCGTCCCGTCGTGCAGGGTCAACGGCGCGTGGCAGGCCGGGCAGGCCAGAAGATCGAGACTGTTTCGTTTCATTTCGACCTCCTGTCACCAGATGCCGGGAATCAGTTTCTTCGACTTACGGATGTAGGTTCGGTAGTCTTCGCCGAACTGTTCGGTCAGCAGGCGTTCCTCGACCTTCATCCTGTAGGCCAGACCCGGCAGCAGCAAAACCGGGACGGCGGCCAGCCCGATCAGGCTGGAGTAGCCGATTGCCACCCCGAGCGTCATCAGCAGGAAACCAGTATAACCGGGGTGTCGGACGAAACGATAAGGGCCGCTCTGTACCAGGCGATGCCCCGCCAGCACTTCCACGTGCCCGGAGTACAGGCCGCGCAGGTGCGCCCGCGTCCAGACGCGCAGCGCCACGGCGGACAGGATCAGCACCAGCCCGGTGATTTGCATCCAGAGGAGGCGCGGAAGAACAGCCGGCAGGTACATCCACTCGAGGGGTGATGCGAAGAAGGCAACCAGGAAGCCGGGCAGGATGAGCCAGAACGAACGGTCCCCAGTCTCTTCGCGCGCTCTCCCGCCAGCCTGCGCGGACTTCCAGAACGGTTGGCGGCGGATGAAGTAGTAGATTATGCTCCCGGCCGGGTAGGCGATACCGAGCACGAGCAGGAACCAGCCCAGGAAATTGTCGCGCAGCGTTTCCAGTCCCAGCAGGGCCAGGAAGATGGCCAGGGCAGGCGCAAGGATCATCAGGAAGGCTGGCATCAGTTTATCACTTTTCATTTCTTCCTCCTCGGATGAATTTCTGAAACGCATTGGTTTTGACACTTTCAGCAATCAGGATACCGATGAAGCCCGAGAGGGTTATCAGCGCAAGTTCCCAACGATGGAGAGGCGCAAACTTGAATAGGTCTCGCAGAAACGGGAAGTTCAGCACGAGCACCAGGAAAAACGTCGTCCCGCCCGTCACCCACCACAGGGCTTTGTTGGGGATACGGATGATTTTCAAGATGGAGTGTTTCCATGACCGGTTGGCGAAGATCAATCCCAGATTGCCGATGACCATACATACGAAGGCCATCATACGAGCCTCAGCTTCGCCGTACCCGCATGTCATAATCAAGACATAGATTGTCAGCACGACGGCCAGTATGCCCAGCCCCTGGATCAGGCCGGAAAGGATCATCGCCCGCCCGAAGAGTGGCTCTTCCAGGCGACGCGGCGGACGCTGCATGATATCCGGCTCATCCTCCTCGCCTTCGAAAACAACGGTGCAGGCCGGGTCAATGATCAGTTCCAGGAACAAGATGTGCACCGGCAGTAGGGCCAGCGGCCAGTTCAATAGCACCGGGATGAGCGACATCCCGGCAATGGGGATGTGCACCGAGAAGATAAAGGCCATGGCCTTCTTGAGATTGTCGAAGATGCGTCGTCCAGTGCGCACAGCCTGGACAATGGAGGCGAAGTTGTCATCAAGCAGGACCAGCGCGGCCGACTCGCGCGCCACGTCGGTGCCACGTCCGCCCATGGCGATGCCGATATGGGCGGCCTTGAGCGCGGGCGCGTCGTTGACACCGTCACCGGTCATTGCCACCACTTCGCCGTTGGCTTTCAGGGCGGTCACAATGCGCAGTTTCTGCTCCGGTACGGCGCGGGCGAAGATACAGGCAGTCTTGATGCGCTCCTGGAGTTCCTCATCGCTCATGGTGTCCAGTTCAGAGCCAGTGATGATGTTCTCCAGCGGCTGGAGTCCGATCTGGCGAGCGATATTGCAGGCTGTGCCGGGATAGTCGCCGGTGATCATGATGACGCGGATCCCGGCGGTATAGCATTCCTTAACTGCTCCGGCTACCTCCGGTCGTACCGGGTCGGCCAGACCAAGCAGGCCGATGAATTCGAAGTCGAAGTCGTGTTGTCCTTCCGGCAGGGATTGGGGCTTGAAGGCCGCCTTTGCCACGCCAATGACGCGCAGGCCGCAGTCGGCCATTTCGTTGATTTCATTCCGCAGCGCTTCCGCCTGCTCCGGTGAGAAATGGCACAGATTGGCGATGGCCTCCGGGGCACCCTTGGCAGCGATAACGTAGTCTTGTCCCTCCGGCGACCGCCAGACATGCGACATGGCCAGCAAATTCTCGCTGAGCGGGTACTCGTGCACCAGTTCCCAGTCCTTGTGGATGTGCTCGGTATTTGTCAGGGTGCGTCCCCCCAGTTCTTTCATGGCCTTTTCCATTGGGTCGAACGGGTCGGCAGGGCTGGCTAGGACGCTGTACTCCACAATCTGGTGGAATGCCTCGGGCAGGGACATCTGCTTCCCGTCCACTTCGAGCGTTTCCTTCCCGACCGATAACCTGGTAACCGTCATCCGGTTGAGGGTCAGCGTCCCGGTCTTGTCCACGCATAGGACGGTGGCCGCGCCCAACATTTCAACGGCGGGCACGCGGCGAGTCAGCACGTGGCACTGGGAAATACGCCAGGCGCCCAGGGCCAGAAAGATGGTCAGGACAACCGGGAACTCCTCGGGTAGCGTCGCCATCGCCAGGGTGATACCGGCCAGGAAACCATTCAGCCAGTCGCTGCGCGTCAGGGCGAAGACGACCACCACGATGGCGCACAGGCTCAATCCAACGATGGCGAAGTTGCGTACGATCCTGCCGGTCTGCTGCTGGAGGTTGGTATCCTCCGGTTCGAGGATCTGTAACGCCTTGCCGATCTTGCCGATCTCGGTGCGCGGACCGGTAGCACGAACTTCAGCAATGCCCTGTCCCTTGACCACCAGCGTGCCTGAGTAGACGAACGGCAAGTCGTCGCCGCCGGGGCGGCCCATTTCGAGCCGCCCGTCCCAGGGTCGCTTGCGCACCGGGACGGATTCGCCCGTCAGCAGCGATTCGTCCACGTTGACATTGTTGCCGGAAAGAAGGACAGCATCCGCCGGGACACGGTCGCCTTCCGAGAGCAGGATGATATCCTCCCGCACCACCTCGCGGCCGGCGATGCGCTGCTGCCTGCCATCGCGTATGAC
>Ga0315295_10001507_pt1 | contig 19972 bp, 32 predicted proteins | sample YL17G14_0_MG_FD_204453 | JGI IMG/M metagenome (GOLD analysis project Ga0315295, IMG submission 204453) | Sediment microbial communities from Yellowstone Lake, YNP, Wyoming, USA - YL17G14_0 | ecosystem: Environmental > Aquatic > Freshwater > Lake > Sediment | place: USA: Wyoming | collected...
AGATGACGGTAAAAGTCCGTCGATACCGAGGAGGAGTAAAAATTGAAGTTTACGGTATCGATGAAGGTCAAGAGCTTCAAGGTCAATAGGGTTAGATACTTCCCTGGAGACATCGTGGAGCTACCTGAAACCTATCTGAAACCATGTTCTAGGTTCCTAGAGCCCATCAAGGAAACGCCTGAAGTGGTCCCAGAACCATTAGAGGCAACGCCAGAGGAGAAGGCTGAGGCGGAACTAGAGACTGAGGGGCCTAAAGCAGAAATGTCGGCCTCAATCGAGGCGCTTGACGAACCGCCCAAACTTAAGAAGGTGAAGAAACCCGTTGCCTGAGCTAATCGGTACAATCTCAGCGCAGCCAAGCACAAACGCCTACGTTAGCGCGGTCCTAGTCAAAGTCCCACCCCACATAACTAAGCTCCTTATTCACATCGTCGAGAAGAACGTCAACGCAATCACCTATAAGGTCCTCGGACAGAGCCGCACATCAGGCACAGCCGAGGAGCTTCTAGCGCCTAAGGCCATCGCCAAGGCGGGAAGCGACTGGCAGACCCTAGAGGACGCCTGGCTCTATGTTGATGTCCAGATAATCACGACGGTCAATCCGAACCACGGCAGCGTCGACGTCGACATCCTGGGGGCTTAACCAATGGTCGGCTCACTCGATAAATATACAGGCGTCTTTCAGGAACAGGTGGACGCATTCATTTCACAGGACGACCCAGTCAGCACCACCATATACCCCGTCCTACCCACCTCGATGAACGTGAAGATACATAGCATAGAGGAGGACATAACCTGGGCCATAACCCAGCCAAACCCAATGCAGGTTAGGGTCACGGTGGACGGAATCACTATAATCCACAGTCAGGTTGATCCAGTGTCGGCGACCCCCTACTACTGTCGCAGAATACCCGGAGTAGATGCCGTGAATCAACTAATGACGACGGATCAGGCGATCGCTATGAATGAGGCCGCGCCACTATACGAGGGTAGGTCTGTCAGGGTTGATTGCTTGGTGATATGGGCCGCCAACCAATCGACTCCGCTAGTATGCCGCGTTAAGTGGGCTCAGCAGAAGCCCGCGTAATCCTTAGAGAGGTGGCTGAAAGTGGCGAACTGCACGCATGAGGAAGTTCGGCTAATCATAGACACTGGGCTAACAGACTCAAATATAGAGTCACTCATAGCCTTCGCCGACGCCGAGATGCTGGCGCGGGGCATGACGGGCACGGCATGGACTACCAACCTGAAGAAGCAGGTGTCGATGCTACTAACTGCAAGCCTAGCCGCCATGAATGATGTTCGGAGCCAGGGTAAGGAGGGCTTTATGACTACGTCACTAAGCCTACCCAAATACTACAGGATGCTGGCTGAGGAGCACATCAAGAGGGCCAGCATTCCCGTGAGAATCACGGGGAAGGTCAAGGCGACGCCCTACGAGCACATAGATGAGGATGACCGATACCAGGAGGACCTCAGGTGACCAGCGCCAAGATAGCCATAAAGACGCTGCTTGAGAACGCCACCCACGGCGTCAAGGCCTACGATGACCGAACCCCCGCAGTGTTGATACCCGGGCACGTCATGGATCGATGGCCCGGTGAATCCGAGTTCGCGGCCCACGGCTGGGTGATCAGCGTCGGCCCCGTCATAGCCGCGGACGCCCCGATCAGCAGCCTCGGCTCATTCAGCAAGATGATCCGGGAGATCATCCAGGTCGACGTCTGGGTCAAGGAGAAGCGCAACCTCACATACGCCGCCGAGAAGACGCGCAGCGACCTCGTGCAGGATGTCGACCGGTGCCTCCACCACTACAGCGCTAGCCCCGGCACCGGCTATAAGCACGTGAACGCTTCGGGGTGGCGTGAACTCGACGAAGTGGGGCTCCTCAGGTCCTCACTGACCGTGGAGATGCTGTACGAGAAGGCTCAGGCGTAAAGCAACATAAATTATGCCCCGGGGCAAGTGGACTGAGTCCACTTGGAATTGTCTGACAGTTCCGCCCGGGCGGAACATTCTGAAAACCATGCGTGTCCGCGACCAATTAATCAGTAACTATATATGCAGATAAATTCAAGATGTATATATGGTTAGAAAACGAATCAGCGAGACAGCGTTACGAAAATGTAGAACTTGCGGATTAGAAGCGCATGAAGAACGAGAATTGGAACTATTCGTAAAGCAAAAAACCGGCCCTTATGGAAGAGCTACTGAGTGTAAGCAATGCCATAAAACATACTATCATATAAAGAAGGATGAATGGAATCTTAAAAGAAATGAAAAGATGCGAAAAATAAGGAAAAACCTAATTGACTATTTGGGTGCAAAATGCGCCGGATGTGGAACTGAGGATATACGAGTACTTGAAACACACGCCCCAAACGGGCATGAATATCCTAAAAATAATAGAAACGCAGATACAAATTGGATAGAACGAGATAAACTTGTAATTTTATGTGCAAACTGTCATCTTATTGCACATAGTAACAACGAGTAGGCGATAACAACCTATCCCTGAATTGACAGGCTGATGAGAGCCCGCAAGGACTCAAGAAATGGACAAAAGTGAAGTGATGAAATGGCAGCAGCGACATTTGAGACGTTTCTCGACACCGCGGGGGCGGAGAACGCACCCGGGGCAAGCATCAGCATAGACGCCCTAGGGCCGCCTATGCTCAGGTTCAAGAGGGCGGACAACTCGACGATCGACAACGCCGACCCGATACCGATACCGGCGGGGGCCGACAACTACAGCAGGTGGAAGAGCATCTACCTGAAGTGCACGGGGGCCCCGAGCCTGCAGGTTGATAACCTCAGAGTCTACAGCGACGGGGGCATCTGGGCGGCATCCATACTGGTTGACGTGGGGGATGAGACGCCCGTCCACAACAGTGGGGCGACGACGGGGTACGATGTAGCCGACGTGAACGCCACTATGGTTGGCGCGCACACTGACATAACTGGCATAACAAGCTGGTACCTCGCAGTGGTGGGCGCGCCCAAGGCGGTCTCGATCAGCGAGGCTGGGGCCATAATCAACGCCATAGGTGAGACAAGCAACTACGTCGTGTTGCAGATGCACGTCACGAACGCGGCGGCCCCCGGCGACCTAGCTAACAGCACTGGTACCTGGAAGTACGACGAAATCTAGTCTAACGGGGGAGCAATACAATGCCGAGCTGGGTAGCCATATACAACGACGGTAGCAGCCTCTCACAACTGAGTAGCGATGGTGTCGAGGTAGCGAGATACGATGCGATTGACAGGGTCAGGTTGACCCATTTCATCATTTTGGGCGGCGACGGCAAGCCCATAGTTGTCCTTCACCTGAGGCCCGGGAGTAAGCTGATTTACCGGCAGCGGGTTGAACTTGGTTTCTCGGGGGAGGAGAAGGGCAGGGTCATCTTGGTGGGTTGGCAGGAGACCCGGAATGGGGCGAACTTCCAGAGCATAACGGCGGTGTTCCCCGACCACGTCGAGGTCATGGGCCGCTTCGAGGAGGGGCACCCGTGGCTCTACCCCGTGGTGTTCAGGGAGGAGGAGAAGCTGGGTGTCTGAGGCATTCGTCACTAATACTTTGGGTTTACAGCACTTCAGATTCACGTTGGACACTTACACGTCCACGATCCGCAGGTTGAGACGGGAGCTTGCCTACGTTGAGGGCGTGTTCCCGAGGGAGATGTATGCGGCGCTGACGGATGCCCAGTACCAAGCCTTCATCGACCATGAGGCGGAGTTCAGGCGGGAGAAACTGGTTCATCTGCGGGATAAGGCGAAGGCGGTTGTAGCCGAGTTTCTGAGGCGCAGAAACCTCAACGTCGCGTTGACCGCTGAGGAGGTGAATGGTAGGCTCTACGTCCGGGGCGCGTGCCCTGTCTGCCACGTCGTGATTAACCTGATGGACGCGGTTGTCTGGGATGAACCTAGTCATAGGCTGGGGCTTCGGTGCACGGGCTGTGGCGTGGAGAGGTGGTTAAGTGGCTAACAGGTTCCTCGATAGGACGATTACGACGGGTGACTTGGCTAGCACGTGGCACTGGACCAACGGGAGCACGGATGTCCACTCCCTAGCTGGGAACGCCACCACTTGCTGCGCTGGGGGTACGCCGCTGGTTGCGGGTGACTATATTAAGGCGGCGACGAAGCTTGAGTGGTATAGGATTGCGAGCGTCACGGATGCCAACACGATAGTTTTGGCTTACGCTTACCGTGAGGCTACGATTGACCCTGACACGACGGCTTTCGTGGATGTGAGTGTGCAGGATGGCTCGACGGTGGCTAAGGCGTTTGTCCACCTCTACCAGTATATCTCAACTGAGAATAGGGCGGCTGGCGACGTGCTCTACTGCCGCAGGGCGCAGACGCATACACATAAGGCGCTCAACATGACGACGGATGAGGCTGGAACATTAACTTCATACATCACGGTTATCGCCGATGATGGCACGTATTGGGCTGGGGAGGGCGGGTTAGCAGACCCGATATTTGATGGAGCAGACGATACAACATATACATGGTTAATGGATAATAACTATTGGAGATTTGAGGAACTAAAATTCACTAGAATTGATAATAATACTGGTGTCGCTTTTAATGCTATTGGAATGCGTCTTATTAACTGTGAAGTTGACGACTGTGATGGCACATATGCATTATATGTGGGCGATACTGCTAGTTATGTAAGTGGTTGCACGGTAAAGAATTGTGCTGGTAGGGGAATTAACGGCATGACCGGGCTGATTATTACGGGGTGCACCTTAGATTCTAACGGAACCAGTTTATATTTGAACGCAAGTGGAACTAGAGTAATTGAAACCACGATTACAAATAGCACTGTTGACTTGTTTATAGGTATAACAGCGCGTGTATGTGTAATGATAGGGTGTTCTTTAGACTTTGCGAAGATTACGTATACTGGTGATGCGGGGCAACGGAATAACGTAGCAGTTGCTTTCATAGACTGCAACACGAAAAATGATAATAGAATCTACATGGGACTAGGATACACTAGCAGACAAACAGCTGGATTCATCCGCGCAGGCGGCGCAGACACAAGCATTAAAGCCATAGGCTACGCAACCCTAGATGACTACGCCGACACGCCCTTCATCATCTACGAGGCGTGGATATACAGCGACGGCGCATCGCACATCTACACCGTCTACGTCTTAGCAGACGGCGGATGGGCGGCACTACCCACCTCAGCCCAGCTATGGCTTGAGGCTAACTACTTCGACCAAGCAGGAGACGCGGGCAGAGCCAACGTCAAGAGCAACGACGCCATAGCCGCCGAGGAGACGTGGACCCCCCTCGACGTGACATGCGACCCCGCCGCCGCAGGGATGGTCCAACTCCGCATCTGCCTCAGCAAATACGAGGCGAACAAGGAGATCTGGGTTGACCCCCTAATAGTGGTGACCTAGCACGGCTAACGAGGTGCTGTGGGCCGAGGGGCGACCCTACACACCCACAACAACCTCAGATACTTCGCCCAAGTGGTCTGAGGGCAGGCCCCCCGTGGCGTGGATCGCGTCCAGTAAAGTAACGTATACCAAAGCCTTCACTGTCGATGCAGTCCTAAAATCGACGCCGACTAAAAACTTCACCGCTGATGCCGTCCTGAAGAAGAGCGACAACACCAAGACATTCACGGCTGATGCCATCCTAAAACTAACAACTACAAAAGACTTCACCGCGGATGCGTACCTGAAGAAGAGTGATAACACTAAAGATTTTACGATCGACGCGGTTCTCGTCTACGTTGGCACGAAGGATTTCACAGTCGATGCCATCCTGAAGAAGAGCGACAACACCAAGACATTCACGATAGATGCACTGCTAAGGAAACCAGATAACGTAAAGACTTTCACCGTGGATGGGCTGATAGAGAAACAGGATAATATTAAGACAATTACATTAGACGGCTTAATAGAGAAGCAGGATAACACCAAGACCTTCACTGTTGACGCGATCCTAAAATCAACGCCGACCAAAGACTTCACAGTAGACGCGATATTAAAGAAATCTGATAATATAAAGAACTTCATATTAGATGGTCTGATCCAAAAACTTGACACTACCAAAGATTTCACAGTCGATGCCATCCTGAAGAAGAGCGACAACACCAAGAACTTCACGATAGATGCACTGCTAAGGAAACCAGATAACGTAAAGACTTTCACCGTGGATGGGCTGATAGAGAAACCGGATAACGTAAAGGACTTCACTTTAGACGGATTAATTCAAAAGCAGGACAACACAAAAGACTTCACGTTAGACGCGATAATAAAGAAGTTTGACACTGGGAAAACATTTTCATTTGACGGCCTAGTCGAGAAGCAGGATAACACCAAGACCTTCACAGTAGACGCGATACTCATCGGCGCGGGGGAAGTAACTAAAGACTTCACCATAGACGCCCTATTAAAAAAGGCTGACAACACCAAAGACTTCACGATAGACGGCCTGATTGAAAAGCAGGACACCACAAAGAACCTTACTCTTGACGCAATCCTACTTAAAATAGGCACACAGAACATCACCCTCGACGCCCTACTAAAAAAGAGTGACAACGTAAAGAACATTAGCCTCGACGCCCTGATTAAGAAGGCCGACACAGAGAAAACCCTCACATTAGACGGGCTTATTAAGAAACCTGATAGCGCCAAGGACTTTAGCTTAGACGGTCTAATTGAGAAGGAGAACAATACCAAACCATTCACGCTAGACGGCATCACACTCAAAATAGGAACACACGGCTTCACCCTAGACGCGCTACTCTACAAACCATTCAAGACAAACATCGACCTAAATGAAATAGCGATGAATATCACCATCAGCCGTCAAGGTGGGCAGCCCTACCTACAGAAAATAGGCAACTCCCCATCAATCCTAGAATAACCATCAATGAAGAAAGGGAGATAGAAAAATGACGATCTACTATGAAGAAACGATCAGGATCAGGAACGCGGTAACCGACTTCGACGGCGACCCCATTGCGCCTGACTCACAGATAATACAAATATTCAAACCCGATGGAACGCAGAGCGGGGCCGACATGGTAGCACCCACCCCCGACGTTGACCTAGGCTCATATTATCAAGACTTTGACCTACCCGCCGCCGGCCCAAGCGGATTCTGGAGAGCCGTCTGGAAAGTAACCATAGCCGCGAAGAACGGCTACGGCATCATAGAATTTCAGGTAATTAGTATAGCGGAGGACTAAAATGACTAACTGCCTACCAACCGATGTCCGAGACATAATCGACACGGGAACAACAGACGAGAGACTAACAGCACTAATCGCGTTAGCCGACGCCGAGATGCTGGCGCGGGGCATGACGGGCACGGCATGGACTACCAACCTGAAGAAGCAGGTGTCGATGCTACTAACTGCAAGCCTAGCCGCCATGAATGACACTCGAAGCATGGGTAAGGAGGGCTTTATGACTACGTCACTAAGCCTACCCAAATACTACAGGATGCTGGCTGAGGAGCACATCAAGAGAGCTAGCGTCCCGGCCCTAATCTCATTTAATGAGCCAATTCCAGATGAGGAAGAGGAGTAGTCTTCTACACGCAGAGGTCGATCCAAGAAAACAAGGATTGAAACATCAAGGTAGGATATGTTGTCTATCGTTTTAGAGAATCAGAAATCAACTTGGATGTAAAGTCTTGCGTTGACAAAATTAAGCTCAGTTGAAGATGCTGCCCTACTAAAGCATCGTGGCTGAGAGAAGTAGGGATTCTAAAAATGGAGGAGGAGGTTGAAAGAAAATGGGTACGTACCATGGGTCACAATGTAAGGTGGCCGTCAAGACAGCGGATACAGTCGCATACACGGACGCAAGTCCGACGACTGATCTAAGCATAGACTTCGCGGGGGACCTCGAGGAGATATACATCCACGGGGATAGGGACCCTCAGGAGCTCAAGGAGGGCCACGTGTCCATCAGCGGCTCCATATCGAGGGAACTCACCACCGGAGACTTCAGCGCTTCAGGCGCGAAGTTCCTCGAGTTGCCGAACCAGGCAGTAGACACCGAGTTCTGGATCGCGTTGTTCCCTGAGGGGGACGCGTCGCCTAAGATACTCGTCGCCCACGCCAAGTTCAGCGGCTACTCGCTTAAGATGCCGCTGAAGGGCGTCGCCCAGGAGTCGGTGAAGTTCAAGGGCCTAGCTCTGACGATCGACACCTAAGGGTGACTGATGGATGTCAACGACCTATCATGGCTCGCAGGTCAAGATCAGGCTCGAGCGCCTGACTGCTGAGACCAAGATCCAGAAGGAGTACCTCGGAGTACTCTCCGGAGCCGGAGTAGATCAGGACTTCTATACGAAAAATTTTCCCATAACGACGGGTGCCGGCGTCACAACGGACGCGGAGACCGACGTAGACGTGTTCACCAGGGTGTCTACGGGCCTATCATGGGTTGAACTCAGCGACGCGGGGGCAGACTTTACCATCACGGGAGCCACAGGCCTCGTCAAAGTCCTGGCCGCGAAGAACGCAGGCGGCGACGCCGGGAAGCTTGTAAGCATCAGCTACTTCACAACGGCCCTCGTGGCCAGAGGCCAGGGCGTAAGCGTCGACTTCTCCGGCGACCTCGAGGAGGTTCTCGAACTCGGAAACAGGGCACCCCAGGAGCTCAAGGAGGGCCACACATACCTCAGCGGCACCATCGACGCCCTCTACATAACCAGGGATCTCCTCGGGAAGGCCCTGGGCATCAGCGACTACTACCAGCGGCTCACTGACTACAGCTTCTACCTATTCCCCAACGGGGAGACTGTGGGGCAGCCCCGCATCAAGCTGAGCAACGTGAAGTTCAGCGGGGGCAACCTCAAGGTCGGACTTAAGGCACTCGTCGCGGTGAACGTGAAGTACAAGGGACTCGCCCTCTCGATGGATACGGTGCCTGCATGACCGTAAATGATAGGACCTCAGAACCTATCAACGTTAAGCCGGTCAAAGTGACCGCCGAGCAGAGAGCCGCTGAGGTCGAGGAGCGCAAGGATATGGAGGCGGCGGTCTCCACGCTGACCGAGGAGGAGCGTAAGCAGCTCATCCAGGGGCTCAACGTCAGGGACCGCCTCATGCGCCGGCTGAAGAGCAACACCGTTAAAATCCCGTTCAAGGACGACCTCGGCGACTTCACCATCGAGGCTAGGCTGCTGAGCCCCGACGAACAGAAAACCGTCGGGGACTACAGGCTTCAACTCCTGAAGTTCAAGGATGAACTCAAAAACGCGCCCTCGGACATAAAGGAGATACAGAAGCTGGAGAAACGCGGCACCGAGATCGTACAGAGCATCTATCAGCTCGTCGCCGAGGTATGCGTCGACAAGTCCCTAGACCTCACCTACTGGAGGGGTGGGCGGGGCTTCAACATCGACGTCCCAATGAGGATCATAAACGACGTCCTCATCGCCAGCCAGCCCACGGAGGCTGACGTCGCCAAGTTTCGCCGAGAGCGAACACGGCCAGGCGTTCTTCGAGTTCCTAGTCCACATCGGGAAGACGCCCACCGAGTTCGGGGAACTTGAGCCGCTGGAGCGCGTCTTCTACATCACGGCATGGAACCAATACGTCAAGAATCTCAAAAGCAGCAGGGAGGGATAACCGTGGCAAGCGTTGAAATTTACGGTATAAATCAGTTGATGGCGCGGCTGGCGCAGATGCAGGAGGCTCTGGAATCATCTACGGCAGATGCGCTGCGAGAAGTGGCGGCCCAGATGCGGGACGATGCGAAAGCCTTCTGTCCGGTGGATACGGGGAGTCTCAGGTCCAGTATAAGGGTCCAGGCATTCGCGAAACCAAAAACTCATTTCTATAACGTAGGGATCTCAGCCGGCGGCTACGTCACCAACCCCAAAACGAAGAAGAAGGTCAACTATGCATCTCACGTCGAATTTGGCACGAGCAGACAGAGGCCTCAGCCGTTCATGCGCCCCGCATATGAGGGAAACAAACACAATATCCTGAGAATAATAAAAGAGGGACTGAGGAAATGAGTGAGGAACTGGGTCTTCTAATCCAGATCAAAGCCGACATCCAAACCGCATTATCCGCCATGCAGAAGACGGCGGATGCGACGGCCAACCTCGGGTCAACCAGCGACCAGGCATCCACGCGCGTTGAGAACCTTCAGCGGAAGATTGAGGGCAACGCCGCCTCGACGAAGGACCTCATTCAGGGCTTCAGCGGCGTGGCTACCAGCGCGTGGGCCCTCTACCAGGGATACGACCGACTAATCGACACTCAAGTCAGCGTGGATAAGGCCATGCTGGGCGCAAAGTCCTCCGCCAACGCCGCCGAGGACGCCCAGAGGAGATACGCCGCCACGGTGGAGAAGTTCGGGCCAGCGAGCGAGCAAGCAACCTCCGCCCTGAAGGACCTCGAAATAGCCCAGGAGCGGGCAAGCGTCTCGCAGGACCGCGCCACCATGGTGACGGATAACCTGAAGGAGAGCTACGTCGGCTTCGCCCTCGGAGTCATCCCCGCGTCGATAACCATGATCGCCGGCCTTGACAAGACCATGACGGGCCTGGGCCTCAGCACCACGGTGAGCAGCTTCATCGCCGCCACCGCCGGCACGGCCTGGGCCGTCCTCACTGGGAAGATCGCGCTGACGACCGTGGCGACCGGCATAATGACCGCCGCCCAGGCAGCTCTAAACGCGGTGATGGCAATCAACCCGATATTCCTCGTGGTCGCCGCCCTCGCCGCCCTAGTCATCGGCCTCAAATGGGCCTACGACAACGTGGAGCCCTTCAGGAACGCCGTCGACGCCCTCGGCAGGATACTCGCCGAAAAGCTCAAGCCGATCCTCGACATGATCGGCGGGGCGCTGCAGAGGATAGGCGACTTCTGGGGCTGGCTCACCGGTCAGACGCAAAGGGCGAATGAGGAGCAGACCGCCGCCATCGAGCAGGCGACCCAGGCCCAGCTCGCCGACATCGACAAGCGGTACTCCGAGATGGAGGCCACGGCAGAGTCCTCGTATAAGAAGCAGGTCGACGACGCCGCGAAGAAGTGGCTCGACCAGCTCAACGTCGAGGCCACCGGTTTCGACAAGGTCGTTGAGGAATACAATAAGCATTACGACAAGCTCGAAGACGAAATAAGCAGCGCCCTCGAGAAGCAGATCCGAGACATAGAGAGCAGCTTCAAGGACCAGGAGAGCGTCGTCAAGGACGCCCTCAGCGCTAACCTCGATAAGATCAAAGAGTCCTACCGGACTCAGATAGATGAGATCAAAACCCAACTCGATATACAGTTAAGCACCACCGAGGCTAACTACGGCTTACTTATCGACGCCGCCAAGACGAGTCTCGATGATATCAAAGAGACCTACAAGAACCAAACCGAGTCAATCAAAGAAGAATACCGATCACAACTCGATGAGACGACGAATTACTACGACAACCTAATAGGCATTGTTGAAGGCGGACTCAGCGAGATCACCGGGGCGAGGCGCAAGGACCTCGACGACCTCGAGCTCAACTTCCTGCTTCAGAAGGAGGCCGCCGACAACGCATACGCCAGTGGCCAACTAACTAAAGAACAGTATGAGAAAACCATCAGCGACCTCGAGAAGACCTACAATGCTACGCGAAGCGCGAAGAGCCAGGACTACAGGATACAGGAACTGCAATACGAGGAGGCTCACGCTGGCGAACTCGAGGCCCTCCAAGCAGAGAAGAGGGACGCAGTCACCAAGATCAAGGCCGAGGAGAACACCCGTCTCGCAGCCCTCGAGGATCAGTACCTAGCCGACCAGAAGACGGCCGCGCAGGAACTCGAGCAGCTCCAGTCGGATCTAAAAGACGCCCTAACCACCATCAAGGACGAGGAGACCGCCAAACTAAAGGCGATGGAGACGCAGCACGAAACAGACATAATGACCCTGAAGCAGACAGCGGCAGAACAGATCGCAGCCCTCGAGGAGAAGAGAGTCGGGGAGGAGCAGATAGCCAAGGCCGAGTCCGACGCCAAGATCGTGGCGCTCGAGGCGCAGAGGAAGACGGACATCAATACCATCAGGGCTGAGATGAAGACGATGGCCGACAAGTTCCAAGCAGACCTCAGCAAACTTGAGACCGATAAGGCAACTGAGAGAAACACCATCGTAAGCAAGGCTGAGGCCGACAAGAAGGTCATCGAGGAAAAGGGCCACGCGGGCAGCCTCGCGGCGATGGACGCCTACCGCGAGAACGCGAGGATCAGGAACGAGGCGATGGCGACGAGCCTCGGCAACATCTGGAGCGGGATGGTCTCGGCGGCGCAGAGCGCCTGGAACTGGATCCTCAGCATCTTCAGCCAGAGCGTCCCGGCGCCCACTTACCCTACTCCTCCAAACCCAATCTACCCCGCGGCGCCCCTTGACGGGGGATTAGATGGCACGGTTCAGCATGAGGGTTATCCTCCGGGGGCGACTGGACGGACGAGAAATTATGAGACCGGTGAGATGGAATGGGTTTACGGGCAACACGGATTTGAGGGTGTAATAACCAAACCCACGCCCATGATCGTCGGTGAGGCGGGGCCCGAGTGGGTCAGCGTCACCCCGATGGGAAGGGGCGGGGGAGGCGGAGGTGGGGCAGATCGCTCGATAACCTTCAACTTCACCATCCAGGGGAACGCCGATGAGGCGACCGCCCGCCTCGCGGCGGACTTGATCCTTAAAACGCTTAGAAAATATTGAGGACTGCGTGGATAAAATATGTGGTTCGCGAAGGTCCAGGTTACTGATTTAAGCAGCGTAGTTCATGACATTAGCCCCGGCGTCCTTGGGTATGGAGACGCCCTCAAGCTGAGCCTCGACCACCTGATAGCGGACGACTTCACCTTCACCCTAGAGGACTACGACGGCACCAAGAGGCTATGGCTAGAGCGAGGCTGCATCGTAGAAATATTTCTCGACACCTTCACGCCGCCGACCACCCGGCGCCTATACGGCATGGTGGAGGAGGTAAAGGAGACGTGGCCCCTGCCGACCACCATAATGGTCGAGGTGAGGGGCCGCGACGTGTTCAGCGTCTACCTGGACCGGATAATCATGGAGACCTACCTGAACAAGGAGGTCAGCCTGATCGTGGCGGACCTGTTGACGAAATACGCGCCGGCAGTGGTCCAGACTGACATCGACGTGACGGCGACGACCCTCGACGACGCCCGGTTCCCATACCGGTCCCTCCGGGAAGTGCTCGACTACCTGGCGAATGTAAGCGGCTTCACCTACCGCTGCACGCCTTGGCCCAACTTCTACTGGAAGGAGGCGAAGACGGAGGACTCGGGCGTCACCTACGACCAAACCGATCTCTCCCCCGGCGACACCGAGAAGCTGTCGAGCCTGTACCCCATAAAAAACAGGGTCTACGTCCTCGGCGGCTACTACTACGAGGTAGACCGGGAGCAGCTGATCCACGCCGCCGCAGTAAACACGAAGGACTACTGGTACGCCCAGAGCTTCACGCCCCAGAGATCCAACCTCGACCAGATCAGCCTCTACCTTAAACGAACACTCAACCCGGCCAACCTTGAGGGGGAGATAAGGACAGACAGCGCGGGGCCGGATGCGAAGGTCGCCACGTTCAGCATCGATAAGGACTTTGTGGAGACCGCGGCAAGCTGGAGGCCTACCCGGATCGAGGCGACGCTCCTCATCGGCGTGAAGTACTGGATCGTCCTCCAGATAGTGGGCGACGTGACCGATTACTATGAGTGGTATCATGATAACTTGGCGGCGGGGGAGAACGCCTACAGCGTCGACGGCTCCGCCTGGACCGTGCAGGCTGCGAGCTACCGGATGGCGTATAAGACGCACTACAAGGTGCCCATCCTCGCCGCGAAGCAGGACTACGCCTCGGGCGGGGATTACCTGTGGCGGGAGCTCGTTCACGAGGATAGGGCGATTGTGAGCAGGGACGTGGCGCGGGCGACGGCCCAGGCGCTGCTCGACGAGTTGGCGGATGAGACCCCGAGCGTCAAGTCCCTGAAGACGGTGAACCAGGCCGTCATCCCGGATCGGGGTAAGCTGGTGACGCTGACCCTTGCGCCCCTCGGAATCGCCGCGGTGCAATACGTAGTGCAGAAGGTCTCCTTCAGCTTCCCCGGGGGACAGGACGGCGTCAACTACATGGACGTGGGCCTTGGCAGGTCGGCGGAGGAGCTCGCCGAGTGGCTGAACAGGCTGCGCCTAGACATCGACCGCACCAAAATAGGTTCATTCGGCGTAGACGTGGGCCTCGTCAACCTAGTTGAGGCAGTGGGGCCGGACACGGCGACGGCCCTAGACGCAGTCGTGGCGACGGAGCTGGCCAGCGGCTCATTCAAGATTGAGGCCGCAAATGTGGCTCGCGTTTCTTTCAGTGATATTGGCTGACTTAGGTTGATAAATTTAAATATTTAAAATCCCATATTTAATTATGCCACGCAAAGGCTACAAACAGACGGATGAACAGAAAAAACGCAAAAGCGAAGCCATGAAAGGACATAAATTAACTACTGAAACCAAAAATCGTATTAGTAAAACCCTAAAGAATCGGGAATATGTCGGTCCATTCAAGAAAGGTCATTCTATTCGAAACACAGGTCGAACTCATCTAAAAAAAGGAGCTATCCCTTGGAATAAGGGTTTAACTGGATATACCACATCTCGAAGGGGTCAGAAGCACACCGAAGAAACTAAACGGATATTGAGAGATAAACGTAAGAGTCAAGTATGTAGTGAGGAAACCAGACGAAAAATGAGCGCCACGAAGAAACGATTAGGAAATGACGCTTTGCTAAATTGGATTCAAAAAGAGGGATCTTGGAATAAGGGATTAACTAAGGAAACAGATCCGCGTGTGAGAAAAAACGGTGAGGCAGAACGGGGCAAGATCGTCTCTGAAGTAACTAAACAGAGACAGAGAAAAGCACGCTTGGGACATGTTATTCCTACGACGGATACGTCGATTGAAATTGCGTTACAAGAGGAACTTGATCGCCGAGGGAGAGTCTATGAGAAGCATTTACCTGTTGAAGGTATTTGTCAACCGGATATTGTTTTTCCAAGTTTGAAGGTGGCTGTGTTTGCCGATGGGGATTACTGGCATAGGAAGGATGAGAGAGCGATTGAGAAAGATCAGAGGCAAAACATGCTACTTAATGATAAAGGTTGGGTTGTTCTCCGTTTTTGGGAGCATGAAATTAATAAAGATGTCTCAGAATGTGTCGATAAAATTATAGAGGTGATTGGATGAAACTAAGAGATGAAGTACGGATAAAGGGCCGATGCCGGCTCACCATAAGGGACGCAAAAACGGGTGAGATTCTCGAAGAGACGGCGTGGAGGAACAACCTCGTCACGGACGACGGGGAGGAACTCTACGCCAAATTGATGAAGGGCGACGCCCTCGACCCATGCGGGTACTGTGCGGTGGGTTCCGGCTTCACGCCGGCGGCCGAGGGTGACTCGGCGATGGAGGCCGAGATAGGCCGCCTCGTGGTCACGAACATCTCCATAACCGGCTCCGCGGTCACATATGACACCTTCTTCGGAGCGGCCGACTGCAATGGAACGTGGTGGGAGATAGGAATGCTGACTTTGGCAGTGGGGGGTGTCCTCGTCGCCCGAACCGTGTTGGGTGCCTCAAAGACAAAAAACGCCACAAAAACTGTGACAGTGAGCTATGAACTTTCAGTGACTTGATTAAATTAAAATGAAGGAGGAGAAGTGAAATGGTTGGGGAAGGTCTCTGGATTGTCGCGGATGTAGTCACAGCCGCCAGGATGAATATGAAGACTCTGTACATCGGTGCGGCGGCGCCGGGCACCACTTATGCGGGGATGCTCTGGTTCGACACCGACGACGATAAGCTTTACCAGCGGAACGCGGCGGATGACGCTTGGATAGAACGTACCGGCGAACTAGATTCATCTCTCGGCGTAGATGACACGGGAAGCGGTATAATCACCGTCGACACCGTGGGCGAAAACGTCTCGGCGGGGGAGGTGCTCTTCATGGAGAGCGACGGCAAATACTGGAAGGCGGACGCGGACACGGCGGCGAAGATGCCCGCGACGGTGATGGCCATGGGGACTATACTGGCCGACGCCGCCGGAAAACTCCTACATGTGGGGTACTTCAGGCATGATGCCTGGGCGTGGGTGCTGGGCGCGGGGGCGGCTAATCTCCTCTTCGCGTCCGTCACCCCCGGGGCGATGAGCCAAACATCTCCCGTGGGGTCGGGTGATCAGGTGCAGGTCTGCGGATATGTGGTGACTGCCGACATAGTGTTCTTCAACCCGAGTTACGTGGTAACGGAGTTGGTGTAAGATGGGAACCGCAAAAATAATGGGTAAAGACTTAGATGACTTGGCTAAGATCATGGGTAAGGATATAATTAGCCTCGGAGACGCCGCCGTAGGCGACGTCAAGGACCCCAAGACATTCTACGCGGGCAGCACGGTGCTGAAGACGGGTACGATGCCGACGGTCGCCATAGCGGCGGCTAACGATGATTATCCCGCGGGCTACCACGCCGGGGACGTCGGTGGGTTGGACGCGATAGACGCTGATCTCGCATCTGCCAATATCAAGAGCGGCGTAACCATATTCGGTAAGGCGGGAACACTTGCGATCATTCATGACACGATGGGAACAGACATCAGTAGTCAAACTACTAAAGCATCGGCAAACATAGATTATGAGATTTCTAGTCAAATCGCTCCGGGTGGAGATACAACAATATTATCGGTGACTATCACGCTTGCCCAGGCTTCTGTTGTCGAGGGGTGTTTCTACGGAGATTTCAGATGCGTTAGTTCTGCGGATAATAGGGGCAAACTGAGGTTTTTCATAGATGGCGTGCAGCAAAGTGAGAGTGCAACTATTCAACTAAATGATTTTGGCTCCAAATATTCAAGTGCTAATAAAGCCTGTTCAAGTGGCGATCGAATCTTAAGGGTGGATGTTCATAGTTATGATTCTGCAAATCAATATTGTCATTATTCAGCTATGGTTTTTGGAGGTGCAACTAAGTTATGAGGATGACAATGCCTATAACGGGAACAGTGAAAGAAGAGAAGCCTTACATTGCCGGAGATGAGAATGACCCCATCAGAATGATAGATATAAAATTGGGAAATGTAAGCTGGAGACTCGTGTCTTTAGACCTAGAGAACGAAGCGATGGAGATAGAAGTTAAACCATCGGAGACAATAAATGATGCGGGTATTATTCGGCCAACTACTATACAGGAAAAAACACAATTTATCGAGGCGGCGAGAAACTGGTCACTAGAACGTATGCCAAAAGAGGCGTTATACGCCTTATCTAAATCTCCATATTTAAAGAACCCGTTTAAGAAACCCTAAATGGTTCCTGAGGTTGAGGTGGCTTTGTGGTATCTCCTACACGCCAAGTGTAAGCCCATCGAGTGGGCGAAGGCCGAGTTCCGCTGGCTCAAACCCGCGAAGGTGAGGGACAGCCAGTTCGGGGACGGCTACTTCAGCCTCCAGCTCAACACCATCTCACCCGAGAAGGCGTGGGTCCAGCAGAACTGCCTCCAAGTCACATCGGGGCAGGGCGTCTTCAAGCGGCTGATCTGGAACAGAACCCTCAGCATGAGGCCGACGGCGAACTACCAGACCACGGAGCTTCCCGAGGGCCTCACCGAGCGGATCAAGGGCTTCGGGGGGAGGCCCTTCCAGCAGGTCAACCTCGCCCTCATGGGGGACAGCATAACCATAGAAATCTTCGACTGGCCGGAGCTTATCTTCAAGGACAGGCTCCCATTCACCACCGAGCCCATCACCGCCATACAGGTGGTCGTGACGGGTTACGGAAATTACAGCCGGGCCCTCTTCGCCGAGGCGGAGTTTCTCATCACCGTGGAGGCGCCCGTGCCACTCTTCGCCCAGAGGATCGACCCGAAGGCGCTGGACTTCAACGCCCTGAAATGCGGAGTGCTGAGCCTCGTGGGCGCGACGTGGGAATCCTCAAACATGGGGCAGGAACTCTCGACGGGCGACAACTGCCCCGCCATCGGCATAAAGACGCTCCCAACCTAAATTCTATACTGACATACTCCCAGTCAAGCATATAACCCTAGGGGGTTCCTTGAATTCATGGTTGGCGGCTCCGCCGCTTACACCGCCTCCTCCGACTACGCGGTGGCGGCGAAGGGTGTAACCAACGGCGACTCCCACGATCACGTTGGTGGGGATGGGGCGCAGATCGACCACGGGGTTCCGGTGGCGCTACGTCCGGATCCTTGAGCGGGCGGGCCTCACGGAGAAGAGTGGGCGCCAGTATATGCTGCACATCCACACGCTGCGCAAGTTCTTCCGGAGCAACTCGGTGGGGGTCGACGTCAGCTTCAGGGAGCACTGGATGGGCCACAAGGGCGGGTACCAGGATGTGAGCTACTTCAGGGCTGAGGAGAAGAAGCACCTTGAGCAGTACAGGCGGATGCTCCCGAGCCTCAGGATCTATAAGGGGGGCGACGCCGAGGCGGAGCGTAAGATTGAGGAGATGCGGCGGAGCCTCGATGAGACTAATCGGAGGCTCGACGAGCTGGAGCGTGGGCGCTGAGGATCTTCGCCTGTTCGCAGATCCATTTAAGGGGGCATCTGCTCGTGTAGATGAGCGCCCCCGCCTCGTTCCGGTGCTCATGCTCCACGCAGTCTGGGTTCTCTGGGTCGTACTCATGGTGCTTAGGGCATACTGGGGTCATATTATAATGGCCTCCGGTTTGGGGCGGCTGAGGCCGAGGGATGCGAGTTCGGTGTCGATCCACTGCTCCACCTTCTCTATGACGGTGTCCTTGGCGTATTCCATGGGGCACTCTTCGTCATCAAATTCGGCGGTGAGGGTGACCTCCATGTTCTCGTAGGGCTGTGTCTGCACCTTGCGGCTGAAGCCGATGCTGTACTTCAAGACGTGGCCTCCTTGTATTCGGCTCCGCCGAGCTCGTGGAGCCTCTTCGCGAACTCTGCTCGGATCTCCACTATCTTAGCGTCGACGGATGTTTGTACGGTGGGGAGGTCGTCGCCGGTGAGTTCGACCTCGGCCTCCTGCGTGTACTCGTCGCGGTACTTGTGCTCGGGGTCGGGGACCCGTCCGAGGAGGCGGACACGCATAGAGACGCGGGCACTCATTTCTCGGCGTCCTCCCAGATCCTCTTAACCTCCTTCTCCGAGACGCCGAGGTACTCGGCGAGCTCAGAGACGGCGTACTCTCTCCCCTCCGCCGAGCCGATGTAACTACCCTGCATGAACAACTTTTTCGCATCCTTCATCTCCTCAGACTTCTCCCTTTCCCTCTTCGCCATCCGGGCCTGATTCTGAACGTAGGTCTCGAAGGCCTCGTAGCTGATCTTGTATCCGCCCATCATATCACCTTTAGTGGAGAGGATACGCCTCTCTTCGTCTCTGGATCTCCGCGTCCTCGCGGGCGATCCTCTTCCTGTCCTCTGCGGTGAGTTGGGGGGTCTCCACCACGATTACCCAGGTGGGGAGGTCTTCCGTTCTTCTCTGCCTGTTCAGCGCCGCTCTGTTTCCCATTCTTACTAACCTCAAATGTAGCATTACAGTGTTAATATTTAAGGATTGTGGAATTATAGAATTGCATAATATTTAAATGTGGGATGTGATAATGCTTTAATTGGCGAAAGATGTAATGGGAACCATGCCGAAGCTGAACATAATCCTCGACGAGAAACTCAACAAGAGGGTCCGAAAATACCTCTTCGACACCTACCCGGACTCCCAATACGGGAAACTCAAGAACGTAGTCGAAGAGGCCCTCAAGGAGTACCTTGACAAGAAGGGATACTAAGTGTCAACACGGCAAATTCTCCTCAATTTGATGGGATCTAAATGCTCAATTTGCGGGTCGACTGAAAAACTGGAGATCCATCATAAGGACCACGACCGAGGCAATAATGAGATCAAAAACATAGAACTTCTTTGTTTTAAGTG
>Ga0315295_10001508_pt1 | contig 19965 bp, 16 predicted proteins | sample YL17G14_0_MG_FD_204453 | JGI IMG/M metagenome (GOLD analysis project Ga0315295, IMG submission 204453) | Sediment microbial communities from Yellowstone Lake, YNP, Wyoming, USA - YL17G14_0 | ecosystem: Environmental > Aquatic > Freshwater > Lake > Sediment | place: USA: Wyoming | collected...
GCTGCTGACCGCAAGGTGGTGGCTCCTGCCCTGGGTCGAGGCCAGGATGAGGCACCTCGAGGGCACCGGCACCCGGCTCTACTGGGTCCCCGGCGCCTGCTACACGGCCGGCGCCCTCCTCGGAACCGCGCTCGCGGCAGTCGCGAACCACCTGTTCGTGCTCCCGGGATTCCTGGGAAGCACGCGCGCCGTGATCCTGACGTTCATCTACTCACTGGTGTTCACGGGCCTCTTCCTGGGGATCAACTACGCCCTCGTCTTCTACCGGGAGGCCCTCGAGCGCGCCCGGGCCGTCGAGCAGGTGCGAGCCGAGCTGGCGCAGGCCGAGTTGCGCGCCCTGCGGGCACAGATGCAGCCACACTTCCTGTTCAACGCCCTCAACACCATCGCCGCCCTCATCGCCGAGAACCCCCGCGCGGCCGAGGATACCGTGACCCGCCTGGCCGAGGTCTTCCGCTACGTGTTGGCCGGCTCCGGCCACGAGTGCGCCCCGCTCGGGGAGGAGCTGGCCTTCGTGCGCGACGTGCTGGCCATCGAGCGCCAGCGCCTGGGCGAGCGGCTCCAGGTGGTCGAGACGGTGGAGCCGGGGCTCGAGGGCGTATCCGTTCCCGCGCTGGTACTGCAGCCGCTGGTCGAGAACGCCGTCCGGCACGGCGCCGGCGCCCGCCCCGAGGGCGGGACCGTGCGGATCACCGCGCAGCGGGCAGACGGGCTGCTCGTGCTGGAGGTCGAGGACGACGGCCCGGGCATCGACGAGCGCATCGCCCCGTCGGGCACGGGCTTCGGGCTCCACTCGGTGCGGGAGCGGCTGCGGGCGCTTGGCCCTCCGCACGCCATCGAGGTCCACTCCCGTCCCGGAGCGGGCACACGGATCCGCTTGACCCTTCCCCTAGACCAAGCCCGCCCGGCGGGCGCTTGAGGAGCAACCTCATGAGAATCCGCTTCCTCTTCCTCGCGATGCCCGTCCTCATCCTCTGCTGCGCCTCTCCAGTCCGGGCCGCAGACCCGGGTGCGGTGGCCTCGGCGCGACGCGCGCTCCAGGCCGCGGTCAGCCAGGGCCAGCTCGAGCCGCTCATGAAGGCCCGGGCCCGCTACCAGGCCCTCTCGGCCGCGGAGCCGGGCTCGGCCCTGCTCCACTACTGGGTCGCCGTGGCGACCTGGCGCACCGTGCCCCTCCTGCAGGAGAAGGACCGCACCCAGGCCGAGCGCATGTGCCAGGACGGCCTCGACCACTGCGAGGCCGCCCTCAAGCTGGACCGCGGCTTCGCGGGCTGCCACGCGATCAAGGCGGCGCTGCAGGGTCTGATGCTGCGCTTCCGCCCCGCGGAGATGATGACGCTGGGCCTGGCGATCGACGAGAGCTTCGGACGGGCCCACGACCTCGACCCCAAGGAGCCCCGGGCCTGGCTCCTGGATGGCATCAACGCCCTGCACAAGCCGGAGCCCTTCGGGGGCGGCCCCGCTGCTGCGCTGCTGCTGCTCCGCAGGGCGGAGGAGATCTTCGCCGCCGGAGCACCGGCCGACAGCACCGCCCCCGACTGGGGGCACGACGACACCTTGCTGTGGATGGGGCGGGCCGCGCTCGCGAAGAAGGACTCCGCGGCGGCCGAGACCCTGTACCAGAAGGCCCTCGAGGTGAATCCCGAGCACGCCTGGATCCGCCAGGTTCTCCTGCCCCGCCTGCGCGCGGCCCGCTCCGGGAAGGGCACACCTTGACGCGCATCCTCCCCCTGGTGGGCCTGCTGCTGGTGGCCCTGTCGGCCACCGCGCGAGCCATCGAGGTGACCGGCACCGTCACCGACCGCGCCGGCCGGCCCATCGAGTACGCCAGCATCGCGGTGCCGGCCCTCAAGCTGGGGGCGGCAACGGACGAGTCGGGCCGTTTCCGCCTGCAACTGCCCCCGGGCCTGGCCATCCTGCAGGTGAGCCAGATGGGCTATGAACGGGCGCGCCTCGAGGTGCGGGTAGCCCCCGGCATGACCCCCCTGCGCATCGCGCTCAACGACCAGCCCATCGAGCTCTCGGAGGTCACGGTGAGCGCCTCATCCTTCGGCAAGACCGGGAAGGCCGAGGGCCCCGTGCTCTCCCGCCGCGACGTGCTCATGACGCCCGGCGGGGCCGCCGACGTGTTCCAGTCACTGCGCGCCCTGCCCGGCATCAACGCTCCGGCCGACGGGGCGGCCGTCTACGTGCGGGGCGGGCCGCCCGAGGAGAGCGTCATCCGGCTCGACGGCTGCGACATCGGGCACCCCTACCACTACGAGCGGGCCTCGGGCGGGTTGTTCGGCTCCCTCGATCCGTACATGGTCCGCAGCGCCTTCTTCTCGAGCGGGGGCTTCTCGGCGAAGTACGGCGGAGCCGTCTCCGGGGTGCTCGACATCGAGATGGAGGACCCACGCGACCTGCGCACCGCCACGCTGGGCGCCAACCTCGCCGGGTTCTCGGCCTCGGGCACCGCCCCGCTGGTGCGGGGGCGGCTCTCGGGCTCGGCCTCGCTGCGCCTGAGCGTGCCCGACCTGCTCTTCAGGCTCTACGGCAGCAGCAACGACTACGAGACGGCGCCGGTGAGCCGGGACGGCACCGCCCGCATGCTGTGGCGCTACTCCCCGACCGGGCGGGCGACCCTGATGTGGCTCGCCTCGGGGGACCAGGTGCGCGTGCGGGCACGCTACCTCAACGTCGAGGACCGCTACGCCGACCACATGCGCACCGACTTCGGCGCGCTGCGCTTCGAGGACGCCTTCGCCGGGCGGCTGGCCCTGCACGGCCAGCTCTCGGTGCAGGGCTATGGCTCCGGCTGGAGCTTCGGCCCCGTGGACGCCACGCAGCTCGAGCGCGCGCTGCAGGGGAGCCTCGACGCGCTCTGGTCGCTCACGCCACGCCACGAGCTCGCGCTGGGGACGGTGTGGCGGAGGCGCGATACCGGGATCCGGGGCACCTTCCCCGCCGACAGCACGGACTTCTCGCCGGGGGCGCCCACCAGGCGGTACGACACCCATCCCGTCCTCGACGCGGCGGGCTTCTACCTCGAGGACAAGCTGCGCCTCGGCGGCCCCTTCTACGCCACCCTCGGCGCGCGACTCGACCGTCTCTCGACGAGCGGCGTCTGGACCTGCGACCCGCGCGCGGCGTTGGCCTGGCGGGTGGACGATCACCAGACCGTCCGGCTGGCCACGGGGCGCTACCACCAGCCGGCCGCGGCCCGCTTCCTCGACCCCCTCTACGGCAACCCCCGCCTCGAGCCGCTCGAGGCCCGTCACGTCATCGCCGGCTACGAGTGGAAGTCGGAGTACGGGAACGTGCGCCTCGAGGCCTATCGCAAGGACTACCGGCATCTCGTGCGCGTCGATCCCGTCACCTGGTACGCCGGCGACGGCCGGGGCTACGCGCGCGGCGTGGATGCCTTCGTGCAGGGCACCCACCGATGGCTCTCGGGCTGGGTCTCCTACGGCTGGCTCGACACCCGGCGCCACGAACTGGACGACCCGCGCCTGCTGCCCACGGCCTACGGGGTGGAGCACACCCTGACACTGGTGGCGCTCTACCAGGCCTCCTCCCGCACGAATCTCGGCGCCCACTACGCCCATGGCTCCGGGCAACCCTACACGCCGGTCGTGGGACGCGTATGGGACGGGGTCCGGGGGATCTGGCGGCCGGTCTTCGGCGAGAACCACTCGGCCCTCATCCCCCCCTACCACCGGCTCGACCTGCGCGTCACGCGACTCTTCACCCCGCCCCGCGTGCTCGGCCTGCGGCCCAGCAGCAGGTGCGTGGGCTACATCGAGGGGCTCAACGTGCTCGGCATCCGCAACGTGCTGGAGTACGAGTGGAACACCGACTTCACCGAGCGCAGCGCGCGGGAGTCCTACTTCGCCCGGCGCATGCTCGTGGCCGGATTCATGCTGACGTGGTAATCCTCCCCCCATGGAACGCCGCCCGCTGCGCGTGGTGATCGTGGACGACGAGCCGCTGGCCCGCGCGCGGGCCCGGCGGCTGCTGGCCGAGGCCGGCGAGGTCGTCGTCGCCGGGGAGGCCGGCTCGGCCGAGGAGGCCCGGCGCGTGCTGCACGAGACCGCCCCGGACCTGCTGCTGCTCGACATCCAGATGCCCGGGGAGGACGGCTTCGCCCTGCTCGCGAGCCTCGAGCGCCGCCCCGCCGTGATCTTCGTCACGGCCTACGACCAGTACGCGGTGCGGGCGTTCGAGGAGAACGCCGTGGACTACCTGCTCAAGCCCTTCCGGCGCGAGCGGCTGGTCGCGGCCCTCGAGCGCGCTCGCCGCGCGCTCGCCGACCCCGCCGAGCTGTCGCGGCGCCTGGAGGAGCTGCTGGGCTCGCTCGCGCGCCCGGGCGCGACGGCGCTCGAGCGCCTCACCGTGCGCGTGGGCAACCGCCAGATCATCCTGCGGGTCGACGAGGTGCTCTGGTTCGGCGCGGAGGAGAAGCTGGTCTTCGCGGCCACGGCCAGCGGCCGCCACTACGTGAACTTCACGCTCGACCAGCTCGAGAAGCGGCTCGACCCCAGGCGCTTCGCCCGCATCCACCGCGGGGTCATCGCCAACCTCGACCACGCCGCCGCCCTGCGCCCCGGCTTCGCCGGCACCTGGCGTCTGCAGTTGCGCGACGAGAAGCGCACGGAGCTGCCCGTGAGCCGGGCACGGGCACGGGCGCTGCGCGAGCGGCTCGGAGCCTAGGCGGCGCCGCGCGCGGCGGCGTGGCGCCGCGCCAGCAACAGCAGGTACCAGCCCAGGCAGACGAGCAGCGCCGCCTCTCCCTCGGGGGCCGACGACTCGATCTCGACCCGGGTCGAGGCACGCGGGAACGTGAACCGGTGCCGGAAGGCCACGACCGCGCTACCGTTCATGTCCTCGAAGCGGTGCGTGGTGCTCCAGAAGGACTCCCGCCTCCACACCAGCTCGCGCCCGCCCTCGAGCCGCAGCACGCCGCGGCGCCAGTAGCGCTGCAGGGTGGCGACCGGGACGTCGCTGCCCTCCGCGAAGACCAGCACCTGCTCGCGGAAGAAGCCCCGGCGCCGGATGAGCCAGCGCCCCTCGGCTGAGCGCGCCTCGGCGGGACCGAGCATCAGGAAGCCGGGCCGCCAGGCGAGCGTGGCGAAGGGATCCCCGTCGGTCTCGCCCCGCTCCACCAGATCGAAGGTGCGTGACAGCAGGCTGCGGGGCCTCCAGATGACCTCGCGCCCGACGGCCTCCTTGATCGCTCTCATCGCTCGATTCCCTCCCGCGTGCGCGCCGCGCCGCACCTCACATGAAAGGACCTTCAGGCAGCGAGCGCAAGCAGGAAGGCGGGCGTGTTGCCGTCCTGTTACGGCGGCCCGTCGTCCACTTGACCTCGCGGCCCGCACAGTCTATGAAGTCACTGCAAACGCGTGGCGCGTCACGGACGACCGCTAGACTTTTCTCGCCCGAGGAGAGCCTCCCCATGGCCGTCGCCTACGCGCAGCCCGCCCACACCCCCGAGTTCCACACCCGCCGCACCCAGAACTGGCTCGTGCTGGGCCTCACCTACGCCGCGATGTACATGGCGAGGTACAACTTCCCGCTCGCCAACAAGGCGCTCTCGGACACCTACGGCTGGGACAAGGCGCAGGTCGGGGCCATCATCAGCTCGGCCACGCTGCTCTACGGCGTGGCCGCCCTGCTGAACGGCCCCATCGCCGACCGCCTGGGCGGGCGGCGCGCCATGCTGATCGGCTCCTGCGGCGCCTTCGTCTTCAACCTGCTCTTCGGCCTGGGCGCCTACCTCGGGGCGCTCGGCACCGGCCCCCTGCTGCTGGGCTACTTCGCGACGACCTGGACGCTCAATATGTACTTCCAGTCGTACAGCGCGTTGTCGCTCATCAAGGTGAACTCCGGCTGGTTCCACGTCAGCGAGCGGGGCATCTTCTCGGCCATCTTCGGCTCGATGATCCAGAGCGGCCGCTTCCTGGTGTTCCTGCTGCTGGCCACGCCGTTCGTCATCGCCCTGCCCTGGCAGTGGCGCTTCTTCATCCCGGCGGGCATCGTCGCCCTGATGTCGGTCTTCACCTTCCTCGTGGTGCAGGACTCCCCCAAGGAGGCGGGCCTCGGCGACTTCGACCCGCAGGACGCCACCAGCGGCGACACCGAGAAGATCACCCTGCCCTACGTCCTGCGCCGCGTGTTCACGAATCCGGTCGCCATCACCATCGCCGTGGCCGAGTTCTGCACCGGGTTGGTGCGCCAGGGCTTCGAGCAGTGGTTCCCGCGCTACATGCAGGAGGTCCAGCACCTGCAGCTGGACAACCCCATCTTCCAGCGGAACGCGCTGGCCGTGGTGGGCGCGGGCATCGTGGGGGCGTTCATCGCCGGCTACGCCTCGGACAAGGTCTTCGGCCACCGGCGCCCGCCGGTAGCCTTCATCGGCTACGTGCTCCAGGTCGCGAGCCTGGCCGTGGTGTGGCGCGCCCCCAGCCTCACGGCCGTCATCATCGCCTTCATCGTGAACTCGCTCGCCATCTCCATGGTGCACTCGATGCTCTCGGGCACCGCCTCCATGGACTTCGGCGGCAAGCGCGCCGCCGCCACCGCCGCCGGGCTCTTCGACGGCATGCAGTACGTGGGTGGCTCGTTCGTGGGCTACGGGATGGGCCTGATGCTCGAGAACTTCGGCTGGGGCGCGTGGGGCCCGAGCATGATCGGCTTCGCGGGCGTGGGCGCCGTGCTCATGCTCTTCCTCTGGAACGCCCGGCCGCGCAGGCACGCCGCGCTGCACTGAGGCGCACACCCCCGGCCGCGACGAAGTGGAGCGGGCCTCCCCGCGGGAGGCCCGCTCCGCTGCCCGGTACGCCGCCGCCCTATGCGGCGTTGGCGCCGTTCTTCGCCAGCTCAGCGATGCGCAGCTTCTCCGCGCGGGTCAGGAACCAGACCGCCACCAGGATGAAGAGCACCGAGACCCAGTCCTGGATCGAGGGGAACTTCGATCCGAAGACGAAGAACATCACCAGCGTCGCGGTGGTGCCGGCCAACAGCGAGGTGAGCCGGTTCACCAGGCCGGCGAAGGTGGCCGTGCGGCCCTTGAACATGAAGATGAAGACCGAGAAGAAGGCGATGATCCCGTACGGGATCCCTGAGAACATGGCCGCCGCGTCGGGGCTCTGGACCGCGGCATGGAAGTCCGTCACCGCGGTGGCGGTCCAGCCGAACGCCGGGCCGCCGAAGTAGACCAGCGACGCGATCGCCACCATCGTGACGCTGGCCGAGATCTGCTCGACGAAGAAGAACCCCTGGTTGTCGAGCGGCACGCCCTTCGCCCGCGTGTTCTTGAAGTAGTTCATGATGTAGATGCGGACCGCGTAGGCCGCGATATAGAAGCTCATGATCGTCATGGCCGCGGAGGAGTGCAGGAAGTCGAAGCTGCCCGCCGTGGCGCCCGGCCTGTAGCCGATCCAGTGGACGACGTCGAGACCCTGCGCGTGCATCGCCTCCTCCACCGGCAGGAGCACCACGTTGGTGGCCACCGCCAGCAGGGCGAAGAGCACGGCCCAGTTCTCCTCGGCGTAGACCCGCTTCTTCAGGATGCCCTGCTGGATCTGCACAGCGTCCACCAGGCGGCTGATCACGATGATGCTGCCCCGCATGATGACCATGGCCACCATGACCGAGATGGGGAGCGTGTACATGAGCGTCGTCGTGGGGATGACGATGGCCGTGCAGATGCCGGACGGGATGATGTAGGCGGCCTCGGAGGGGACGGCGAGCGGCCCCCACCTCACGAGACGGTTGGACTTGAAGCGGAACCAGCCCAGCAGGATGGCCACCACGATGGCGAGCAGGCTGCTCCCCAGCGTGTTGTTGAAGAGGAACGCCATCTCCGGCATGCGGGGGTTGGGACCGCCCGTGAACACCTTCGCGAAGATGCCGGTGAGGACGTAGAAGAAGAAGTAGCCTGCGCAGAGCTGGAGCAGACGCCCGGTGCTCCCGGACGTGGTCTTCCACATGGCCACACCCTCCGTGGTGCTTCAACCATGGGTTATCGGCCGGCCGCCAGGGGCGCTCCACCGGCCGCGCCGGCCGGGGCGCATCCTGCGCCGGCGACCGGGCATTTCGGCAACCCAGACTAGCACTTGCCCGCCCCCCGCGCAGCCCCGAAAGCCCGGCGCCGGCCCAGACAGGCACGCGGCGGGGCGCCGACGCCGGCCGGGGAGCGAGCGTGTTTCTAGAGTAGCCGCTCCCCGGTCGGCGCAAGCCCCGCCGCCCCCGATCGAGGCACGCGGGCCGGCACGGGTCCGCTCAGACCTTGGGGTGGGCGGTGCGGACCGCGTATCCCCCGTCCGGCAGCGGCACCCGTTCGTAGTCCGAGAACAGGTGCGGGGACTCGCGGCGCATGATCTCGAGCACCTGGAGCGCCACCTTGCGGATCTCCACGTCCGCCGCCTCCGAGCCGCGCATCTCGATGAAGTGGCGCAGGGCCCGGGCGTTCCCCGTGATGAAGATGCGGGTCTCGGTGGCGTTCGGGAGCACCGAGCGCGCGGCCTGCCGCGCCAGCTTGCGTCGCAGGGTGGCGTCGGGCTCGCTGGCGTAGTGCTTCTCGAGCCCCGCCACGAGCCGGTCGTAGGCGTCCCGGGCGGCGTTCACCGACTCCGTCCACACCGCGTGCAGCGCGGGATCGGCGGCGATGACGTCGGGCTCGACGTAGGGCGACTCCGACTCGTTCACGTAGCGCTGGGAGAGCTGCGAGTACGAGAAGTGCCGGTGCCGCACCAGCTCGTGGGTGAAGGAGCGCGACACGCCGGTGACGAGGAAGCTCCAGACCGCGTGCTCCAGCACGGAGCCGTGCCCCACCTCGACCAGGTGCTCGAGGAACTCGCGGTTGGTCTTGCGGCCCTTGCCGTAGGACATGTAGCAGAGCCGGCCCGCCATCTCGGCCAGCCGCTCGGCGCCCACCTCGGTGTCGGTCGCCCAGGCCAGCTCGTGGTCCGAGAGGAAGCGCTCGATGGCCTCGGGGTCCACCACCTGGCGACCCACCAGGTAGACGTGCGGCTCGCGGATGATCCTCAGGGGGCGTGAAGGACTGGCGCTGGCCGCGTCCATGGCGTGGGGCTCCTCCTGTCGTGGGTCGGTGCGGGTGCGGTGCGTCGCACTCTAGCAAATGGGGCGCGGCCCCGGCCACCGCGCGCGGGGCGCACCCGAGGACGCGCCGGGGCTCAGGATCCCAGCCGGCGCACCTCCTCGCGCACGCGGCGCATCACCAGGTCCACCTCGTCGTCGCGCGTGTAGAAGTGCGGCGCCATCCGCAGCCCCACGCCCGGTCGGTGGTCGAGCAGCACGTCCGAGGCGAGCAGCGCCTGGCACACCTCGGCGGCGCGCGGCACGTCGAGGCACACCGTGCCGCCGCGGCGCTCCGGCTCGCGCGGCGAGACCACCCGGAACCCGTACTCGTCGGCCAGGGCGATCATGCGCCCGGTCTGGCGCAGGGACTTCCGGCGGATGTCGGCGGTGCCGATGCGCTCGACGATCTCGTAGCCCGGTCGCGCCGCCGCGTAGGCCGGGATCGAGGTGGTGCCGGTGTAGAAGCGGCGCGCGCCCGCGTCGCGGCGCGTCGGTCCCGGGTCGAAGGCGAAGGGTTCGGCGTGGGCGAACCAGCCCGTGACCGCCGGCTCGAGCCGCTCGCGCACTCGCGGGCTCACGTAGAGCCAGCCCGCCCCCGGGCCACCGCACAGCCACTTCACCGAGCCGCCCGTCACGAGGTCCAGGTCCAGCGCCGCGACGTCCACCGGGACGGTGCCCACCGACTGGTAGGCGTCCACCAGGACCAGCGCGCCGCACTCGTGCGCCCGCCTCACCACGGGAACCAGGTCCAGCAGCTCCGCCGTGCGGAACAGCACGTGCGACAACGCCACCACGGCCGTGCGCTCGTCGATGGCGGCGACGACGTCGGCCACCTCGACGTGCCGCGACGTGGTGTCCGCCGGGCCGTCGGGGCGCGGCCGCGCCGGCACGCGCACGAGCTCCGCCCCGCGGCGCGCCAGCCCCTCGTAGAGGTAGAGCACCGAGGGGAAGTCCTCCTCGGTGCAGACCAGACGCCGCCGCGCCGCGGCGAACTCGACGCCGGAGAGCGCCACGGCCTGGGCGATGGTCACGTTCTCGAACAGGGTCACGGTGCCGGGGGCCGCGCCCAGGATCGACGCCAGCACGTCGGCGGTCTCCATGGGCAGCCGGAACCACTCCTCCTCCCAGGCCCGGATGCCCCGCGCCATCCACAGGTGCGTGTAGCGGCGCAGCGCCTCCTCCACCCCGCGCGGCATGGCGCCGAGCGTGTGCGAGGCGAAGTGGAGCGTGGCCTCCACCGTGGGGAACTCCCGTCGCCACTCGAGTAGCGGGTCGTGCGCGGCAGCCGTGGGACTCATCTCGCTCTCCAGGTCACGCCGCGCGGCCGCGGCGGGCTCCCCTCAGACGGCGGTCCGCCCCGGGAAGCCGTCGAGCACCAGCCGCACGGCCTCCTCCGGCGTGTCCGCCACTCGGACGTAGCCGAACAGCTCCGGCAGCACGAGGTCCGGACGGCGCTGGGCCTCGAGCCAGTCCCGCCACGGCGCCCCCAGCAGCACCAGCGGCGCCTGCGGGCGCGCGTGCGCCAGGAGCAGGTTCCAGGTCAGCAGCACCTCGGTCAGCGTGCCCACGCTGCCGGACACCGCGATGAAGGCGTCGGCGCGGTTGATGATGTGGCGCAGGCGCTCGAACAGGTCGGGCGTGTGGACGCGCTCCTTCACCCAGCGGTTGGCGGGGCCACGGCGCTCGAAGATCTCGACCGTCACCCCGATCACGTGCCCACCCGCCTCGTGGGCCCCGCGCGAGCAGGCCTCCATGGCGCCGCCGTAGCCGCCCGTGATCACGTCGGCGCCGCCCCGGGCGAGCAGGCGGCCGAGCGCGCGCGCCTCCTCGTACTGCGGGCCCGGCTCGCGGATGGTGCTGCTGCCGAAGACGGCGACGAGCGGGCGCGGTCTCGCGGACGGTCCGGACACGCCCTCAGTCCCCCGGCCGGTTCACGTTGCGCGTGATCCCGGCGTCGCGCACGTCGAGGTAGCCGACCAGGCGCGCGCTGCGGCGCACCGCGTCGCTCAGGTCCCGGGCCGCGGCGTCCTTCGCCACGGCGCGCGCCAGCGCCGCCGAGAGCGCCAGCGGGTGCCCGCGCCGGCCGCGGAAGCGCGGCACCAGCGCGTACGAGAACCCCACGCGCACCTTCGAGGTGCGCGAGGCGCGCAGGGCCTGCGCCATCACCGTCGCCAGGGAATGCACGGTGGCGGGCTTCACCGCCGGATGGTCCACGGGCAGGACCATCACGGCCTCGGGCCCGAAGCGCAGCGCCTTCGCGAGCCCCGCCCGGGCGGACGAGTACATGCCCTTCCGCCAGGCCCGGTTGACCACGAAGTGCACCTCCAGCTTCTGGGCCTTGTGGCGGTGCGCGGCGTGCAGCTCCTCGTCGAAGCAGCCCGTCCCCACCAGCCGCACGAACTCCTCCTCGGTGCGCCGGCGGATCGCCGCGGCGTCCTTGCCCAGCACCACGACCACCGTGTCGCACGCACACCACAGGTTGCGGATGCCGTGCGCGATGAAGCTCTCCGGACCGATCTTCGCCAGCGCCTTCGGGCGGCCCATCCGCGTCGAGGCGCCGGCGGCCAGCAGCACGCCGACCATCATGGACGTTCGACCTCCCTCCCGGCCGCGGGCGTCCCGGCGGCCCCTTCCGGTGAAGACTCCAGCTGCGACTCCGCCTCCCCCGCCGCCTCCCCGGCCCGTTCCCAGCCCGGCGCGATCGCCACGCCCCGGCGCACCGCGATGAGCTGCGCCAGCACGCTCACCGCGATCTCCTCCGGCGTGGTCGCGCCGATGGAGAGCCCCAGCGGGGTGTGGAGCCGCGCGACCTCCTCCTCGCCGAAGCCGTGCCCGAGCAGGCGGCGCAGGAACGTCCGCTGCTTGGAGCGGCTCCCGATCATGCCCAGGAAGCGCAACGGACGCTTGAGCAGGATCTGCACCACGCGGTGATCCAGCGCGTGATCGTGCGTCACCACGCAGGCGTAGTCCTCGGGCGTGAGCTCCAGCGCCCGCGCCGCGTCCTCGGGGTCCTGGCAGCGCACGGCGGCCCCGGGGAAGCGCCCGGGCGCGGCCCACTCCTCGCGCCCGTCCACGACCGTGAGCGCGAAGCCGCAGGCCGTGGCCATGTCGGCCAGGGGCCGGGCGATGTAGCCCGCCCCGAAGATGAAGAGCCGCGGCCGGGGCTCCACGGTCTCGATGAAGATGGTCATCTCGCCTCCGCAGCACATGCCGAGATCCCGCGCCAGGTGCCGGGTGAACAGCACCGCGCCCCCGCGCGCCATGGCCTCGCGCGCCTGCTCCATCGCCAGCATCTCGATGGCGCCCCCGCCCAGCGTGCCCACGCGCTCGCCGTCCGCGGACAGGAGCAGATGGGCACCGGGCTTGCGCGGCGCCGAGCCGCGCGCGTCCACCACCGTGAGCAGCGCGAAGCGCCGCCGCTCCGCGCGCCAGCGCGCCAGCGTCCCCCAGACGAGGTCCTCGTCGCCCGGGGGCCCCACCTCCGAGTCCGCGCCGACCGGCGGACCACCGCTGGGCTCGGGATCGTTCACGTCATTTGCGCTCATGCGGGCTCCAGTGCGGACGATGGACGGCGACAGGAGGCGATTGAAGCCGCTCGCCCGGGCCGGTGTCAACCGCGCCCCGCCCCCCGCGGAGGTCCCCGGAGATGCAGGGCTGCCGTTTTCCCCGTCCCCACGCGCGGGCTATACTGCGCCGCACATCCGCAGTCCCCACGACCCTCACCGCGCCGCGGCCCGCGTGGCTCCAGCCCCCGGTGCCGCGACACGCGCAGGAGACCCGAGATGGAGCTCAGGAACCTGGAAGAGATCCGGCACGCCGCGGCGGCCCTCGCCACGGGCAACGGCGACGCCCTCGACCGGCTGGTCTGGACCGGCGTGTTCGGTCCCCCCGAGATGCGTGACCACGCCCGCGCCGCGGTGCTCGAGCAGGCGCGCTCGGCCGGCGTCTACCCGGCCTCGATCCACGGCCTCTACACGGCGCGCGGGCGCGGCGAGATCCCGCCCACCTTCACCGTGCCGGCCATCAACGTGCGCGGCATGGCCTACGACACCGCCCGCGCCCTGATGCGGGCCCGCCGGGCGCTGGACGTGGGGCCCGTGATCCTCGAGATCGCGCGCTCCGAGATCGGCTACACCGACCAGCGGCCGGCCGAATACACCTTCGTCATGCTCGCGGCCGCGCTGCGGGAAGGCTGGAAGGGTCCGGTCTTCCTCCAGGGCGACCACTTCCAGGTGAGCGCGAAGAAGTACGGCATCGATCCCAGGGCCGAGCTCAAGGCGGTGCGCGACATCTCCGCCGAGGGCATCGCCGCCGGCTTCTACAACATCGACATCGACACCTCCACGCTGGTGGATCTCTCGAAGAGCGATCTCGAGGCCCAGCAGGAGCTGAACGGCGGCCTGTGTGCCGAGCTGACGGCCTTCATCCGCAGCCTCGAGCCGAAGGGCGTGACCATCTCGGTGGGCGGCGAGATCGGCGAGGTGGGCGGCCACAACTCCACCCCCGAGGAGCTGCACGCCTTCATGAAGGTCTACCGCGCGGCCCTGCAGCGCGTCGCGCACGGGGCGGCCGGGATCAGCAAGATCTCCATCCAGACCGGCACCTCGCACGGCGGCGTGCCCCTGCCGGACGGCCGCGTCGCCGAGGTGAAGGTGGACTTCGGCGCGATCGAGAACCTGTCCCGGATCTCCATGAAGGAGTACGGCCTCGCCGGCGCCGTCCAGCACGGCGCCTCGACCCTGCCGCCCGAGTTGTTCGACCGCTTCCCGAAGCTGGGCGCGGCCGAGATCCACCTCGCCACCGGCTTCCAGAACATGCTCCTCGACCATCCGGCGTTCCCCGCCGACCTCAAGCGCGAGATGTACGAGCGCCTGCGCACCGCCGCCGCCGACGAGCGCAAGCCCAGCGACACCGACGAGCAGTTCTTCTACAAGTCGCGCAAGAAGGCGATCGGCCTGTTCAAGCGCGAGATCTGGAGCCTGCCGCTGGCGACGCGCACCGAGATCGGCCGGACCCTCGAAGCCGAGTTCCGCCTCCTGTTCCAGAAGCTGCAGGTGCCGGGCACCGGAGCCCTGGCCGCGCAGTACGCCCCGTTCGTGCCCGGCTCCTACCCCGTGCTGAGCAGCGCGGGTGCGAGCCGGCCGGTCGAGGACGTCTCGGGGCTCGCCGACTAGGTGCGGACGTGCCCCACCGCGCGCTGACCCTGTCGCAGTTCATCCTCCAGCAGGAGCACGAGCACCGCGACGCCTCGGGGGAGTTCACCGACCTCCTGATGGAGATCGCCCTGGCGGCGAAGATGATCAACCGGCTGGTCATCCGCGCCGGGCTCGTGGACATCCTCGGCCTCACCGGGAACGAGAACGTGCACGGCGAGAAGGTGCAGCGCCTCGACGTGTACGCGCACGAGACCCTGCACCGCCTGCTGGGCTCGACCGGGCAGCTCGCGGTGCTGGCGTCCGAGGAGGACGAGGGCATCGTGCCGGTGCCGGAGGGACACCGCTACGGCAAGTACGTGGTCAACTTCGACCCGCTCGACGGCTCCTCGAACATCGACGCCAACGTCAACATCGGGACCATCTTCTCGATCCTGCCGCGGGTGACGCGCAGGGGCTGCGGCACCATCCAGGACTGCCTGCAGCCGGGGCAGCGGCAGCTGGCGGCCGGCTACGTCATGTACGGCTCGAGCACGATGCTGGTCTACACCACGGGCAAGGGCGTGCACGGCTTCACCTACGAGCCCAGCATCGGCGAGTTCATGCTCTCCCACCTGGAGATCCGCACGCCGCGCCGCGGCCGCATCTACAGCGTGAACGAGGGCAACTACACCACGTGGTCCGAGGGCATGCGGCGCTACGTGGACTGGCTCAAATCGGACGACCCGGCGAGCGGGCGGCCGTACAGCGCCCGCTACATCGGCTCGCTGGTCGCCGACTTCCACCGCAACCTGCTCTACGGCGGGATCTTCCTCTACCCCGCCACGGCGAAGAACCCGAACGGGAAGCTGCGCGTGCTCTACGAGGGTGCCCCGCTGGCCTTCGTGGCCGAGCAGGCCGGCGGCGCGGCCAGCGACGGGACGCGCCGCATCATGGAGATCGAGCCCACCACGCTGCACCAGCGCACACCCCTCGTCCTCGGCAGCTGCGAGGACGTCAGGGAGTGCGAGGAGTTCGTGCAGGGCCGCCACCCCGCGCTGACCGCCGAGCGGCGCACGCAGCCCGGCCGCTGAGAGGGGGCGGAACCGGCGCCGCGCCTGCGGGCCGGCTCAGGCCGGCAGGTTCTGCTGCCTGAGGAGATCCTGCATCAGCTTCGCGTTGCGCGCGGCCTGGCCGGCGTGGCAGTTGTTGAAGAACAGGTAGGTGCGCCGCGCCCGCTCCGCCAGCTCGCGCACCTTCTGCACCCACTCCTTCAGCTCCGCCGCCGGATAGTCGTAGTCGTAGCGGTCCCCCCCGCCGCGGCCCCACCAGTTCTTCGCGTTGCGGCCATGGAAGCGCACGTAGGCGTCCCCGCCCGTGACCATGGCCACGGGCGGCATCAGGCCCGGCAGCGCCGGCTCGTCCACCGCGCAGAAGCCGAGCCCCCGCGTGCGCAGCCAGTCGCCCACGTCCGGCGCCGCCCATGAGTCGTGACGGAACTCGACGAACAGGGGCTCGCCCGCCAGCGACTCGCGCAGGGCGTCGAGGTGCGCCTCGTTCCCCGGCGTGCGCTTGAATCCCCACGGGAACTGGGCCAGCAGGCCGTCGTACTTGCCGGCGGCCTTGAGCGGCTCGAGCACGGCGCGGAAGTCGCGCACCAGGGCGGGCTCGAGCGAGCGCTCGTGGGTCATGGCCTGGTTCACCTTCACGACGAAGCGGAAGTGGTCCGGGGTCTTCCGCTCCATCATCTCGAGCACGCGCGGGTGCGGGACGCGGTAGTAGGTGGAGTTGACCTCGACCACGTCGAAGTGGCGCGCGTAGTGGGCGAGGAAGTCGCCCGCGCGCGTGCCCCGCGGGTAGAAAGGCCCCACCCAGTCGGCGAAGGAGTAGCCCGAGGTGCCCACGAAGATGCGCCGGTCCGGGTCCGGCCCGCGGCGGGGCTCCTCGTCCGGCAGGTTGGCGAACAGGTCGCCCGTGCTCACGACGGCTCCCTCTCCCTGCCCGGCCGGCGCCCGGGCATACGCGCCGGGGGCGGGCCGAAGGGCACGTGCCCGAGCGGGCGCCGGTGCGTGAGCGAGCCGGCCGGGACGAGCGCCGCCTCGCCCAGCCGGTCGCGCAGGCGGTCGAGCGCCTCGGTGAGGCGGCCCTCGCGCCGGTCCTCCTCGAACAGCTCGGCCTGCGGGTGGTCGGAGTGGCGCGCGAGCGCGGAGACGCTCACCCCGAGGAGCCTCACGGGGCCTCCCTTCCAGTGCTCGCGCCACAGGGCGCGCGCGGTCTCGAAGACCAGCCGGTGATCGGCCGTGAAAGCCTCCAGCACGCGCTGGCGCGTGAGGGTGACGAAGCGGTGGTCCCGCAGCTTGAGGGTCACGGTGCGCCCCACGAAGCCCTCGCCCCGCAGCCGCCGCGCCACCTGGTCCGAGAGCCTGAGCAGCGTGCCCTCGAGGAAGGCCGGGTCGGCCGAGTCCGCGGGCAGGGTCACCTCGTGGCCCATGGACTTCGGGTCCACGCCCCGATGGTACGGCACCAGCGGAGTGTCGTCGCGCCCGCAGGCGGCCTCGCGCAGCGACGGCCCGACGACGCCGAAGACGGCCTTGAGCGACGGAGCGGGGGCGCGGGCGAGATCGCCGACGGTCCGGATCCCGAGCGACCGCATGCGCACGGCGAGCTTCGGTCCCACGCCCCACAGCTCCTGCACGTCGCGCGGCCAGAAGGCGCGCCGGAAGCCCTCCTCGTCGAGCGCCGTGAGCCCCCGGGGCTTCTCGAGCCCCGAGGCCATCTTGGCGACGAGCTTGTTGGGACCCACCCCGATCGAGGCCCCGAGCCGGAAGCGCTCGTCGATCGCCTGCTGCAGCCGGCGCGCCTCGCGCGCCGCCGCGCCGAGGTCGGGGGTCCGCGGGTCGAGCCCGAGGAAGGCCTCGTCCACGCTGAAGGGTTCCACCTCGGGCGTGAACGTGAGGTAGAGGTCGAGCAGCTGGAGCGAGAGCGCCACGTACTTCTCCGGGTTGCCCTCGACGTAGGCGGCATCCGGGCAGAGCCGCCGCGCCTCGACCAGGCTCATGCCCGCGCGCACGCCGGAGGGCCGCGCCTCGTACGATGCCGCCGTGACCACGCCGCGGCGCTGCGGATCGCCGCACACGATCACGGGCCGGCCCCGCAGGTGGGGATGGTGGAGCTGCTCCACCGAGGCGAAGAAGGCGTCCATGTCCACGAGCAGGATCCACATGGCCCGGCGCGCGCTCCTTCCTATCTATCCGCCGCCCCGCTCACGTCCCGCCGGTCCAGGCACGCGAGAGGATCCAGCGTGGGCCGCGCGGGTCGAAGCACAGCTCATACGTCCCGGCGCCGGCGGCCTCGACGGCGTAGTAGCGCAGCAGCGCCTGGCCCTCGCGACGGGTCCACTCGCCGCTCACCTTCCGCACGCGGATGACCCGCCCCTGCCAGCGGAAGCGCAGCGGCCGCACCTTCCCCTCGACGAAGACCGTGAGCACGTCGACCGGGTCGCTGAGCGATTCGAACATGTCGGACCTGGACACGTGGCACAGGCTACTGCACATACGTGCAGTTGCCAAGAGAAAAGACCGAAAGACACGAATCGCGCCGTCCAGGAGAGCCAAGCCGCAAGCCGCCAAGGTCTTTCCTTGGCCACCTCGCATCGCACCTCGTCCCGGGCCACCCAAGGGGGCTCGCGCCACCAACGGGAGCACCCGGGCTCGATCGAGCCCGGGCGCCATCTCCCGCCGGGATGCCCCGATCGTGCTAGGCGGCCGGGGCCTCCGCCTTCTTCAGATCCTGCGCGCGGCGCAGCACGGTCAGGAAGGCGCTCCCCAGCATGACGATCGAGCCCAGCCACACCAGCCCGATGAAGGGCTTGGTGCTCACCTCGACCGCCAGCACGTTCCCTCCCGACTGCCGCGGCATGCCGGGCACCAGCAGGGCCACGCGCCCGGTGCTGGGGTCGGCGTTGGCGATCTCGACGGACGCGCCGCCCGGCAGGTAGGCGGGGATGCTGTTGCGCGAGCCGGTCGAGGTGTTGATCTCGAGCACCGGGCGCGCGGGGACCGTGCGGCCGTTCATCTCGACATGCAGGCGCGCGGCGAGGCGCACGACCTCCCCCATCTGCGGGTCGAAGCCCTCGAAGGTGTACCTCGCCGAGCCGACCTCGCGGGTCTCGCCCGGGGTGAGCCACAGCCCGCCGCCGCCCTGCTCCTCCCCGCCCACGATCTCGAGCGGCGAGATGTACACGTCGTGCGTGAGGTAGCGCTCGATGTGGGGCTTCTTCATGTAGCCCTGGTTGAACTCGCTCCAGTAGAGCGCCGGCGTGGCCTCGAAGCGGCCGGCCGGCGAGGCCACCGCGATCAGGACGTGGTCCTTGCCGTCCCGCCCCTTCTGCACGCCCTGGTAGGTGAGCCGGTAGCCCAGCACCTGGCGCTCCTCGCCCTGCGGCAGCTGCACCTGTGCCGAGGTGCCGTAGCGGCTCGAGGCGATGATGCCGATCAGGAGCACCGACACGCCCATGTGCCCGAGATAGGCGACCCCGTGCTTCCAGCCCGCGCGGAAGCCGCGCGCGGTCACCACGGTGTTCGAGGCCAGCGCGAAGGCCGCGCTGAAGATGATGGCCACGGGGATGGCCTGGCGCACGCCGCCCACCATGGTGGCGAGGGTGAGCACGAGAGCCAGCACCACCGACGGCAGCGCGGCCCGCAGCAGGGCCGCGGGCTCCTGGCGCCGCCAGCGCATCAGCGGGGCCACGCCCAGCAGCAGGCCCATCACGATGGCGAGCGGGGCATTGACCAGGTTGTAGTACGAGGTCTGCACGTTCGAGGGCGGACCGAAGAGCCGCGTGATGAGCGGCGCGCTCATGCCCACACCCACGAGCACGCACATGAGCATGAACACGAGCTGGCCCAGCCACATCATGGACTCGCGCGAGAAGTTGCCCAGCGGCTGCGCCGGCGCCGGGATGTCGCGCAGCCGGAACAGCCACAGCCCGTAGCCGGCGATCACCACCAGGAACAGGAACGACATCAGGAACCCGGTGAGGCCGAGGTTCGCGAAGGAGTGCACCGAGAAGTCGGCCAGCACGCCGCTGCGCGTCAGGAACGAGGCGTACAGCACCAGCGCGTAGGCCGTCACCGCGAGGAACAGGTTGCTGCGGCGCAGGCTCCCGGTCACGCGCTGCACGAGCAGGCCGTGCAGCAGCGCCACGTTCGCCAGCCAGGGGATGAACGAGCCGTTCTCGACCGGGTCCCAGCCCCAGTAGCCGCCCCAGCCCAGCACCTTGTAGGCCCACACCCCGCCCATGATGAAGCCGGTGGCGAGGATCGCGGTGGAGAACACCACCCACGGCAGCGCGAACCGGACCCAGCCGTCGTACTGGCGCCTCACCATGGCCGCCATGGCGATGGCGAAGGGCACCGCCAGCGACGAGAAGCCCGTGAACAGCACGGGCGGGTGGATGGTCATCCACGGGTCCTGCAGCAGCGGGTTCAGGCCCTGCCCGTCGGCCGGGATGTGCCCGGCCGGGAACATCAGGAACGGCCCGCGCATCACGGTCACGAGGGTCAGCATCACCACGGGCAGGCTCAGGAAGGACATGGCCGTGGTGGTGAGGGAGTGCCTCAAGCGCATGAGCACGAGGCCCAGCGTGGCGGTGAGGAACACCCACAGCAGGAACGTGCCCTCCTGCCCGCCCCACAGCGCCGCGTAGATGAAGTACCACGGCATGGAGCGCGAGGAGTACGAGGCCGCG
>Ga0315295_10001509_pt1 | contig 19963 bp, 24 predicted proteins | sample YL17G14_0_MG_FD_204453 | JGI IMG/M metagenome (GOLD analysis project Ga0315295, IMG submission 204453) | Sediment microbial communities from Yellowstone Lake, YNP, Wyoming, USA - YL17G14_0 | ecosystem: Environmental > Aquatic > Freshwater > Lake > Sediment | place: USA: Wyoming | collected...
CAATTAATCAAATCTGGAATGATTATTACATTTGGTGGATCTGAAGACTATACTACTGTTATCCGTAAAATCTTTAAAGATCGAACAGGTAATATTTTGACTAAGTGTGGGCAAGACTACTATATGTTAGAGAATGTTGATTTTAGAACTTTTGATGAAGACGAAGTATATGTTCGTGGATCTAAATTAGTGAAAGGTAAGAGATATACTGTTGTTGGATATCGAAACGAACATGCTCCTTATTTTTATAAAACAGAGTTGTCAAACTCTGAGGTTTACGGTGGTATTGATATGTCTAACCTAGACTCAGATTCTGATGAATCTATTTCATTAAAGTTTGGTAGTAACTTCATTCCTTTTGATTCGTTGAAGCAGTACAATTTCTTTAGCGAAGAAGAAGTAGAAAAAATGAGAGTTGCTCGTTATGGGCAGAAACTATTAGAAAACTGTAGCAGGATCAAGAAAGCTGGTTTGTTCGCTAAAAACTTTAGAACCTTATCAGCAATAGGAGCAATGGATTTAGCTGATAGTATTGTAGAAAAGCAGGAACTACTTATACAGAGTTATGATTTTGATATTAAGTTTTCAGTTGGTGATAAAGTTGTAGTTCCAGATTGGACAAAACCAGAGACTGTTGGCCAAATCAGAACTATTACTGGTTTTGCAGCAGGGCAGAACTGTCTAAATATTATTACTGTTAGTGATAGAGCTGGAGAAAGTATTTTGAAAACAGAATATTTAGAGTTTCGTGGGGATTGGCCAAAAGTTAATGTTGGTTCTGTTAGGAAGGTTTCTGAAGAATTTGATGGTATCAAAGCTGGATTTAGGTTGGTAGCTAAAAATAGAGGTGTCCAGAATTTTATGAAGAAAGACTGTTATGAGGTTATTGGATTTATAACAGATACTGGAAATGGTATCCCACTGATGTTATGTTCAAATTTGTGTACTATTTGGTGTACTAAAAACGACCTCACTAAGTTTGATTTCTTTGAGCCCTCATCAAGTAAGTATAAGAAATCTCAGCTTAGTTCCGTGCGTGTCGATTCAATTAATTTTCAACCTGGAGATTTAGTTATTTCTGTAAGATCTAATGACAGGTGTTGTAGTGATAGGGTTCTTTTGTTACTAGGCAAAACTGGGTTTAATAGGACAGTTACTGTGATGAGGCTTCATAATGTTCATGTTTGTAAATGTTATGAAATAGTAGGGAAGCCATTATTTTTCTATGGTATTCCGAATCCAAGAATCAAGTTAGATCCAAAAACTTTAATGGAGAGTGGAGAATTTGTCAGACTTTTGCCTTTTCCTGGTTTCCATAATACAGTTAGTGATCTTTCAAGTGGAAACTATGATAGTAGTAGAATATTTATGAGAAGAGAGGAGATAAATAATGTTTCCAGTTTATCTAGCTGATAGAAAGAATATGGATCCGAAAGACGATATATGCTATATAGTAGCGAGAAATGGGCTTTTCGTGAAGAAGAAACTTGGGATTATTGAAAGTTTAACTCCTGTTGATGACGTTCCAGATCTTAAGTATTCAGTATCCCCGTATGCGAAAATGAAATTACCGAAGATTTCAAAACGAATATTTTGTAGTATTTTCTCTTTATTTAGGAAAGTTTATGAATTATATAGAAGTGAGTGCACTGTTCTTCTCTTCTATAGTGAAGAAGAAAAAAAGTTTAGAGTGGGTGTCCCGCATCAAAAAGTTTCGTTTTCTGGAGCTGAGTGTATAAAAATGGGATCTCCCAAGGATTTTATTACTGTTGCTTCTATCCATAGCCATTGTAATTTTTCTGCTTTTCACTCTGGAACTGATATAGCAGATGAGGAGTATATCGAGGGTTTACATATGACTATTGGTGATGTAGATGAAGATCAATTTAGCTTAGTTGCTAGTATAGTTTCCAACAGGAAAAGGTTTAAAGTTGATCCTCTTGGTTTTGTTAATGGAATAGATGAGGTTATGGATAATGAGAAGAATGAGAGGACTGGTAAGTATTTGATTGTTGGAGGTTATGTTCAATGCTATAGGTCAAAGTGGCTTAAGTTTATAAATGGAGTGAAATATGAACCAATTACAGTAGGTAAGTATAGTTCTCCTTTTTACAACGTTGCAAGTATCAAAGATATTAAGAACTATGCACAGTATTTTAAAGAAAGAGAAGGAGAATATACTAAGGCAGAGAAAGTAAATGATCCATGTCTGGTTTGTCCATTCAGAAAAGATGAGAAGAAACCAGAACTTACAGTTGAAGACTTATTCTTTGGATATGGGGGAGATTAATTATGGAAGAAAGAGTTTATGTTAAAGTTATTGGGCTAGGTGGTATTGGTTCGATAGTATGTGATGGTCTCTCTAGATTTTTGAACTTCGGTAAGGATTTTAGTTATCCAAGGGTTACGCTTATCGATGGAGATAAATTCGAAACAAAGAACCATGAACGCCAAAATTTTATTACAGAGGGAGAAAATAAAGCCAAAACTAAAAGAGATGAACTACTAACAAAATTTAGAAACGTAGTATTTTTTACTGAACCGGTTTTTGTTAACAGAGAAAATGTTTCAAAACTTGTAGAAGAAAAAGATATAGTTATGTTATGTGTAGACAATCATAAAACTAGAAAGGTTGTTTCTGATCGTTGTTCAGATCTCAATGATGTGATTTTGATTTCTGGTGGTAATGAATTAGAAGATGGAAATGTCCAGATATTTGTCAAGAAGAATGGAGAGAAAATAACTCCATCTTTAACAGACTATCATAAAGAACTTGAGAATCCAGATGATAAGTCTCCAGATGAGATGAGTTGTGAAGAACTCTCCAAAACTGAACCTCAGTTGTATTTTACGAATCTTATGGCAGCTGCTCATATGTTAGCAGCGTTCTATAATGTTTGGAAAGGAAGGTTAGATTTTTCAGAAGTTTATTTTGATAATGCAACAATGAAAGCAGATTCGAAAGTTAGAAAAGTGAAAAAGAGTTAAACCGAAGCTATAGAATTATATTATATATCTGTAACGAAAGGAGGTGAATGTTTTAGTAGCTTGTTTCTTTCAAAAAAAATTAGAAAAGGAGAAAGATTGATGGCTTTAAAAATAAATCGTGAGTCTTTGTCAGAGAAAACTGTTGCAGAATTGAGAGAAATTTGCAGGAAGAAGAATATTCCCGGAATGTCGAAAGCTAGAAAAGATGATATTATTGATTCTCTTGTTGATTCCTCAAACACTGAAGTAATGTATACTGAACTTCGTAGTACTATTACTAAAGATGATGGTCAAATTAAAGATGTTGAGACAACGGTTCATGTATCAGCTGGAGCTGCTTCTATGAATCAGCCTTTAGTTGGTCAGACTGTTGGTTCAGTTGCTGAGAAGTTTAAACATATTCTTAATATTAATGCAAGAGATATTAATCCTCTTGTTAATGGCAGAAGTGTTAGTGAAAGCTATGTTCTCAAATCAAAAGATAATCTTGAATTCTTAAAACCAGCTTCAAAGAAAGGTCAAGAAGGAGGTCCCAAAGTGAGTGCTCTAAAAGGAAGAAAACTTAGTCAAGAAGCTAAGGATAAGATGTCAGCTGCTCAGAAAATTGCTCAGAATAAACCAGAAGTAAAAGCTAAGAAATCCGCGTCTCTTAAGATTGCAATGAACAAACCGGAAGTGAAAGCGAAGATTTCAGCCAAGAAGAAGAAGGTTGCTGAAACACCTGCTGCTTGATTAGAAAAATAATCTGGTGAGGGCTTGGAATATAAAAGTATTTTACAATAGGTGTCAACTATGTTAGATGAGTCACTTGGTAGCTACTACCCATGGGAGACAAAAGCTAGAAGGCTGGGCCCTAACATAACTTGTACCTTTATTCCAAGCCCTCTTTTTCTTGGAGGGATTAATGTGAAAAAGGCTTCTTCAGTAACTGTAATCGGACTTGGATCTTTAGGTGGATTTGTTTGTGAAAGCCTGTCAAGAGTAGAATCTATTAAGAAGATAGTAGCTATTGATTATGATAGAGTTCAGAAAAAGAACCTTTCTAAGAGTATTTATACTTCTAGGTTTGTTGGGGATAGTAAAGTTTATAGTATTAAGAAAATTGTTAAATCTTTGAATCCAAATCTTGCAGTTGTAGGTGTTAAAGAGAAGTATATAGAAGGAAAAGCGAAGCTTCCTTGTACTACAGATTTAGTATTTGATTGTAGAGATTTTCTCTATGATAGAAATGGAGAGATTGACAGTAGATTATTTATAACTAGCAGATATGTAGTTGCAGATTGTAGAAGAAAAGTTACTTACAAGAACCATTTTGAAGGTGCGTATAATCAAAAAGTTACTAAATTAGATTTAGTGAATGCTGCGAATATTATTTCTTCGTTAGTTGAAAGTGGAAAGATTTTTAGTATCATTGAAAAAGAAGTAGTACATAAAGTTGAACTCGATTATGTTTGTAGGAAGGCGCATGAAATTTTGCAAGAAAAGGACAACATGGTTGCTACACCAGATCCTAAATTTATAGATTTAGAAGATTCTCTGCATAAAATACTTGAGAGTAATAAAAAGGGAAGCTTAAAGATGTTCCTTGGATCAAGAGAATCTTCGTTAATGTTTAAAGAGATACAGAAAGGTAGTTTAATTTCTCCAAACGATGTTGTTTCTTTGCTAACTCAGTTTGTTCAGAGTCCTTTCGCAACTGCTGGTTTTATAGTTGTGTTGCATGATAAACAGAAAGAAGCTTATATTGAGCTACTTCCTGAGACAGGAGCTGCTTGAAAGGAGATCAACAATGTTGAAAATCAAAGTGAGTTTAGACAAACCAATAGTACCTGATAAAATGTTTTTTGATGGAAAGAAGTTCATTATTACAGAAGTAGATCCAGAGTTCATTGTGAAAGAATATTATTTATATCTTGATGAAAATGAATATGTTAAGAAAGTTTTGCTGTTGAGTAAACATCCAAATTGTGATCCAAAAACTGGAATGTTTTGTTTGCCTGAGTTTGTTAAGAAAATAGCTTTTTCAGAAAAAGTGAAGAGTATGATTCATTCTTGGTTAAGTTGCTTTAACTTGGAGAATTGTTACTACATGCCATGGGGGCAGTGTAAGTATAGATTAATGTGAGAGGAGGTTATGAAGATGGCAGATGATGTGAAAGAGATTCTTGATGATACGGAGAATCTGTTCAAAAAGATAACTCATAAGATATGTGATATCTTGATCGGATCTGGTAGAAAGAAGATGGAAAAGATATGTTCAGACCCAACTGTAATTATTCACATAAAAGATATTAAGAAAGATATTCAGAAAGATGCTGAGGGAGAGAAGAAATGAACAAAGTTCTTATTAACCAAGAATTTCATGAAGATGTAGTTGAACTAGTGACTGAAACTTGTAGTAAAATCATTGAAGAAAAAGATGAAGATCTTTTAGAGAGATTAGTTCAAGAAAAAATTGACGAAGCTTATGATCTAGATGGGGTGAAAGCCGAAGTAATAAGTGAAGCTGAAAGTTTAATTAATGATGCAAAAGATGAAATAGAAAGTGATGTAGAAGATAGACTCAGTAATATGAATGATAAGATGGAAGAAATGGAAACTGACATCGTGGATAGTATTAAGAGAGAAATTCCAAAACTTTTAGAAAGGGCTTTGGTAGAAAGGAAGATTGATAAAGAAGAGATAAAAGAAGCTGTGTTAGAACTTAAAGAAGAATGGAACAAATTAATTGCAGAGCAAGTTAAATATCATTTTAAAATTCTTGCTGGTTTTATGATAGACCAGTCCAAGAGCTAGAGGAGGGCATTATAATGCCAAAAATGATCGACGTTGAAAAGTTTTGTAAAGATCTCAAAGAAGTTTCTTCTATTAAAATTGTAGATAGGAATGGAAAGTTCCATCCGGCTGGTTTGTTTTCTGAACAGATTTTTGGTCCAGTTAAGAACTACACATGCCAGTGCGGTATTTATTTTGGTTTGTCTAGGTCCGGAGGCACTTGTTCTCAGTGTGGAGTTGATATACTAAATAGTTACGAACGGAGAAGAAGATTTGCTAAAATAGTATTACCATTTAAGATTATTAATCCTCTCTTTTTCGATCTTGTTTCTTACCTTGGTGGGAGTCAAGTAGTTGATACAATAGCTATGTTAATGAGGAGTGAAAAGAGTTTTCTTTATAAAGATGGAAGTGATTTTGTAGTTACTGATCAGTTAAATCCAAGAGACTTTGAAAAGACGTGGGATAAAACAGATGCGATCTATGAAATAGTGAATGGACTAGCTACTGACTTTTCTAGCGATGGATCTGAATCATGGAAATATGTTAAAGATAATATCAATAGTTTATTGATCAAAGATATTATTGTTTTGCCTCCAGATCTAAGACCAGTTACTAGATCAGCTAATAAAGATAACCAAGTAGTGGACGAAATTAATCGATACTATATTCAAATCTTAACTAAGAAAACGATTATGAGAGATTCTATAATAGAGATCAATACTAATAAGGATCTCTATTATCAATATTGGAGACAATTACAAAAAGATGTTAATGAACTTTATAATCATGTGCTAACAAAACTATCTAAAAAAGAAGGACTAATTAGAGGTAATATTTTGGGGAAGAGAATTGATTTTTCTGGTAGAGCAGTTATTGTTCCTGATCCAACTTTAAAGTTGAATGAGTGTTATCTTCCGCATTTTATGATTCTAGAGCTATATAAACTACATATTTCTAAGAGGCTTATTGATCTGGGTAAGTTTAAGTTTCTAAATAAAGCGATTAATTTTATTGATGAGTGTATTGAATATAAAGACTTTCAATTGTATGATATTTCTAACCAAGTTATTCATGACGAAGTTTGTTTACTAAATAGACAACCATCTTTACATAGGTTAAGTATGATTGGCTTTTATATTAAACAAACTAGGGATGATGTTATTAAAATTCATCCGTTAGTCTGTTCAGGATTCAACGCGGATTTTGATGGAGACCAGATGGCTGTTTATATTCCAGTTAGTAAAGAAGCGAAGAAAGAAGTAAGAGAAAAATTTATGGTGACTAAAAACTTCGTTAATCCTGCAAATGGGAATTTAACTACATTGCCATCTCAAGATATAATACTAGGTACTTATCTTTTAACAGCTAGTAAATTTCCAAATTTAGAGAAACAAGTTGAGTGTAAAGGTGAGATTGTTTCGGAGTCAGTAAAGTTGTTTAATGAGTGTTTACCTCCAGACTTTCCTTTAGTTAATGAACCAGTTGGTAAGAAGCAATTGTTGAGTATCCTTGATCGAGTAAAAAGTATTTATCCTGAAGAAGTTATAGCTTTTAGTTTAGATAAGATTAAAGATCTTGGATTTAAATATTCTACTTTGTATGGTTGTACTATCTCGTTAGATGATGCAGAAATTGAAGGATCAGATGAATTTAAGAAGGGTATGTATTTTTCTGATGATGCAACTGAACAGTTAATGAGAGTATCAAGCCCAGAAACTGAGAAATTTTTAAGAGATAATTTTAAGTATTCGTATATGGTAGAATCTGGCTCTAGGGGAAATTGGGAACAGATTAGACAACTAGTTCTAACTAGAGGTTTTGTTTCTAACTTTGATGGTAAGATTATGCCATATCCTATTAAGAATAGTTTAATTGATGGTCTGAATAAAGAAGAGTTTTTCTATTCAACTTATGGTTGTAGAAAGGGTTTACTTGATGTAGCATTAAATACTGGAACTTCTGGGTATCTTTCTAGAAAACTAGTTTTTGCATGTGCTAACTTACAAGTCCATGAAGAACTAGATGATTGTGGAACGACTGAGTATCTAAAAGTTTTTGTTGAAACTTCAAAGAAAGCTTTCATGTTAGTTAATAGATATATGCAAACTGACTCTGGGTTACAGATAATTACTATGGATAATTGTAAAGATCTTATTGGAAAAGTAATCTACATAAGAAGTCCAATATTTTGTAAGAGTTATGATCTATGTCATAAGTGTTATGGAGACCTTTATAAGTACACCGGTAGTAGATTTGCCGGTATTATAGCCGCTCAATCAATGGGAGAATGTAATACTCAACTTATTCTCAGAGTCTTCCATACAAGTGGAGTTGCTAGTGTAAGAGGCGAGCATGAAGAAATGAAGCAGAAAGATATTATTGTAGATTTAAGTGTTGCGTCTAATCTGCTCCATAAAATTGATAAAAATGAAACGCCAGAAAATCTAGTATCTAACCTCTTTGATGTTTATAATACTAGCAGAGATATCTATCATGTTCATTTTGAATGTGTAGTTAGTCAGTTGATGTGGAATGGACCTTATAAATGGAGAAGTTTACCCAACAGAGAAAAAGTTAAATATTCATTCTCTAGTATTCAAAGTGTTCCAAGCAGAGAAAGTTGGTTATTAGGTTTAGGATTCTCTAATCCAAAAATCCATATTCTCAAAGGTCTAGTTCATGGAGGATATTATAAAGGAATTTTTGACAAAATTTTACTGGGTGAAAAAATTGCGTAATGGAGAAGCGAGATGTCATTTAACAGTATTAGAGCTGCTAAAGCTAGTAGAGAAATAATGGGACTAACACATGTAAAAATTTATCAGCGATATTGTGATAGAAGAGCTGGAAATAAGAGTAGACATAAAATTTATGTAAGAATTGAGTTTGGTAATCTAAGAGAAATTATACAGATGATTCAAGAGATCATTAAGAAAAACTATCCTGAATCATTTCCTCAGCTGTATAAGGGAAGTTATGATCAGAGTACTCCAGCTTTTGTCCAGATTGTTTGGTTTTCTGAGAGAGAAATATTCAGAGATGAAGTTTTCAAGATTATACTTGAAGATAGAGGTCATTTACTTGAGGGTATAGCCGGTTAACTCAATGGTTAGAGTACCTGCCTTATAAGCGGGAGGCCAGAGGTTCAAGTCCTCTACCGGCTACCAAATTAAGGAGAGTATATGGGAGAGATAAGGTGTCCTGATTGTTTATGTATTATTGGTTATATAGGCATACATTATATACCAAGAAAAAGATTGTTTATTTGTTTGCGTTGTGGGTATTCTTGGGAAGTAGTAATCTAAGAGGTTTAAAGGAGAGATTATAAAATGATGAATCCAGATAATATTAATGATATTGATGATAAAGATTGCATAGATTTATGTAAAGCTCTTAACCGAATTTCTGGTATCAGGACTATTGAATCATGTTGTGGTCATGGTAGAACGAATTACCATATATTCTTCCTAGCTAAATCTTTAGAAGGGCTTGTTCCAATTGCTTATTTTCTTAATGCTTGACATAGTGGTTGTAGAGGGTGGCAGTTAGTCGCCCGAACTGATTGTTCTATGGCTCCAGTAAGTTTTTTAGTAGAAGGTCCAGTTGGAGCTTATGATGATTCTAAGAAGATTGCACAATGTATTAATGAGTGGTTAAGTAGTGAAGATTTTATTGAGTGGTCTTCGAGAAAGGAGAAATAGAAGAAATATGAAAAAGGAAGAAGTGGTATCTTATATAGCATCTGGAACAGTATATGAAGGTAAGATAACGTTTTCTGGGTCTTTAAGAGTTGATGGAACAATTATTGGAATAGTTACTGGACGCATTGAAAAAGAGCCTAATGTTGAGTCACTGTTACAAGTTGGTAAGTGTGGTAGATTAGTTGGAAAAGCAGATGTTGATAAATTGAGTGTGGAAGGAACGATTGAAGGGGATTTTCGTGTGTCTAAAAGAGCCGAGTTCATAATGGGGTCGAAGTTTAAAGGTAAGTTATTTACTCCAGTATTAGTAGTTCAGGAAAGAGCTATAATAGAAGGTTCTATAAATGTTGCAGATGAAAAAGTAGTTGAAGAGAGATCAGATATACCAGATCCAAGTAGTTATAGGAAAGGTAGTGAAGCTTAAGCGGAGGCAATAATGATTACACAAGTTGAAAAAGATCAATTTAAAAATTTCGTTCTTGATTTAGAAACTGCTTGTCAAATAAGAAAAGATTCTAGAAGGAGAATATTTAAATTTTTAAGGAAGCATATTGATTCTTTAAGAGATTCTAGTACATGGGTGTGCGGAAAAATTTCTAGAGGGTATTCATCTGATGTTAGAGATTCTCAACTAACAGAAGCTTGTAAGCGCTTCATAAAACGAAGTTTCTAAAAAATGTAAAGGAGGAACTCGTGGAGATAATAAATCCAAACTATAAACTAGACGAAGATGGCAGCATATTCAGTATCAGAAAAAAAGAATATGAAAGTCTTGAGTCTTCAGTTAGAGAGATTCTAAAAGCTACTGAAGAGATTGGTTTTACAGTAAATGATTTTGGGGTAAGAGAACCAAGAGTTTTTCCATCTAACGAGCTTGATAGGACACTAAGAAAGAATTTTGTTATCAAGTTACAAAGAGGGACTTCAGAAGTTGATCTTAGTATGTCAATTCCGAAGTTAATAGATTCAAATTATATAATGATCAACGGAAGAAAAAAGATACCTTTATTTCAGTTATTTGATATTCCCATCGTTACAAGAGGAAGAAATATTAAAATAAGAACAAACGTCGCAACAATGATGATCTCTGAAGAAAAAGAACATCCGTTTGTTTCTATTAGTTTGCTAGGTAAGAAAGTGTCTTTAGCTCTAGTTATGTTTTCTTTCTACACAAGAGAATACCTCAATTCTTGGTTCCATCTTTCTGACATAGGTGATGAACTCGATGTTAATAATTTATTCGATAAAGTGGTTTATGATCTAAAAGTTTTGGATAATTCTTTCCCTGATTATACTCAAGAAGACTTTACAAGGGATCTTGGAAAGTTTTATTCAAAATATGATCCATTGGCTAAGGGAAGCGATGTAGTTTATTCTCTCAGTCTTATCCTCAAGACTGATATAATGTCGGCTAAGTTTTTCAAAACTGGAGATGTACTAACTGAAATTATCGACGTTATTAAATCTGGTGGATTAGATGATAGAGATTATTTGAATAAGAGGATCAGATGTTTTGAGTATATGATTCTTTCTAAGATATCTAAAGTTGTTTTTGACCTGTGTATGGCAGCTAGAAAAAGTAAAAATGTTAAGTTTAGTACTAGTTCTAGTCAGATTTTATCTGAGTGTAATGTTTCTGATATAGTTCAGTTTGATTTCTCTATTAATCCAATAGATGAAGAAACGAAGTTGAGTAGAACCAGTCTTATAGGACCTGGAGGTTTTAATAGAGAAAACGTTCCAAAACATCTCAGAGATATTTCAGACAGTATGTTTGGTAGAGTTTGTCCTGTAGATACTCCGGATAGGGAAAACTGTGGAGTACTGCAAGATTTAGTAGCGAATGTGAAGTTAGATCATAACTTAAAGTTTACTCCATCAATAAGTGAACCAATTTCTATGCCTGTATCGATGATTCCATTTTTAGAACATGATGATCAAACAAGGTTGCAGATGGCTTCTTCTCAAATGAGACAGTCTATAGCTTTAGTTAAATTTGAACCAGCAATGATTCAATCTGGTTGTGAGGGATTATATACAGATAAGACTCAGTTTCTAAAGAGAGCTAAAGATGATGGAGAAGTTTTGTACTACGATAGCAAGTATTTAATAGTAGTCTATCAGAATAAAACTTTAGATATTTTCGAACTACCATATAGAAGAATTTATGTTGAGAATTTAGACTATACTTCAGGAATATACTTCAAACAAGGAGATAAGTTTAAGAAAGGAGATATATTATTTGAGAGTATCTTTTGTAATGAGGGGAAGATTAATATCGGAAAGAATTTGTTAACTGTGATAATGAGCTATGGTGGATACAACTATGAAGATGGAATTTTAATTTCTGATAAACTTATTGAGAAAGATTCTCCTCAGACATTTACTTCTCTTCACTTTATAGATCTCTCTTTTACTTTGAAGAAAAGCGAAGTATTTATTGATCTTCCCTACAGGACTAAAGAAGAAGAAGAATTCGAAAGCCAGGCTAAACATAAGATTTGGAAACCACTACCAGATCCTGATGGACAAATTCTGAAAGCTTTAGAACAAGAAGAAATTGAAGCTTGGAAGAAGAAAAATGAAAATTGGAGTAACTTGTCAGAACGGAAGTTTTTGTTTGAAACTCTTACTACAAGAACTCCTTATGCTATAGTTAAAGAAATACCCAGTGGTCCGTCAGATTATTATGGTTTATTTAAAGAAGAAGAACAATATACGATAAAGAAACCATTCGTTTTTATTACAGACGTTAATGTTTATGCTAACGATTGGAATGAAGAGTTTCAACAATTTAATCATTGGGTTAAGAAAAAGATCGAAACTCAAAAAATTTACCAAGATAAAGTTTCGTCCATGATTAGATCAACAGTTTCAAAAGATCTAGCTAATGATATAATTAGAGAAAAGTTGCTAGATAAATTTGGGAATGAAGGAAATTATAAAAGTAAGGGAGAAAGAATTAACGGAGTATATGTAGAGATTTTTGGTCTATATACTAGACCGATAATGGTTGGAGATAAAATTGGTAATAGACATGGAAATAAAGGAGTAGTTTCACGAATTGTACCTCATGAAATGATGCCAAAGTTACCAGATGGAAGACATGCTGAAGTAATCATCAACCCGTTAGGAATTCCATCAAGAATGAATATTGGTCAAGTTTTTGAGATTCATTTGACAATGGCTTTAGAGAACTTGAAGAATAATGCACTTGCAATGCCAGAGGAACAAAGAAGAGATTATTTACTAAATTTTATAAAGATTATTGATAATACCAAAGATAATTGGTACTACTTACAATTTGAAGAGCAAACTAAAAATGTTAAAATTGATGAAAAGTTTATTGAAGAACTGGTTTTGATTCAACCTCCATTTGAATCAGTTTCAAGAAGAATGGTTGGTAAAGCGATGAAATATACGAATACTCCATATAAGTTTGATGTTTTTCTTCCTGAGTTTGGTTCACAGACTGTGAAACCAGTTACAGCAGGTTATTTATATTTCTTTAGGATGGTTCATATAGCAGAGAATAGATTAGCAGCTAGAGGGATTGGAGCATATGCTAGAAGAACTGTTCAACCGCTTGGAGGAAGAAAAAATAAAGGTGGTCAAAGGTGTGGAGAAATGGAAACGTGTTGTATAATTGCTCATGATGCACCTTTTAATTTAAGAGAAATGTTAACAACTAAATCTGATTGTATAGATCTTAAGAATCTACTTATTAAGAAAGCAATTGAAACTGAAACTATATTGAGAGAACAGAAACCGATAGATGAAGTTCCGGAGTCTGTAAAATTATTAAATGCATATCTTAATGTTATTGGGGTGGAAAAATAGATTGTCGGGGAGTAGCTCAGATTGGTAGAGCTCCGGTCTTGGGCACCGGCGGTCGCAGGTTCAAGTCCTGTCTCCCCGACCATTTAGAAAGGGAGAAGAATGAATGGTTTAATAGAATCACTGGTTAAAAGTTTAACAGAAGTAAGAGATGCTTATTATGCAGGTGAACCAATCATGCCAGATTCTGCATTTGATTCTTTAGAAGATGATCTTAGACAAGTTGATCCAAACAATCCATATTTTGATACAGTTGGAGTAGTTGCAACTAAAGAAAAAGTTAAGCATAATATTCCAATGTTATCATGTGATAAAGTTAAAAATGTAGAGGGTATATTTGATTGGATTAAGAAGATGAATTTAGAAGGAGAGGAGTTAGTTATAGAACCAAAAATAGATGGAGTATCTTGTTCAATAATCTATGAGTATGGAGTTATCAAAAGAGTTGCCACTAGAGGAGATGGTTTAGTTGGTCAGGATATTACTCATATTTCGAACTTTGTAAATATCCCACCAAAAATTGATTTTAAAAATCAAATAGAGGTTAGAGGAGAACTCTACCTTCCAAAAAATACAAAGTTTCCTAATCCTGATAATAAACCTCTTAGAAGTATGGTCGGCGGGCTGCTTAATAGAAAAGATTCAGGATTAGAGAACTTAAGATTTGTTAGATTTATATCTTATCAAATATATGGATCTTCTCTTGTTATAGAAGACAATAAGTTAACATTTTTAGAAGGAATAGGATTTAGCACAGTTCCATATAGAATAGCTAACTGTTATAATCATATAGAAACATTCTATAATAATTATATCAGTGTATTTAGGGATGAGTGGGAATTTGAAACTGATGGCTTGGTTTTTGTAGTTAGTAATAGTAACTTATGGGATGATCTTGATGCAAAATATGTTGCTACAAATCATCACTACTACAATATAGCTTTAAAGCCACCTCCTATAAGTAAAGAAACTATTCTAGAAGGCATTGAATGGAATGTATCTAGATTTGGAAAGATTATTCCAACTGCTCTTCTTATGCCAGTAGTTATTGGAGGGAGTAAAATTACAAGATGTACTTTAAGTAATGCAGAGAATGTAGAAAAATTAAACTTAGCCTTTGGAGATACAATAGTAATTGAAAGATCAAATGATGTAATACCATACTTCAAAGAAAATAAAAGTAAACATCCAATTCAAACTTCAATGTTACCTATTATGTGTCCTTCTTGTAAAAGCGAATTATTTAGAGAAGGTCCTCATCTAATTTGTACATATGGAAGTTGTAGAGAGAAAATTATCATGGAGATTCTTCACTGGGTTCAGAAGTGTGAAATGGATGGACTATCAGAATCCTTTGTAAGAAAATTAGTTGATGCTAAAAGAATAATGTCAGTGACAGATTTATATAAGCTAAAAGCAAAAGATTTTGATGAAATTGAAGGTTTTGGTGACAGAAAGATACAAATTGCTTTAGAACAGATAGAGAAGTCTAAAACAATGAGCGTTCATCAATTTCTTGAAAGATTAGGAATAAATGGAGTTGGAAGAAGAGCAATTGAAAAATTAGGTATTAATACTGTAAATGAAATCTTTTTATTTAAATCTGATGGATCTTTTATAGGGAACAACCTACAAAGATTTGTGGAACTAGATGAACCTTATATCTCTAGACTTTTGACTGTGGTTAAAGTATATGATCAAGATGTAAAAGAAAACAAGCAGAGTCTAGGGAATGTATGCATGACTGGATCTGGTCCAAAAACTAGAAATGAGCTCATAGACGAATTAAGTAAGATGGGATATAGTTTTGTAGGTAGTGTAAGTAAGGATACAGATATTCTGGTTTGTAAAGATGTAAGTGATAATTCAGATAAATTAAAGAAAGCTAGAAAGTTAGGAGTAAAAATAATAAGCTACGAAGAATTTTTTGGAAAGGAGAAGATATGAAAGAAATATTTCTAGTTAACGTTCATTCTTTCTCAGATGTTATTACAAACTCTTCTACGGATATCTTTGCATGCAAGTCTGAGAAGTCAGTAGATGCAATTCGGATACTTTTAAATGAAATTGCATCTGCTGCTGGAGGAAGTGCAGGCTTAACAGTAGAAGAGTCAACTCTTAAAAGTTTCTTCAATCGGATTTCAGATTATATTTGCTATGATTTGGGAATCAGGCCAAACGAAAAAACGTGGAAGTTTGATGTATCTTTAGATGATATATTTAAGGTATGGGTAGAGAAAAAGTCTAAGTATTTTTTCGGTGGAAGTACAGATCCAGATACTAAAATTGTTGTGATTTGTGGTACTGATGATAATTCTATTCCATATTGGTTACAAGAGTATATTGAGGATAAACTGAATGCTGTAAGATATCATTTAGGATGAGGTGAAAAAATGAAACTTTTTCTTCATTCGTTTAGTGATGTTATTACTAATAGCTCTGAAACTGTATATATGTGTCCCACTGAAAAAACTATCTCTTTGATGAAAGAACTAATAAATTACTTCTTAGAGAAAGCTGGTTCAGAGAAGAGAGCTGATGATTTGTTTACATTTGAACTTGAATTAGACGAAGCTTATGTTGAGAGAATATTAGATGATATGAGTGAAGAAGAACAAGAAGCTTTAGTTGATGAAGCTTCTAAATCTTTATCATTCATAGAAAAATCGAAGAAGCAAAATGAAGCTATCATAAGACTAGTAAAAGAAGGAAAAATTAATCCAGATAATTATGATAGTGATTGCTCTTATAGAGAAGATCACCTTTTTATAATACCTAAAGATGATTCAAAAGAAGTTCTTGATATGACTTCAAAAGTTTTTTCAATCTTTAATGTTGAAGCAACTAGAGATGGATAAGGAGAAACTATGGAGAAAATTGTACTTAGCATTCACTCGTTTAATGACGTAATCACTAATAGCTCTTCAGAGATTTTTGTTAATACTAATAAGAAGACAATTAAAGCTATCGAAACTTTAATTGACTATTTCTTAGAGAAGGGGGGATCTAAAAAGAAAGCAAGAGATGTTTTTGAATTTAGAACTGTTATAGATGATCCACATGATCATTTAACTCTTCATTCAGAAAGTTGTTTAGAAATAATCACTAAGGGTAACAAAGAAGAAGTTGTTAACTTAAATAATGAAATAAGAAATGCATTTACTATCGTAGAAATAGGCAACTAAGTTTTGCGGCAGCCCCTAAGTGTGTGTGGGTAGAGAGTGGGGACACACGCTTCCTTGACCAGTCAGTTCGCTACTGGGTGGAATTTGGAGAGAGACCTCACTTGCTGCTGCAATTTGGAGATTAATATGAAGAAAAAATGTGATCACTTAGAAGATGCTCTTAAATTATGGAAGAAGCAGAAATCAGATCCTACAACTGCTTGGCTTTATAGATACTCTTCTATCAAGATTTTATATGAAACTGAAAAGGGAAGAGTTGTACAATGTTATTTGTGTAAGAAAACTTGGTATACACAAGCTGAATATAGTAAACACTTGAGTAGGTGAAAGGAGGAAATGTGATCAAAAAAAGGATCTTTCCAGAAAGTAATTACAAGTCAGTATTCTTTGATTTCAAAACTCTTAGATTTCAAATTGATCCTTCTAAACCAATAACTGAATTGAAATACCCTGAGTTTTATGACGTTAAAATTACTAGTAAGTGTAATAGTTTGTGTCCTCATTGTTATCAAGATTCTGCTCCAGATAAAGATAACTTCCCAAATTTGCTTGATAATTTTGTTTCTTATTTTAGCAGGATGGATGAGAATCAAAAACCTTATCAAATAGCTATCGGTGGAGGGGAGCCCACACTCCACCCAGATTTCTTGCAACTTCTTGAGACTTCGAAAATATCGTTAGGTATAGTTCCGAACTATACTACTAATGGTATGTTTATGGATGATAAATTAAAGGGTGCTATACTTCTTTGGACTATGTTATTTTGTGGTGGAGTAGCTGTTTCTGCTCATGAACATCTTGATAGCTATTGGAGGTCGGCAGTTGATTTATTTACGAAAGCTGAAGTTAAGACTAATATCCACATAATAATTTCAGGCAAGGAGTCTATAGATAGGTTTCTCAAAATATTTGAAGAGTATGAAAAGGAGGTGAATTATTTCGTGCTGCTTTCTTATCAAGCTATGGGAAGGGCTAAGTTTAAGAAAGTAGAATCTGATTATCTCTTTGAAAAGCTTAAAGGTCTAAAAGATGTTTCTAAAATATCGTATGGTTCGAATTTTTACGAAGACTTAAAGAAACAAACTTGGTTAGATGTTAGTCTTTACGAGCCTGAGATATTTTCAAAATATCTTAATATGGAGACTATGAAACTTTATAAGTCAAGTTTTAACTTAATGGAGGTGCAATGAATCCATTAAAAGCTGAGTTGAAAGATGAATATGTTGTTCTTAAAAGTAAAGTTTTTAAAGGCACTGATGTAGAAAGAGTATTTCTTTGCAAAGGAGGTTTTGGATGTTCTACTGATACTATGGGTAGAGCAGTGATGGGAGAGTTTATTTTTGATGGTAGTTCTTCAAGAGTTGAGAGTTATGAAATTGAAAGGTTCGCAACATCATTTGAAATTGAAGAAGCTAGAAAATTAAAAGAAGAAGCTATAAAATCAAATATAGGAGCAAATATATGAAAAGAGTTGAAGTTACAAGATGCTGGACTGGATTATGTAGTATGCAAGTATGTGCTATACCTGATGCAACAGATGAAGAGATTCTTGAAATTTGCAACAAAGAAAATCCTAGTGGCACTGAACTTGGTTGGGGTAAAGTAATTCGTGAAATAGAAGATGTACTTGGTGGAAATAAAGGCATGTTACCTGGTCCTTGTAAGGATTTTCCAGGAAGAATTCATTATTTGGTCTTTTGCTAAAAGGAGGTTAGAGGATGGATGATGTAAAAAAAGTGGGTTTTATCAAATGGATATTGTTAGCAGCTTTGGTTTTAGGTGGTGGATATTATTTGATACCTATACTTACTACAATAGTTTGGGGAGCTGTAGAACTAGCTATAGGTGTAGGTGTAGGTCTAGCTCTTATCTATTTAGCTCCAGCTTTTTGTGAAACAGTTGCAAGTTTGGGTTATAGGTTGTGGGAGCTTGTTATTAGAGCTGATCCTTTGGCTAGACTTCGTAGAGATCAAGAAGCTTCTGCCAAAGAGATAGAAAATTATGAAAGTGATATTTCTAATGCTAGTGCTAGTATTGATGAGGTGAAAAGTGTTATTAATAAACAAGCTGCACTTGTTTCTAAAGAAAAGATGCAAGATTTTCGAGAACAGCTAAACTCTATGCTGGAAGCTAAAAAAGAATTGATATCTCGGCGTGACGAAATGCTAGTTGCTTATGATGAGTTTACCAAAGCTATTGAGATGGCAGATGCAGAATATAAAGTAGGTAGATCATTTTCTTCAGCTGCAAAAGCATTTTCTTTTAAATCTAAATCAGGAGCTAAGAGTAGAGGGGCTCAAGTTGCTCTTGAAGAAGTTAAAAGGCAACTTTCAACATCTCATCAGAAACTACAGCTTGCTATGAGTCGTCCTAAGTTAATAACGTCATCAAAGAAGGAGTAGAATATGAAGAAAAAAATAATTCAGCTTGTTATTGGGTTACTAATTATTGGTGCTATTATTTATGTAGTAAAGTTTAGACAAAGTGAGTCAACAAAAAGTGAAAGTGCACCAGGTCAATACAATACTTTCACTATTCCAGCTAAGTAAGAAAAGGAGAGAAAAATGAAAAGAGTGTCTTTAAGAATTTTGATGGTTCTGATTGTAGTTCTGTTAGCTAGTTTTGTGTATGCAGGTGAACTAATTGTAACAACTGGTGTAAAGGGTGGTACTTATAGTGCTTTCTATGATCAAATTAGGGGTAGTTGTGCAGTCCCTGTTCTTACTGAGTGGATGGGACCTAAAGGATCAGCTAGTGGATCAATTGAGAACCTTAAGAATCTTTTAGGTAACAAAGCTAATATTGGTTTCATCCAAGAAGATGTACTTTGGTCGAAGAAGATTATAGATAATGATCCAGCAGTTGATGGTCTAAAAACTCTTATGGTTCTGTACCCAGAAGAAGTTCATATTATAGTTATGACTAGATCATCGATTAATAGGTTTACTGATGTTGGTAACAAAAAGATTGCTACTTGGGGTGGCAGTTTGATTACCACTAAAGTTCTTATGGGTAAGACTGGAATCAGACCAAATGCGATTGTTGAGGCTACTGGAGCAGATAACGCAATCCAGCTGCTTGATAGTGGAAAAGTAGAAGTGGTTATTGCAGTTGGTGGGCAGCCTGTTGGATGGATTGAAAACTTGCCAAATAAATTTAAGTTAGTTGAATTTGATCGATTTCAGCAAGTAAATGATATCTATAGTAAAGCTGTATTGAACTATCCAAATCTAAGCCCTGCAGGAATTAACAGTATTTCTACAATGTCAATGATTGTAACTCGTGATTATAAAACGGATGCTAAAATTGCAGATCTAAGTGATTTAGTGCAGTGTGTTTATTCTCATCTTGATGATCTAGTAGAGACTACAGGTAATCATCCAAAGTGGGAGCTTGTTAAACCGGATAATAAATCAAGCTGGCCGAAATATGATAAGCTGAAGATTAAAGCGTCAACGAAACCAGTTCCAAAGA
>Ga0315295_10001510_pt1 | contig 19962 bp, 25 predicted proteins | sample YL17G14_0_MG_FD_204453 | JGI IMG/M metagenome (GOLD analysis project Ga0315295, IMG submission 204453) | Sediment microbial communities from Yellowstone Lake, YNP, Wyoming, USA - YL17G14_0 | ecosystem: Environmental > Aquatic > Freshwater > Lake > Sediment | place: USA: Wyoming | collected...
TACCTGATGTTCCAGATGACCCTGAAGATCCACTTGTACCAGATGTTCCAGATGATCCTGAAGTTCCAGAACTACCTGATGATCCGCTTGTACCTGATGTACCAGAAGAACCTGATGATCCACTAGTTCCGCCTGTTCCTGATGTTCCAGATGATCCTGAAGATCCAGATGTTCCAGAAGATCCGCTTATACCAGATGTTCCACTTGTTCCAGAAGAACCGGAACTTCCACTTGTTCCAGATGTTCCTGATGATCCACTAGAACCGCTTGTACCTGATGTTCCAGATGACCCTGAAGATCCACTTGTACCAGATGTTCCAGATGATCCTGAAGTTCCAGAACTACCTGATGATCCACTAGTTCCGCCTGTTCCTGATGTTCCAGAACTACCTGAAAATCCAGATGTTCCAGAAGATCCACTTATACCAGATGTTCCACTTGTTCCAGAAGAACCAGAAGAACCGCTTGTACCAGATGTTCCAGACGATCCTGAAGATCCACTTGTACCAGAACTACCGCTTGATCCAGATGTCCCACTTGTTCCAGAACTGCCAGAAGAACCAGATGTTCCAGATGTACCTGACGAACCATCAGCTCCTTGAGCCCCGCCTAAATTTACATCCCAATCTGAAAATGAACCAGAACCCGATATAGATGTTATGTTTCCGATTAATTCTCCATTTAATGGATTATATGATGTAACTGTACCAGTCATATAATTACCGCCATCATATCCAATTACTAATGATTGTCCAGCACTATATGATAAACCAATTCCAATCGTTAATGTCTGAGTACCGCCACTAATTGTTAGATATGATGAAGATGTCGTCTTATATGTATCGCCAGAAAGTCCTGATGTGCCAGAACTTCCACTAGATCCACTTGTTCCAGAAGATCCCGATGAACCAGATGTTCCAGAACTTCCACTAGATCCGCTTGTTCCAGAAGATCCCGATATTCCAGATGTGCCAGAACTACCACTTGAGCCAGATGTTCCACTAGTTCCTGAAGATCCACTTGTTCCAGATGTTCCTGAAGATCCTGATGTTCCAGATGATCCACTAGATCCACTAGATCCACTTGTTCCAGAAGAACCAGATGATCCACTTGTTCCAGACGAGCCAGATGATCCACTTGTTCCAGATGTTCCAGATGTTCCAGAAGATCCAGATGTTCCAGAGGATCCGCTAGTTCCGCGTGTTCCAGAAGATCCAGATGTTCCAGAAGTACCTGACGAACCTGAAGATCCGCTTGTTCCAGATGTTCCAGATGATCCACTTGTTCCAGATGTTCCAGATGATCCACTTGTTCCAGATGATCCACTTGTTCCAGATGTTCCAGATGTTCCAGATGTTCCTGCAGAACCAGATGTTCCAGAAGATCCAGATGTTCCAGAGGATCCACTAGTTCCGCGTGTTCCAGATGATCCAGATGTTCCAGAACTACCTGAAGAACCAGATGTTCCAGAAGAACCGCTTGATCCGCTCGTGCCTGAAATTCCAGATGTTCCAGAAGAACCTGATGATCCAGATGTTCCCGATATCCCACTAGTACCTGAAGATCCATTAGAACCAGATGTTCCAGAACTACCTGATGATCCAGATGTTCCTGATATTCCAGATGTTCCAGAAGTACCAAAATTTGTCCCGTCTTGGCCAGAAGTTCCTGATGAACCGCTTGATCCTGAAATTCCAGATGATCCAGAACTACCTGATGTTCCAAATGAACCTGATTCCCCTGAAGAACCACTAGAACCTGAAGAACCGCTAGAACCTGAAGAGCCACTAGAACCTGAAGTGCCGCTACTTAATAATGCCTTTATATCATTGAATGTTGTTCTATAAGTTATTCCATCCTCATAAATTGTATAACCGCTTAATCTTGGGGATGTTTGTACGGGTAATTCTAGTATTTTTTTCTTTTCATCTACCATCTTAAACGTATTCTATCATATAATTATCATTTGTTGTAATAATGAAGTTATCATCAGTTATTAAAACTTTACCTGTTATTGTTGTAACAAAGATCTCAACATAAATATAATCCTTTGTATTATCCCCAAGTGTATAGTCATAGAATTCGGAATAATCCAATGTTACATCAACTTTACCGATTACGATTTCAATAAGTTCATAGTCATAGAATTCGGAATAATCCAATGTTACATCAACTTTACCGATTACGATTTCAATAAGTTCATAGTCGTATATTTCAGAAACATCTAGCTTTAAGCTTAACTTTGTTCCGCCTTTTCGTAAAATATCCTGAATATTCATATTTAGATAAATATCTTTTAGATGATTTGATATTTATATAAAAACCGAAATAATGGATAATTTAATAAAACAAGTAATTGACGAAACATTTCGTTCCAAAAGACAACAAAGATTTTTCTATGCAAAGGCTGATGATCCAACATCAAGTGAATATGAACGCGACAAATGGGAAAAAATGGCTGATGAATTTTCCGATAAAACCGATTTTGAAAATCTTCCTGAAAAAGCTGAAGAAGAAATTGAAATGGATGAAATAGTTGATGAAGATGGTAATATTAAAACAGGAGATATGCCAGGTAATCCCAACGCATATATTCGATCAAAAAAGACAACTGATCAAGTGGCTAAATCAACTATGGGCCAAATGGGATCATTTGGAATACTTGGCGGTGTAACAGGCGCGAATAAAACGCTTAAATATTGGGCTGAAGCCGATATGAGTAAAGCACTTGGGGCTGACGAAACTATAATGGATCCAGATACAGACTATGACGATGCTGAAAAGCATTTTGAAGACGATTTAGATGTACCCGAAGATGAAGCTAAAGAAAGGGCAAAAAAAATGGGATATGATCCCGAATTACCAGACGGCAAAATAAGGCTTATCGAAAACCCAAAAAAATACATTGAAGAATATTTAACCAAAAAAGCAAAAGATCGTGAATTAGTAAAAAAAGACGCATTAGAGATGTCTAAAAAAATTAATCCGATCTTAATGAAGCAATTAAAATCTATTAAACAAACATTAAAGGATAATGGATTAACAACGAAAGATATTACTGAATATTTAGAAGATAATGAATAGTGAATTAAAAGATAGGATATTTAACCTTCCTAAGAATGTTTTAGATTTTTTAAGACAACAAAAAGATATTCCAGAATTAGACAGAAATGAACATCTTCTTAAAACGGGTCAAGTAACCTATGGACAATTGAAAAGAATATTACATGACCTGAAAAAAATAAATAAAAATGTGGATATAGCCAGATATAATTTCTATGGCGGCGATTTAATGAAAAATTGGGGAATTATGACATTAACTAATGAACGAAATTTAATTAAAGATAGAGAATCCGCGACAAGAATAGCTAATGACCTTAGTGGATTATCGGGCGAAAGACAAAACGCATCAATAAAAAGACACAAAAAGAATACTTTATCACCAAAAATAAATTTAAATATGATTACTAAGCCTAATTCAGAAAAATATACAAACGCATCAATGTTTTCAGCTAAATCAACTAAATTATTTGAGCAAATAAATAGGATAAAAAAATTAATGAAATAAAATGGCAACACAATTAGAAATAATCGCAAATCAACAAAGAATAGAACATCTTGCTCGTAATGAATACGATCCCAATGATGAATATTCTTCAGGTCATCCTAATGCATTATCAACTGGTGATGAAGAAGGAAAAGGAGAAAATGAAGGACAAGTTGGATCTTTAACTGACATTAACACAAGAAAAGAATCTCTTGTAAGAAATATATATACTGAAAACAATGAATATGGATCAACTCATCCAAATGCCCTTTCCACGGGAGATGAAAAAGGAAAAGGACAGGCACAAGATATGGGTCAAATTGGAGGATTAACAGATATTAATGTGAGAACAGATAATACTGGAAGAAATTTATATGGTCCAAATAATGAATACAATTCAGTTCATCCAAATGCTCTTTCAACAGGAGATGAAAAAGGAAAAGGGCAACTTGAAGATATGGGTGAAGTTGGAGGACTAACCGATATTAACACAAGAACCGATAACACAGGTAGAAATAAATTTGGGCCAGATAAAACATATCCCGATTTTTAAAAATGGAAATATTATCCGAAATAATAAACGAATTACTTCTTGAACAAGATAATAAGTTAGAGGTTTTAAGAAAAGCCATTGGTGAACGATTACCTATTTCAATATACTATAGTGGACCCCCTAATGAAGTTAGAGAAGGACAAAGAATTGATATAGAACCAATTGTTTTGGGTAAACATGCTAAATCAGGAAATTTAGTTGTATGGGCTTATGTTTTTAAAGGAATGTCCAAAAAAGGATTGCCAGGATGGAAAATGTTTAGAGTTGATAGAATTAAGTCGGCAAAATATAACGAATTGGGGGCAAAAAACTTTCAACTTAGAGATTTACCAGGATATGAAAGAGGTAAATCTCCAAATGCGATGAAATCATTAAGTAGCGTCGAAATATTTTCCCCATATTGGTTTGAAGATGATGAAAGATTTACAGCAACTCCAAAAGCATTTCCATCTCCTAAACGTCCAGAAGTTAAACCAGAAGTGCCGCCAGTTGAAGTGCCATTAAAGCCAGTAGGATCCGCGCCAATTGAAAAACCCGAAATTTCGAGTAAAGCGGCATTAGGTAGAATTTATAATGATTTAAGGCCGCAGATAAAAGATATTAACGGTCAAAGATTTATTTCAAAACAAAATTATAATAATGCGGTAAATAATTTATATCATGCCAAAGAAGATGAATTTAAAATTTATCAAAGAGCAATTGGGGGTAATGAAAGGCCAGGCGAAGGTACGAGAGCACGGTTTACTAATACATCAAAATCAGATATAGATAAATTATTATCAAAAGATAATATACAAATATCGGATAATCCTGAACAATTAGCCGAAGGCTATAGAATACAATCACGAATTAAACGATTGATTAATTGGTAATTTATCTATATATTTATAATATTATAATTTACAATTATGGAGAGGCCAAGAATATCAGCGGAGGAATTAGCTCAAAAATTAGTTAATTCAAGGAAAATAATGAAAAAAGTTGACACAGGAGACTATGAGAAAGGTAATATTAATGAAAAATTAATAAAAAGTAGTCCCGAAGAACTATTGACGGAAGATACTCCATCACAGCCATCAAAAAGGCCAATTGGAAATGTAAATCCTGATAAAATAAACCAATCAAAATTGCCAGATGCCATTAAAAAAGCTATGTTAGAAAATCCAATAACGCTGGATGATAGTTTAGATATGAATTTTGTAAATAATGCAAAAAGGTTAATGGAAGAAGATAATTCTTTGATTAGTATGGGAAAACAAGGATCCAAGCAACAATCCCGACAGGTTCAGACAGAATCCCGACAAATTAGTGAAAGTGGCTTAGAAAAATTAATTGAGAATACAATTAGAAGAGTTCTTGATGAAAAATTAACTCAAATCTTAAATGCTGAGCAAGCCGTATCAATTAATGAGAATTTAGTTATAAAAGTGGGAGATTCTCTTTTTAGTGGAAAAATTACTAAGGTAAAAAACACAAAATAATTTGTTTTTTTCGTTTTTTTTCGTTATACTTTGACATAGAAACACATTTATTATGTCAAAAATTAGAATTTTAGCAATTCCTCCTGATATTCATGGTGTTGGAAAATATCGAATTTTAAATCCATATACTTACATTCAAGAAAATTATCCTGATGATTTTCATATCGATATAAAATCCAATGTAGAAGATACTGATAATGAATTCACAGATTATGATATTATAATTCTTCATAGTTTTATTCATAATAAAGTATCGCCAGATCGGAATATGGAAAGAATTAATTGGCTAAAAAATAAAGGCAAAATTGTAATTGTTGATTTTGACGATTATTGGGAGCCAGATATGAGGCATCCAATGTTTTTACAGGCTAAATCGAGCGGCATTGCTAAAATGAAAATGAATTTATTAAGATCTGCCACATATGTTACTGCCACAACCCCCATTTTTAAGAATACTATAAATGAAAAATTTGGGATAAAAAACATATATGTTTTTCCAAATGCTATTAATGAAAATGAGCCACAATTTAGACCATCGCCAATTCCATCAGATAAAACTAGATTCGGATGGGTTGGCGGTTCCAGTCATTTATCTGATATTGAATTACTTACAAATGGAATATCCAGTATCTATAACAATTTCAGAGGTAAAATACAATTTGTATTATGTGGATTTGATTTAAGAGGATCAATTACTGAGATTAACAAACAAACAGGTGAAAAAAAATCACGAAATATTAAACCAGAAGAAACCGTATGGTATAAGTATGAAAAAATATTCACCAATAATTATACTGAATTAGATACGGATTATATTAATTTTTTAAAAATGTTTAAGGAGGCAGAATATGATGATTTAAATAAGCCATACATAAGAAGATGGACAAAAGAAATTAACAAATATGCTACTAATTATAACTATTTTGATGTATCTTTAGCCCCGCTTTATAAATCCATATTTAATGGAAATAAAAGCCAATTAAAGGCTATTGAGGCGGGATTTTTCAAGAAAGCATTAATTGCAAGTGAAACAGAGCCATATACATTAGATTTAATTTCGGCAATTGAAAAGGGTGGAACTTTTAATTCTAAAGGAAACGCTCTTCTAGTTGACCCAACTAAAAATCATAAACAGTGGTTTCAACATATGAAACGCCTAATTGAAAATCCAAATATGATTGAAGATCTTGGAAATAAATTATATGAAACAGTCAAAGACAAATATTCATTAAAAAAAGTTTGTGAAGATAGAGTACAATTTTTAAAATCAATAATAAAATAATATAAAACGCGGCCTCATTTTTTGGCAGAAAAATCTAACAAGATGAATTTCTCTGTAAAAAGAAAAAGAAAATAGTATTAATATCAACTTAAAACATAAATGAAATGTTAACAATTACACAATTAGAAAACAATAAGAAGAAATTCATTGAAACAAACGCAAAGTATAATATCTTTACGAAAGAATTATTAGACTTTTTGGGGGACGACATTTATACCGCGCCCTATTCTTCTAGTTTAAATATGATAGGATGTTATCCAGGCGGATTATTACATCATATAATCAAATCTTGTAGGTATTCTCTTAAATTGAATGAAATTCTTCCAGAAGGTCTAAAACAACCCGTGGCGACAATTGTGAAAGTTGTGTTCCTATGTCAAATTGGAAAAGTTTTTATGTTCAAATTAATTGACGGGGCAACTCAGCATGGTAAAATGTATGATTTTAATGATGATATTGTAAGACTTCATGTTGGAGAAAGATCAGCATATTACGCCTTAAAATATGGCATAACATTAACCGAAGAAGAATATCAAGGAATATTGGGTATTAATAAGGAAAATGACGATAAGATGGCCAAATATTTTTCTACTCCATTAACACAAATAATAAAAAATGGATTTGAATTAGCAATAATGGAAGAAAAAACTTTATCATAGCTTATTTGGGAATTTTGTGAATAATAACAAATAAATTATAAAATGGAAAAAAAGAAGCTTGAGTCATATCTTAGACAATTACAAGAATTAGATTCGGAATTAACCGAAAATTCCGATCCTGATGAACTAATGAATGAAATTAATAAAGTTATTAACTGTCTATCGAAAGATATTCAAGTGGAAATATCATCAGCCACATTAAAATTTGTAAATAAATCATCTAATAATCCTGACCCAGAGTTTGCTTGCGAAGGCGACAGCGGATTTGATATAAGAGCAAATTTAGAAGAAGATGTTATTATAAATGAAGGACAAGTTAAAATCATACCTACAGGTCTTTACTTTGAAGTAGATAAAGGATTAGAAGTACAAATAAGAACAGGAAATGAAATGGTCGCGAATAATAACCTGTGGGTTTTAAATTCGCCTGGTACCATTGACTCATCTTATCGTGGAGAAATAATGATTATTTTAGCTAATTTTAATGATTCCTCGCGCACTATAAGAAATGGCGATAGAATAGCGCAAGCCGTGGTCTGTCCTGTTTACGGTGAAGGAAAGTTGAATATGATTAAAGTAAAAAAACTATCTGAAACCACAAGAAATGATAGCGGATTTGAATCAAGCGGTATTGATTAAAAAATAAATTAAATATTGACTTATAATGAAAATACTATTATATTTCTTTTATGGAAGTATATATTAGTATTAATGGTGTATTAAGAAATTTCATACAAAAATTCGAATACCATTATAAATCTCATTTTTTAGAAACTGAACTCGATGATGAAGTAACCCAAGAGGAAACGCCTTTTGAGTACAGGATAAATTATCCAATTCAGAATGATAATTTATTAAATCACTACATTTTTGAATCCAAAGATGAATATGAATATTTTTTATTCATTGAATTTGCATTAGAAATTTTTGGATATGCAGGTATAAGCTATTCAATGGCAATTTCTGATCTAAATAAATTGATGTATGAGCATAAAAATGTCGATTTTACAATTATTGGCCTCGATGAGTTAGGTAAGGCAAAATCTTCCACATTATTTTTTCTATCAAAAAATGGATTTTTAGGAGATAACATTAAATTTATTTTATCTAAAGATATAGATAAGGAATGGGAAAAATGTAATATGTGGATTACAGATAATAAAAACATAATAGATCGATGTCCCATAGGTAAAAAAGCCATAAAATTTAATACTGATTATAATGATTATTTTAATTATGAAAACGAAATAAATAATTTAAATTTATTAAAAATTGATTGATTATGATTGAAGTCTTAGGAAAATGCTATTATATCGATATAGAAGCAGTTATCGAAAAGTGTCGTCCAGAACATCCTTTCACAAAATCTAAAGAGAAAGTGACTAATGATAAAGTATCTAATAATGATGAAGGAATATTAGAATTAAATGTATTTAAATTTGAAATTTTTAAAGCCTGTATTGAAAGAATACTTAGTGAATATGAGGAAAAAGACGACGATATTCCTCCATTTCAAGCAAAATCAATGGGAGTTTCTTTTCGACTAGCATTCAATACATTACTAAAATATAATATAATAATTGAAGATATTGAAGATATAGATGGATAATAAACAAATTAACATTGATCTTTTTGAATCCGCAATAAGCAGATTAGAAAAAAGAGAAAGCGTCATTTATTTTTTAGTATATGATACTAAAAATAATGCAAGAGCAGCAATAAAGCATATATATGATATGGCTTTAGCATTAAAAGAAAATGGATTTAATTCTAAAATTCTTGTAGAAGAAAAAGGATATGGCGGAGTTAAAGAATGGCTAGGAGATACTTATGATATTCTTCCAGTCGCTTCAATAAAAGAAGATAAGGTTGAAATTCGATTCGATGACATAATTGTTATTCCTGAACAATATTCAAATATTTTACCACAATTATCAAATGTAAATTGCGTAAAATTAATGTTATTACAACAAAAAGAATATATGTTTGAAACTTTAGCAATTGGAAGTAGATGGAGTGATTTTGGATTTAATAAATGTATAACCACAACCGAATCTGCAAAAAAATATATTTTAGAATATTTTCCAGAATCATTAGTATATCTTATTCCCCCATTTATTGGAGATAATTTTGTACCAAGCGAAGTTCCAACAAAACCCCTTATTGCAATTAGTTGTAGAGATAGAGTACAACATCGTAAAATTATTTCCGAATTTTATCTAAAATACCCACAACTTCGATGGATAACATTTAGAGATATGATTCAAATGACATATAACGAATTTTCAGACGCATTAAAAGAATGCATGGTTTCCGTATGGGTAGATGATGAATCAACATTTGGTACATTCCCACTCGAATCTATGAAATGCGGAGTTCCCGTTGTCGGTAAAATACCAAATACAGAACCCGATTGGTTATCCGAAAACGGATTTTGGACATATGACGGAAGTAAAATTGTAGAGCTTTTAGGTGTATTTGTTTTAGCTTGTATTGATGGAGTAAAATTAACTAATGAAGTTAAAGAAAAAATGAAATTAGCAACACTTCCATACAATAAGAAAATACATAATGAAAATACATTATCTATATTTAATAGTCTTATTGATCAAAGAATCGAATCAATAAAAAGTGGCGTAGAAAAACTTAAAACAGAAACAGAATAATGAAAAAAATAACTATTATTCTTCCAATTTATAAATTGGATGATGAAGATTTGATTATGTTAAATAATTCAACATCTTCAATTGAAGATTTTCACAATGATGTGAAATTAATGATCGTTTGCCCTGAGCGTTTAAACACTAAAATTGAAAGTATAAATTTTGGACAAAAATTAGAGGTAAAAATCTTATATAATAAGACACATAAAACCGATTTTGTTAATCAAGTCAATATGGGCATCAATGATTGTGATACTGAATGGTTTTCAATTTTAGAAATTGATGATGAATATAAGAAAATATGGCTATCTTCAATGAATGAATATATGATTGCTTATCCCGATGTTGGTGTGTTTCTTCCAATAGTTAAAGATGTGAATGTTGAGGGTAAATTTTTAAATTTCACCAATGAATCTGTGTGGGCATATGGATTTTCGAAAAAACAGGGATATTTAGATAATGAGATTTTGCTGGAATTTCAAAACTATCAAACAAGTGGAGCTCTATTCAAAACAGAGGTGATAAAAGACAATGGGCTGTTCAAAGATAATATTAAACTTACGTTTACTTACGAATTTCTTCTAAGATTAACTCAAAATGGGGTTAATATTATGACTGTACCAAAGGCAGGGTATCAACATGTTCATTTTAGGGAAAATTCACTATTTTGGAAGTATAAAAATGACGAAAACGAAAAATTAAGCGAAGATGAGGTCAAATTTTGGATAGAAACCGCAAAAAAAGAATATTTTTTTAAAAATAAAAGAGATATCAAATATGTGAAAAAATAAATGCCAAGAAAGAGAACCCAAAAGATGTATTTTGGGGAGGAACAAGAAAAAGCGGTAATAAGATATTTAGAAACTGAATCCGAGGAAGAAAAGAATAAGATATTCAATGAATATTTACACGAACCTCTCACAATAATGGTCGAAAGTATCATAAGAAGATACAAATTATATCGAAAAGACTTCACGTTTCATGATTTACATACTGATACTATGTCTTTTTTGATAACTAAAGTAAATAAATTCGATAGCAAAGCAAATCACAAGTCATATTCATATTTTGGGACAATTTGTAAAAATTATCTTATGGGCGCCATTCAAAAAGACGTAAAAGATACTAATAGAACAGTATCTTATGACGATATTTCATCAGATATTGAAGAAGATCCCGATTTATCGTATGTTATTGACACTATTCCTTTAGATTATCGTGAAGTTATTAATAAATTATCCATAAAACTTGAGGAATTTATGGCTGCGGAAAAACTTAATCCAAATGAAGAAAAATTAGGATATGCATTAATTGAAATATTTAAGAATTTTGACCAAATTTTTCAAATTGGCGAGGGAAATAAATTTAATAAGAACCTAATATTGCTTTCAGTAAGAGAAATGACATCATTATCAACTAAAGAAATCCGAATTGCATTAAAAAAATACAAAAAACTATACGATGGAATTCTATCTGGGTTTCTAAATTGAGAAAAAAAGTATTTATAGTAATAAACATCACTTAAAATGAGAGATAGAAGAAAAATAATTACGCTTGATACTGATTCAGCATTGGCGTTGATGCAAGAAATCTACAATGATATTGTGGAACAGAAAAATACCGCATCTTTGATAACTAAAAAGATGCTAACATTTATGAAAGATGCCGAAGATATGAGTGTAATTGGTCCAGTTATCAAAGACCAACAAAAAATATTAAATGACTGCACCGAAAAAAAAATCTCGTTAGTAAAATTACAAGGGGCCCTATTAAAACAAGCTGGAGATAAGGGATTTGGTAAAAAAGAGTTTAGTAAAATTGAATTAACAGAAGAAGATCGAGCATTACTTGAAAAGTTGGTTGACGATAAAGATGATCCCGAAAATAAAATCGAAAAATATGAAACATAATGGCTAATACTGATCTAACAAGACGAAAAATTAAATCAAAAATATCTGCCATAAAAAAAATCAATGATAATCCTAAATCATTGGTTGATAATATGTATAATGCATACAAAGATGATTTATCTTCAACTACCGGCATTGTAAAAAAAAGCATTAACAATTTTCAATCAAAAATAAAGGGTGCCACACAAAATAAAAAGGATATTTTTGAGGAAATTACCACAACAGTTGAAGACATTCTGGGATTTAATAAAAAAAATAATGAATCTTATGATCCAAAAGAAAAGCCAGTAATAAAAAGAGCGCTAATTAAATATACAAAAGAATCCGCTCAAAAAGCATTACTATCAAGTAAACAAATTATGGTCGATGAAACAAAAAAGGTTTTTTTTGCGGGAGTGGGAAGTTGTGACCCAAATACAACGCTTAATACAACAACAATTTACCTCTCGCCAAAAAATTTCGATTTTGTAAATGTTTTAAAAGTTGATCCCGATACAATAACAGGTAAAATGATGTACGAAAATCCTTCTGGATCAGCTTTAAATGGCATAAAATTTAATAGAGAATTATATAATAATTTTGATTCGGGCGTACCATATGATTTTATGTCAAAAAACGGTAATACTTTATTTTCAATGCAATGGAGCGGAGACACTCAACAATATGCTATAACTGATTTAACTTCGACAATGAAAGTTAGTGATTTTTTAAATGAATATTACAGCTCAATCGAATATCCAAATATTGAAAATGTCATAAAAAATGCAATGTTAATGATATTACAAGGAGATGAGACTGATCCTGTATCATACAAAGATGGTACGGCATATTTAAATCGATTAACCACCAAATTATTTTCCATATGTGGTAAGCCAAAAAGTGGCCAACCATTATTAAATAATGCAACAGATGAATTAGATGAAGATGAATATGATATCCAGAATTATTTTGACTTTGACGATGTCGAAGGAATTGATTTAGATGATGAAGATTCATTAAAAAGACGAGTTCTTAAATTCAGAGATTGTGATAATTTTGAAATTCCTATCAATTCTAATCATATGGAAGATTTCGCATATCTATTGGATAAAAAGCCTATCGACGAAAATGTTAATAATACAATAAATAAAGCTGTAAGTGATGCTTATGAACAATCAAGTGGAAGCATACCTTTTGACGGCTTTCAATTATCATTAATGGGGTCATATATATTAAAAATACCCAAGGCATTAATTGGGACTATATTATCTCCTAAAATGATTTTTCCAATCGCGGTATCATATAAGATTCTCAATCCAACTAAAGATATATCTATAAAAGAATTATTCAAAACACTATATAGATTATTTTATAATGCTATAGTTCAACATTTTTGGAATTTTATTAAAGAATTTTGGAGATTTCTTAAAAAAGATCTTTTAAATTTTCTTAAAACTACAGCTGAAAATATTATTAAAAATAAGTTATTAAAAATAAAAGCGATAATAACATCATTAATTAATATTTTAAAACAAGTTATATCAACAAATATCGGAAGTTGTGCCGAAATATTTAATATCATTTTACAAACGATACAAGCATCGCTTAATAGATCAATCAAAATACCCGTGCCTGGATTATTGCTTGTTATGTCTGAAAATTTGCCAGGATTTAGTACTGATAGAGCATATATAGACGCAATTGAACGATTAGAAGGATCGGGTATAAATATGGGACCATTATATGGTACCGAAAATAAATTTCCATCAGTTGTAAAAGGTATTATTGAAGCATATTCGGGAGAAATGGATTCAAATTCATTCGTAAAAGTTGGATTAAAGCCATCAATAATTCCCGCTGGGCCTGGCGGAGCGGTAATATCGCCATTAGTTGAAGGTGTAGGAAAAATATTTTAATATGGATAAAAACGCTATAATTGATGTTGTTGAAAATGTTAAAAACAAATCAAATAAAGATTTAATTGAAAGCCGAGACATATTACTTTCTGAATTTGAAAAAACAAAGAAACTAATAATCGATTTAACTCGACATTTGGAATCTGTTGAATCTTTTTATGAAACCATAAATAAAGAAATAGGAAAAAGAATAATATGAGAATAGTTGATATTGGTATTTGTGTTAACAATGTCGATCCTAAAGCTATTGGCAGAATTCGATATCGTCCATATGGGCTATTTGTTAGTGAAATTGAAAATGGAATAAAGTATGATGACTGGGATGAAAGTGATCCATTTCTTGCTATTCCATTTTTACCTCTTCATATTAATGTTATTCCACAAATTCAACAATCGGTTAAAATAATAAAATATGATACTGATAAAGATACTCAAAATATCGAATATATTAGTGGCCCATATACATCACCACATGATCTACAAAATCAAACATTTGCTGCTCAACATAAAGACACGACATATGGCGGCGTAATTATTAAAAATATTAAAGATATTAGGAATAAAAATGGCAAATTTAACAGCCCCACAACGCCAGGAACAATTATTAATGAAAGAGATACTGGATTTCGCGGAAATTATGGATCAGACGTTATTTTTACCGAAAACGGATTGCAATTAAGAGGAGGACTATTACTTAGTAAGGAAGGAAAAAATAAAAGCAGCAGATTAGACTATCCCCAATTAGCTCAAAAAATGGGCAGATTTTCTTTGAAAAAATTTTCTAAAACATTACAATCTGTTAAAGAAAATGTGGTTTCTTCAAAAATTGCTGTTAGTAAATTAAAATATATAATTGAATATGAAATTGATAGTTTAACTACTCCATCTCAATTAAAATTATATGCATATAAAGTAGTGGGTGGTTATGGTACTGAATTTAATACTGATGTGTTTGGGCAAAATACCGTTTTTTCAACTAGTGATACAAAAATTGTAAAATTAATTAATACGGGTAATACTTTAAATGATCCAACATATATAAAAACATTGGATGGAACAATATCCGCTTCATACATTGAACTTAGAGAATTATTACACTTAATAGATACAGAAAATCTAACATCGTTGGATTTAACCTATCCCAACGAAGATGTGCATCCATTTTACTTTAGACCAACTTCAAGTTTTAGATTAACAAAAGGAACTGGCGTAGAAATAGCAAACAAAGCGCTTTTTCTAGGTAAAATACAAGTACGAAATAAAATTGGAGGATCAAGTCTAATATTCTCAAGGCAAAGTGCCGATCCACCAATTATTTCAAATAAAAGAATAGTTAATAACACAAAAGAAATTAAAAACGCTGGGGAACAATCATTCTCGTTTCTAGGTGCCGATAGAATATATATAACAAGTACAGACCCCAATGTTGGCGTTAATGTTAAGTCAATCAATTTTAGTGAATTAGACGAATACGAATTAACTCAAGAAGATTACGTCAAAAGAATAGAGCCAAACACATATGCGACAGTTAGAGGAGAAAACTTATATAATTTATTAATTGCAATAAAAAATCTACTAGACAGCCATATTCATAATATAAATGAACCGCTAGTAAAAACAGATGATAACTGGGTTAAATTGAATAACTTAATTGAAACATTAAGAAATGATTTATTGAATGATTCAATTAGAATTAACTAGTTGATATTTATTAATAAAAAGTTATGTCATATTATCGCTCATATTTTAGTAAAAATAATACAATTATTAAAAATTCGCAAGTCAATACTGCGAAGAATCCTAATACGGAAATATTTTATGGATCTGGATTTTCCAAATTTATATTTCAGCTAGATTTATCGGGTCTAGAAGAAAAAATTAATAACGGCGATCTTGTTCTTAATTCTAATACTAGACATTATTTACATTTAACTAACACTATTTTTGGTGATGAGGATTTAACAGGGGTGGAGCGAGGTACTGGCAGACAGAGAACAACATCATTTGATTTAGTATTATTCAGAATACCAGAGTTTTGGGATGAAGGTGTCGGATACGATTACGAAGAAATTTATGACTATACAACAGGTAATGTTACTTTTGATGTGAGGCCATCCAACTGGGTTATGAGAACCACATTGGATCAATGGACAGAAGGAGGTATATATGCAATTTCTGGCGATACTATAACCAAAATTCATTTTGATAACGGCAACGAAAATATAAATGTTGATATTACTGACCATATAAATGGTATAATAACTGGTAATACAGTAAATTATGGCATCGGGCTTGCTTTTGATACTCCATATATGGATGTCTCTAGTGAAATTGATCAATCAGTTTCTTTTTTTACAAAATATACTCAGACATTCTGGGAACCATTTCTAGAAACAGTTTTTGATGATATTATTGATGACAACAGAGAGAATTTTTATATAGATGCTGATAGGAATTTATATCTTTATGTAAATTATATGAATAATGCATTTGATTTAGATGAACTGCCAACAGTTGATATTTTAGATTATAACAGCGTTTTAATTGGCTCATTATCGGGACTTACAACTACCAAAATCAGAAAAGGGGTTTATAAAATAACCTTTGGATTATCAGGACAACTTTGCGATGGTAAAAGATTTTATTATGACAAATGGTGCAATCTTAAAATAAATGGGGCAAGTCTTGCATGTGTTACGCAAAAATTTATTCCAAAGCCATTTACGGATTTATTTAATATTGGAACTAATAATACTGAATTAAATAGATACGCGATGCAATTTTTTGGCGTCTCATTAAACGAGAAAATTAAAAGAGGCGAGAAAAGAAAAATTGTTGTGACATTTAAATCAATAACTGATTCTAAATCAGTATTAATGAACGATGTTTATTATAGAATTTATGTTAAAGAAGGTAAAACTCAAGTAAACGTAATTGACTGGACTAACTTAGATAGAACAAATGAAAATTCATTTGTCTTAGATACTTCTTATATGATACCTCGTGAGTATTGGATTGAAATCAGAAATAGAGTATATTCCGAAGATATATTCTATAAAAACGATATAAAATTTGAAATAATATCAGAAAAATAATACGATACGAATAAATGATTTACTTTTAAAAAAAAAATCATTAAATTTATTTTATGAAATCTGTTTATTTAATTAGAGGTAATGATGGAAAATATAAAATTGGGATTGCAAAAGACCCCAAGAAACGAGTATTTCAATTACAAACAGGAAATGCTGATAAATTAAAGTTAATTGCAGAATATAAATCGGAAAATGCTAGTAGAATTGAATCGGCGCTACATTATCAGTATTCATATGTCCGAAATATAGGAGAATGGTTTGATTTATCTATTGCAGAAGAAGCTAATTTTATTAAAAGCTGTCAAAAATTAGAAGAGGGAATTATCACATTAAAACAAACAGAAAATTCATTTATATAAAATTATTATGGACATAATTGGAGTGTGGTTTGGATTTACTATTGTTGCATTAGGCGTAATGTGCATATATTGGTATGGCATAAGCGTTTTTGTAAAAATCAAATGGTTAAAGATTATAATTATGGGATTAATGACTATTGGGTCTTTATTAATGATATTATATAGAATCAACCTTATTCATTAAATCTTTTGTTTTTTGGAATTGATAATCTTTACTTATTTTTTTTAATTTATGATATTCTGCGATTTCTCGCACAAAATCATTGTAGATATTTTTAATTACATCAAAACTCACGCCTTCTTTAAATTTTTCTCTAAACATAGATTCACCCTTTTCTGCGTAATCATTATGGGCAGCATCATATGGCACTCCATAGTATTTCATTAAATGTCGTTCAATCATCTCATGAAGAATAATTGCTCCCAAATCATTTGGTTTTGAAAGAAAAACATCATCAACCCAAATTTCATCTTCTGGAATCCATTTTTTATATCCAAGTAAACTGGTTACATAATGAGATCCTCCATCAGTAAATCCATTGAAATTCAATCCAGGATCGTTATCTCTCACAAAATCCGCATTAACGGCGCAAATTTTAAAATCATCTTCCTGAAATAATATTCTTTTATTTAAACCAGGAACATCAATATCTTTTTCAATTTGTTTTTCGAATTCGGGAAAATTTTGTTCCTGTAAATTATATTTTTTATTGATATAATTCTGGATTTTTTTTTCATCATATCCCAATAATTGTCCAATTTCACGAGCATCTTCTGGCGTCTTATCAATCAGGGATCCCTCATTTCTTTTAGCAATATTATATAATTTAAAACCTTTTACTTTATCATTATAGACAATTACCATCATAGTATCTTGCGTCACCATCCTTACAGGAATAACGCCGATCTTATATTTTTCAAGTCGATTAAATATTTCTTTATTTAATTTCAAATATGCAACATCTATTTTTCCCCGAATAATATCCTTAAGCTGTCCAGTAAAATGATGAACACAATCAGAATGATTTTCTTCATTAAGAATTAGTTCACCAATTTTGATGATGACATCTTTTTCTGGGTTTTGTGTGTTCATAAGGGAAATAAAATATACTCATAAATACTTCGATTTACAAATAAAAAATGACTTTCACGCCGCATTCTTTTAACATTTCTAATGCGATAGATTGAGATTCGACCCATTTCTCCTTATTTTTGGTTGTGCAAACTTTTTTACAATAAACTTTTTTTATTCCAGAATTAATAATTGCTCTTGCGCAATCGGCGCACGGAGGACCCGAAGTTAAATAAATTTCCGATCCATCAATAGGTATTCCAACTCTAGCGGCATTATAGATGGCATTACGCTCGGCATGCTCGAAATAGAAGTACTTTGCAGGTCTTTCCTGACGCTCGGGACGATTATCATCTAATCCCCTTGGAAATGAATTATAACCCGTAGAGCGTATCTCTTTGTCCTTTCCAACGATAATTGCACCTATTTGTGTGGACTGATCTTTTGATTTAAGTCTAACCTGCTCGGCAATTTCTAAAAAATAATCATTCCATTCCATTTTTTAATATACTTTAATTAAATTCAATTACAAAGGTGCCGCGAATAGAATCTATTACATAATAATTTTTCATCAAATTTTTATTATCATTAACAAATTTATCAATTGCACTATGTACTTCTGGTATGTAATTATAATCATCAAGAATTAATACTCTGCATCTATTTTTAACTAATTCTAAATCTTGTAATTTTCCATAATACCCGTGATCCCCATCAATATGAATTAAACTGAAATCTCTATCTAATGATTGAACCGAATGACTATCAATATTTTTTAATACAAGCCGCCCTTTATAATGTAGAATAAATATTAAATTAATCCGAGCAATAGCAAGAGCATTATGTTCGTATGTGTTATTATCCCATCCTTCAATATATTCAACAGTATCCCTACTTCCCGCAAACATAGAACATAAGCTATATCCGTATCTAACGCCGATTTCCAGTATAGATTTTGGCTGATATTTTTTACTTAATTCATAGTAATGTTCATAATAATTCCCCGACTTTATATATTCATCATGTTCTGGCTTACCAATATCATTAACAAAAATCTCCGCAGGTACTAAATCAAGTATTGACATAATCTTCAGTTTTTCTAAATATACGAAAAAAAATTGGAAATCACAAAATGTGATTTGATTTACTAATGTTCTCTCCACCCCACATTGGTTGAAGATTCTCTAAGGACCAGCATTTTTTAAATTCAGGATCGTTCATATCTTTAAATCTAAATGATGTTATTGGAAGTCTGTGATCGATATGCCACTCACCATAATTTTCCCATGTCATTCCATCTTTTAATTGAGAAGATAAATGCTTTACGAGATCATCAGGAGTATATCCTAATACTTCAAAATAATGGCCATACTTATGTAGATTGTTTTCTTTAAGAACAGTATAGATGGCAGTTCGAAAATTAGCGATTAATTTATAAGTGGGATC
>Ga0315295_10001512_pt1 | contig 19938 bp, 17 predicted proteins | sample YL17G14_0_MG_FD_204453 | JGI IMG/M metagenome (GOLD analysis project Ga0315295, IMG submission 204453) | Sediment microbial communities from Yellowstone Lake, YNP, Wyoming, USA - YL17G14_0 | ecosystem: Environmental > Aquatic > Freshwater > Lake > Sediment | place: USA: Wyoming | collected...
AGGCCTGGAGGTTTTGAAGGCCGAGCAAGCTTCTACTCTTCCTTACTTTCTGGAACTCCTGTCGGTCAAAGACAGCGGTCTTGACAAAATCCTCATGAGTCCAGAAGGGAAAAAAGACCGAATCATCGAATCTTTAAAGCAAATTCTCCTAAAAGGTTCAGAGATACGTCCCTTGATCATGGCCATTGAGGACCTTCATTGGGTCGATAAGAGTACAGAGGACGCCTTGAAATAGTTTTTGGAGAGCATTCCTGGGGCGAGGGTTCTTCTCATATTTACGTACCGTCCGGAGTTTGTGCATACCTGGGGAGGGAGGTCCTATCACAACCAGATCACATTGAACCGGCTTTCCAACCGGGAAAGCCTTTTCATGGTGGCGCATCTTTTGGGGACCCAGGAGATTGACAAGGACCTGGAGAAATTAATCCTGGAGAAGACGGAGGGGGTGCCCTTCTTTATCGAGGAATTGTTGAAGTCCTTAAAGGATCTAAGGATCATTGAAAGAAAGGACGGCAAATATCAATTGGCCAAAGATGTTCAATCTGTATCCATTCCTTCTACCATCCAGGATATGATCATGGCTCGGGTTGACTCGCTGCCGGATGCCAGCAGGACGGTGCTTCAGACTGGCTCGGTCATAGAAAGGGAGTTCCCCTATGATTTGATCAAGCGGGTAACCGGGCTTCCCGAACAGCAGTTGCTCACCCATCTGTCTGCACTAAAAGATTCTGAGCTTCTCTATGAGAGAGGGATATATCCCCAGACTTCTTATATTTTCAGACACGCCCTGACCCGAGAAGTGGTTTATGACGCAATTTTAGCCAGGAAAAAGAAGGAGCTTCATGCGCAGATCGGAACGGGGATTGAGGATTTGTACAAGGAAAATCTGGCTGAGTATTATGGAGTCCTGGCTGAGCACTTTTTCATAAGTGAGAATTATGGCCAAGCCGCTGAATATTCGAGGATGGCGGGAAGGAAGGCGGAGAAAGGGGCCTCACTCCCCGATGCCATTGCCCATGCCCGAAAGAGAATCGCCTGCCTTGAAAAGATCCCTATGACTGATGAGCGTCAAAAGAAAATTATCGATGCCCGGACGGCTCTTGGCCTCTACCTTGTTCAGCTGAATTATCAGTTTGAAGCCAAAGAAGCCATTGACCCGATTATTGATTTAGCCATAAAGCAAGATTATAAGAAGAGGCTTTGCCAGATAAGAACCATTCTGGCCACATATCATTATTATGTGGAAGAGGATTTCGCGGCGGCGTTTCAGGCTTTTGAAGAGGCCCTAAAGATATCCGAGGAAGTAAAAGACATTGTTACTTCAGTTTTAGCAAGTAATTTTTTTGGCATTGCGTTAGCCTACAACTGTGAATTTGAAAGGGCAACCCGCTATCTGCAGAGACCTGTTGATATTAACATTGCAAGAAAGGTTCTATGGGGCATTGCGGGAGCGAAAGGGAATTTAGCTTATCATTGTTATCTCTACCCAGGAAGGATAGATTTGGGATTCCAGACCTCCGCTGAGGCTGTTCGTATAGCTGAAGAGAGTGGGGATATTTATTCTAAAGGAATTGCCTACACTGTCCACGGAAATTCTTGTTATTGGAAGGGATTTTGGGAAGAAGCAGAGAAATATCTATTAAAGGCACTCGAATTTTGCGAAAGGCTCCATGAAGAACTTTATAAATCGATAGCACACACTGGCTTAGCAATGATTTATTTTGAAATGGGCGATTTCGTCAAATCGAAAGATCATCATGAAAAGGCAGGTTGGCTGGCGGAACATAATCGAGTATTTCCTTCCTGGGTGGGCTGGCAAAAAATAGGGGCAGCAAGATCAAGAGTGATGAATAACGAGAAGGATGTTGATTTAGAATCCTTATATGTCCTTTCAGGCAATAATAAGGTGAAAGCAGCCGAGGGCTGGATTTCAGGGTATATCGGAGAAATTCTTTTGAATATTGATGATCGGCACGCATCTGAAGCTGAAAATTGGATTCAGAAGGCAATTGAGGCAGATCAAAGAAACGGCATGAGGTTTAACTTGGGAAACGATTACGCCCTTTACGCCGAATTCTTTAAGCGAAAAGGCGATCGCTTAAAAGCCCGAGAAAACCTGGGGAGGGCCATTGAGATTCTGAAGGAATGCGGTGCCGATGGCTGGGTGAGCAAATATGAGAAAGAACTGGCTTTAATCAGTTAGAAGATCGCAGCGGAGAAGTCAATAGAAGTTCGGAGTTCGGGATCATTAAAAGCTACACTTCAATACTTCAGAGCACTCGGAAAAGAATTGCATAGCGCAGAGCGAGTTTGAGTCACTATAGCTTAGGGATTCGCGCTGATTATCTGAAATGATTCTCGGAGGGTGCCCAACGGAGTGCTTAATATTATGCGGTTTCAATCTCGATCCCCTTATTCCTTAGTTCATCAATAAGTGGGATCCAGGTGTCATTTTCATATGAATTGGATGAAATAGGTATGGGCTCGATTCGCGGGTCAATCCTCCACGCAATACGGTGGAGCATTTTGCCTTCTTCGAATCTGTCTTTGCCGAAATCAGGGGAAATAATTGCAAGGTCCAAATCGCTTCCGGCATGCGTTTTACCCGAGACATAGGAACCATAGAGTACTACTCTTTCTATGCGGACCCCGTTTGCGGTCACGGCCTTTATGAATTTGAGGATTATGTTTCTGATTTTTGGATCAACCATTCATAATCCTTCTTCATTTCATTGAATTTGGAGCGAGTGAATTCTTCGGTGCATTTTTTATAGAAATCTTTCCGGTCGTCTGTGTATCGTGCTTCTATATGAAATTCCATGTATTCGGCGAACCGGTCGAGCATTGATTCCGGTATTTCGATATTTGCTTTGCTGGCCAGGAGAGTAAGGGAATGGGTAAAAGGTGCGTGCTCTTGGGTCGTTTTAACCACAACGGCTTTTAACGCCTTTTCAAGGGCAAGGTGGGCGAAAAAAAGAGCGTAGGGAAAGCGTTTCGCCTGCAATAAACTTTTCCCCGTATCCAGATCATATTGGGCGCTATCAAGCGAGTATTTGATTGTCTTATTCAGGTCGAAAGCTGGCATTGGGTACCCGGGACAAAATTTTAATTGATTATATCATAGAGGAATTCCAATTTGATCAGTTTTTTAGGGCTATGACTCAACTTTCGCCGGAGGCCGTATGAAATGCCCAATGTGCCAGGCTGAAAATCCTGAAGGTATGAAATTTTGTGTTGAGTGTGGCAAGAAATTAGAAATAATATGCCCAAAGTGCGGTTTCGGCAATTCACCGACCTTCACATTTTGTGGGGAGTGTGGTCATCAATTGTCCCTTCCCGCAAAAGCCATTCCCAAAGAACTCTCTTTTGACGAGAAGATTGGCAAGCTTCAGAAGTATCTGCCCCGAGGCCTCACGGGAAAAGTCCTCTCCCAGAAGGACAAGATCGAGGGTGAACGGAAACTGGTAACAGTGATGTTCACTGACATGGAGGGGTTTACCCCTCTGGTGGAGAAATTGGGGCCGGAAGAGGCCTATGCCATCATGGACCAGGTTTACGAAATCCTGATTCATAAGGTGCACGACTATGAAGGGACAGTAAACGAGATGACCGGTGATGGGATAATGGCGCTATTTGGTGCCCCCATCGCTCTGGAAGATGCTCCTCAGAGAGTCATCCAGTCAGCACATGCGATCCACCGGGAGATGGTTAAGTTCAGCGAGAAATTAAGGCAGGAAAAAGGTTTGTCACCTATCCGGATGCGGGTTGGTGTTCATACCGGCCCGGTGGTTGTAGGCACCTTGGGCAATGATTTACAGGTGGAGTATTTAGGGGAAGATTTTACTCTCTATGCAGAGCTTTTTAAACGAAAGGGGGATATGTCGATAGCCAGAGAAACCTTAGGCAAGGCCTTAGAAATATTCAGAGAATGCGGGGCGGATGGCTGGGTTACGAAATATGATAAGGAGCTGGCTGCATTGTTATGAGTCTCAGCTGAAAGCTCGAAGATGGCCCTGGATCCAACAATCGGTGGAACAGTTTTATTCAAATTCCCGGATGGAGGTATGTATCTACTTTCCATTTTGAAGTTAAGGACCGCGCCCTTTGGAAGCGAGTTGAGTTGTGATCTTGATTTCTTTAACATTTTGTATTAACCCCCGAATTAGTTAGACTAATTCGGAGAGTATTCCTAAAATGGCTTACATCGAAAGAATTCTAAAGATCAATCTCCCCCTTCGCCAGTCCGCGTTCCTTTGGGGGCCGAGGATGACCCCCGATGGTAGCGGCCCTTTTGGGAGCAACCCTCTTGGCAGAGGAACTCACTAGCATTTTCGTCGTTGGCTTTGCCGCAGTCTTGACGGTGGTGTTGCTTGTCAATTTGCGCGGCCAAGCTCAGTATCGCAAAAGCGGGAAGTCAGAAAACATCCTGGATTCCGGATCCTGCCCTGTACTGGATAGGGGGTCAAGCCCGGAATGAAAGACGCTAAGAAATTAATGTAATTATGCGCAAAGATCTGGGTCGTTATGTATATTTCATCCTTCCACGATCGCAAAATTAACACCGCTGATCCGGTAATGTTGCAGAATTTCCTCGCTCTTTACTCCCCTAAAGGAAGGACGCCTTAAACTTTTTACTCTCTCCGCGCCCCCTTCGTATAGTTTTTTAGCCCCGGAGGATAGTTCACCTTTCACTTCTTTCGATGCAAACCTATCTAACAAAAAATTGCGTGTCTGGAATGCGGTTGACTTTCCAGGGTAAAAACGATATTTTTAAATTATTCTGCAGGAATTATGAAAAGGGAGGGATTCGATGGATATTGAGAAAAAATTGAAGGAGCTGGGGATCTCGTTGCCGGCGCCGCCCAAGCCAGTGGCGAATTATGTGACCGCGGTTCGTACTGGGAATCTTCTCTTTGTGGCCGGACATGGGCCTTATAATGATGGGAAAACCATCATTTCAGGAAAGCTTGGAAAAGAGCTGACTGTCGAAGAGGGGTACAAAACCGCCCGCAATGTGGCCCTGAATTGCCTGGCTTCCATTAAGGCCAATTTGGGTGACCTGAAAAAAGTCAAACGCGTGGTCAAACTCTTGGGCATGGTAAATTGCACGGAAGATTTCCGAGACCAGCCCAAGGTGATCAACGGAGCCTCTGATTTGCTGGTCGAGGTCTTCGGAGAAGCAGGGAAGCACGCGCGCTCGGCAGTCGGAATGCAATCCTTACCGAACGGGATCCCGGTGGAGATCGAGATGATTCTGGAAGTAGGGTAAATTCTTTATTGAACGCAGATTCTAAGATTTTATGGGAAATGGCTTAAAGAGCCTAATGTTCGCCGGATGGTCATTGCGAGCGAAAGCGAAGCAATCTCAGGAAAAATGAGATTGCCACGTCGTCCCGCGAGCGCGGGATTTCTCGCAATGACTACTGGGTTCACATGGGGGTTGGAAAATGATCAAAAAGCGTTTTGAAGATATTCAAATAGGAGAGCGGGCTACTTTTGGCAAAACCATTACCGAAGCGGATGTTTTTGCTTTTGCCGGCATAAATGGTGATTTCAACCCCATCCACGTGAATGCAGAATTTGCCAAGGGTTCCATGTTCGGAAGAAGAGTGGCCCACGGAATGCTGACGGCCGGCTTGGTGGGCCAGACGCTTACTAACATAGGAGGATTGGGAACCATCCATCTTTCCGAGGCGGTGAAATTTCTCGCTCCCGTCTTCATCGGAGACACGGTAACAGTGGTTTCTGAGGTGGCCGGCAAGGATCCGGCCAAAAATCGCCTGACGGTCAAATCGACCATCACAAATCAGGAGAGAAAAATAGTCCTGGAGGGGGAAGCCTTGATCATGATCCCTCGCGAAAAATGATCGGAGAAAATATGCCCAAGTACAGAGTGACGGCGAGAGCAAAAGATAGTAAATGTTCTAATGTAAAAGTTGGGGATCGGATCGTCCTGGAAGGGACGATGGTGAACCTCAAGGAAACCACCAGCCTTTGCGCCGTAGCGCTGGGGGCCATTCAGTATTCTTTATTTATGATGGGGAAAGCAAAGGATCCTAAGGATTTTGGCAGAGAAGAAGTTTACACCCTGCAGTGTCCGGACCCGGAGACGAGGGTGATCTTCGAGATCTCCAGGAAAAAGATGGAGGAATGAATCAAAGGGGTCATCCAATTGCGGATTTTTTAATACCGGATGCCGGTTGGAAATCCGATATAAGATTAATAGAACCCTGAAATCCATAAAATCTCTTGATGTAAATTAATAACCGAGGAGATTTTGGCTCTTCGGGAAGAGACACAAAAGGCGGAAGGAGGAAGTCTCCCGATGATCAAGTTGTTGGGCTTGGAGGAGATGGAGCGTCGCCACAAGGATGGGGAGGACCCTTTTGCCCTAGCCATCGAAAAGTGGGTTCGCCTCCGAGAATTCCTCCTGGAAAAAGCGGACCCGGCCCGCTACAAGCAAGCTTTCCTCTGCGGCTCCACCAAGATCATCTTCTGCCTCGATTACAAAGACCATTGCCCCCTCTGTCCCTTGGAATGCGTCTGCTTCGACAGCCAGAGTCTTTACTACCAGATCATGCGGCACCTTCAGGTGTATTCCCTGGCCGGGGCTCTGCTACCCCGGGGGCCGCTCATCGAACTGATCGAGTCCTACGTCCAAAATTTGAATGGCTATTGTAAGGAATGGCTGAAGAAGAGTCACTGAGCGGATTTCAGTGAATGATAAACTTTCCTTCGTAGATGTAGTTCATGATCAAAGTTGTGGCCAGGGCGGTGACCTCGATTAGCTTGCGGGACTGGCGTCGAGGGCTGAGGTTGAGGTCGAGCTCTTTGGCCCGGGCGATGAGCTTGTCGATCAACGGTTCCACGGAAGAAGCCCCTTCCCCAGTCCAGTGGGAGATCATATCCACCAGGTGAGTTCGGTTCTTCTCGATGAACCCCCCGGCAGGTACCCTATTTTCTCCCTTTCCATTTGTGCTGAAAATCTCCCTCAAAACGTCATCGACGTAGCCCCGGGCCTTCTCGCGGTACCGCTCCTCACTTTTATTGTAGTATTCGAGGGGAGTAAAATTGAGGATTTCGATGGGACGGATCAACCCTCCGTTCGTCACCAAGGGCTTTCGCGGCCCAATTTTTTTCATCAGGCAGTCCACAAATTTTAGTTTCTTTAAAGCACTCCAGTTTTTGTATTTCTCCCGCCAGCTGGACCGGGGAGTGAGCCAGACGGCAAACGTCTCTGCGAAATCTTCATCGGGATGTTTTTGGGCGTAGATTCGCCCGGCATAATTCCCCACCTGCTGGTAGAGGTGCTTGACGAAATCCTTGGATTGGGGATTGGGGTGGAAATAATCACGGTAAGGTTCGGTAAAGCGCCCAAAGGTATCTTGCCATTCCTGCGATTGGTAGAGGCGATAGGCGTAGTTGATGGCATGTCCAGCCTCGTGGCGCAGCGTCATCATGAGCTCGTGCTCATCCTCCAGGCTACCCTGCATCTCATCTTCAATCCTCGAAAGAGTAGGATTGGCGTAATAAAAGGGGATGCCAATGATAGGAACCTTATTGGGACAACCCCAGGTATCTGTGAGGTAGACCTTTGGCTTGAAGGTGATGCCTTTCCGGTCTAACTCCGTGTAAAGCCGCTTAATTAATTTTTCGAGGACGGTGCCCTCGATCCTCAGGTTCAGCTCACTGAGGGGCTTATTCATCTCCATCAACCTGGTTTCCCAGTTATTCAGGATTTCTTTAGCCTCTGGCATTTGTAGCCTTTCCTTCAGGATGGAATAGGTTCTAAATCTATTAAATTATTAAGGTTTTTAAGAAGGCTGGGGAATTTGGGTGAATACTTGTTGATCCGCTTCCTTTTCTCAAGCCTACTTAAAAAATAGGCAAAAAGCAGCCATTTGTCAAGGGAAAAGATCATAAAAATTATATAATAATATCAACATATTAGATTTATTATGGTGATCAGACGCTGGCGGATGGGAGAGACGAATGAGGCAGCCACGCAATTCTTTGAAATGTCTCCCGGAATAAAAACAAAAATCCAAATTGCTCAACATTCATTAATCATTCAAATGATCAGCCGGGGAAGGAAGGAAAGGATTGCCGGGCCACGATAAAAGGTAAATTGAAAAGTGAAAGGTGGCAGGCTCAAATCATCCATTGAAAAATAGGCCTGGTTTATTGTAAACTCCTCTAATCATCAAGGGCCCAGGGATACCGCCAGCTAAATCACCGCTAAATTGGGAAAATAAAGGAGGTTTAGGGAACCATGGGGAAGTTAAAGAGTGCTTTGGAGCTGGCCATGGAAAAGGCCAAGAGGATGGGCGGGGAAGAAGCTGTCTCCCTTTCCTCAAATCAGAAAGAAGAAATCGCGGAGATCCGCAAAATTTACGTCGCCAAGTTTGCTGAAGTGGAGATCCTGGTCCAGGACAAAGAAAAGCAGGAGAAAGAGATCGCCCGATTGAGGCGGGAAAGGGACCGCAAAATCGAATCCGTCTACCAGAAGACCAAGGAGAAAAGCTAATTATTTGTTTAAACGTTTTTAGGAGGTGGGTATGCCTCGGATGACGGGTGGGCAGGCAGTCGTAGAATCTTTGAAGCGAGAAGGGGTGGAGTACGTTTTTGGGGTTCCTGGGGTCCAGATCATGCACATCTTCGATGCCTTCTACGGGGAGCCGGACATGCGGCTCATCACCGTGCGGCACGAACAAACAACGATCTACATGGCTGATGGGTATGCCCGAGTAAAGGGAAAGCCTGGAGTAGGATTGGTCGTACCGGGGCCGGGGGTTCAGAATGCCCTCGCTGCGGTGGGAACGGCTTATGCCTGTTCTTCTCCGGTTCTGCTCCTGGCGGGACAGATCGAGACTAAAGATCTAGGAAGAGACGGAGGGGCTCTCCACGAAGTAAATGACCAGTTGGATATGGTCCGCCCGGTCACTAAGTGGTGTAAGCGGGTGATGAAAGTGGAGGAGATCCCCGGGGCGATTCAGGAGGCGATGCGTCAGATGAAGACAGGACGGCCCCGCCCCACAGAAGTGGAAATTCCCTGGGATACCATGAGGTCTAGCGGGGAAGTGGAGTTTTTTCCCCCGAAGAACATTCCATCTGCAGAGCCGGATAAGCAGAGCGTGCGCCGGGCCGCAGAGCTTCTGGTCCAGGCCCAAAAACCGCTCATCTGGGCTGGAGGAGGGGCTATCGTCTCGGATAGCGCTGCCGAATTGAAAGATCTGGCTGAAGCCTTAGGAGCCCCGGTGGCCACGACTGCCCAGGGCAAAGGAGCGATCCCCGAAAACCATCCCCTTTCCCTGGGGGGCGCATATTACGGATTTGGCCCAGTCCGCTGGGCCATGCCCGTGGCGGATGTGGTCCTGACTGTGGGCACGCGCATTACGTGGCAGCAGGCGCAACCCTCTACAGCCCTGAAGCCTCCCCAGAAATTGATCCAGCTGGACGCCGATCCCTCCATGATCGGGAAAAATTATCCGGCTGAAGTGGCCATCGTATCGGATGCGAAAGTCGCCTTGAAAATGCTGACGGAGGAAGTCCGGAAGATGGAAGTCATCAAGGGGCGCTGGCGTTCCTCGGAACTGGAAGAATTCCGCAAGAATCACCAGAATTGGCTCCAGGAAAAGGCCCCCCTGCAATATCAAATTATCAAGACCTTAAGGAAGGAAATGGACGATGACGCCATCTTCGTGTGCGGAGTGACCAACATGGGTTACTGGGCCAATCTGGTTTATGAGGTCAGGCAACCCCGTACCTATATTACTTCCTCCTACTATGCCACCCTGGGGTTTTCTTTCCCCACAGCCTTGGGGGCCAAGGTGGCTGCACCGGACAAGCCGGTTATTTGCGTTGTTGGAGACGGGGGCTTTCTGTATGCCTGTGCGGAGCTGGCTACGGCCGTGAGATATGGGATCAATCTGATTACGGTCATATTTACGGATAATGCCTTCGGGTCCACAAAAAGCGATCAGCAGATCAACTTCCAGGGAAGGGTCCTGGGCACGGAGTTGAACAACCCAGATTTTGCCAAGCTCGCCGAGTTATTTGGAGCCAGAGGCATAAAGGCTGAGCCGGAGCGTTTGGGGAGCATATTGGGTGAAGCGCTGGAAACAAAGCAACCGGTGGTGATCGAGGTGCCCATCCCCACTCTGGTGCCACCTTTCCAGATCTCCCCGATGGCTGATTGAACTTTTGGGCCGGGCAGGTCTCAGGCTAGAGGATGGGGAAAGAGGTACCCGGATGAATATCGGCTCGCCAGTCGAAGTGCGGGTGAAATCGCTCCTTTTCTACCAAGAAAAAGGGTTAGCCGTGATCCTCCTCGAAGGCCCGGGCGGAGCATGGGGACTGCCGATCCTGGCGAAAGCTTCGGAGGTGACCTCGATCGCCCTTTCCCTGGAAGGCGAAGAGCCACCCAGGCCTCTCTCCCATGACCTGTTGGCCAGGATCATTGAGAAGCTCAAGGCCCGAGCCCTCCAAGTGCTCATCGACATTCTCGATGAACCGATATGCCACGGAATTATTGCCCTGGATGTCCAGGGGCGGGAAATGGACTTCGATTCCCGTCCGAGCGATGCCATCGCTCTGGCTCTCCGGACAAAAGTACCCATCTTCGTCTCCCCGGCCGTCGTGGCCAAAGGAGCCATCTACTTTGACCGGCAAGACTGGTCTGCCGACCTGGAGGGGAAAGTAAAACTGGAAAATTAGGATCGACCTCAAACCCTCGCTTGGACATCCCTATGAATGACGGGAGAGCCATTCAGGTATTGTAGAAACCCGGGAGGAGTAGGAGTCATTTTCCAAAGGGAGAAAATTTGGTCACCCTGACGCCTCTCTGAAAAGACTTCCTTCAACCATAATTAGCCTTGACTTTTCGCCATCCAAAATGTTAGAAATTTTCCTTCTGGGATTGAATTTTAATTCTTTCATGAGTCTTCGATGGTATATCGCCCATGAATTTCCAAGATTTGATCATGGCCCTGCAAAAATTCTGGGCCGACCGCGGCTGCATCCTACAGCAACCTTACGATATTGAGGTGGGGGCCGGCACTTTCAACCCGGCGACCTTTCTGCGCGTCCTCGGGCCTGAGCCTTGGAAAGTGGCCTACGTTGAACCTTCCCGCCGACCCACCGATGGGCGTTATGGAGAAAACCCTAACCGGCTCCAGCATTATTACCAGTTCCAGGTCATTCTTAAACCCTCTCCCTGGGAAATTCAGGATATCTACCTGGACAGTCTCAAGGCCTTCGGCGTTGAACCCCTGTTGCATGACATCCGGTTCGTCGAAGACGACTGGGAGTCACCCACCCTGGGAGCCTGGGGTTTGGGATGGGAAGTTTGGCTCGACGGCATGGAGATCACCCAGTTCACATATTTCCAGCAAGCTGGGGGCATCGACCTCAAGCCTATCTCCGTGGAAATCACTTACGGGATCGAAAGAATCGCCATGTACCTCCAGGGGATCGACAACGTTTACGACCTGGAATGGACCCGGGGCATCAAATACGGGGATGTGCACCATCGGAGTGAGGTGGAGTTTTCCATTTACAATTTCGAAGAAGCTGATGTACCCATGCTTTTTCAGCTCTTCGACATGTTCGAGAAAGAGTCGGCCCGCCTGAACGAAAAGGGCCTGGTGCTCCCGGCTTACGATTATTGTCTTAAGTGCTCCCACACCTTCAACCTCCTGGAGGCTCGGGGAGCTATCAGCGTCACCGAACGCACCCGGTACATCGCCAGGGTGCGTAGCTTAGCCCGGCTTTCGGCGGAGGGCTATTTCAAACAGCGCCAGTCTATGGGCTTTCCGTTGTTGAAAAAGGACTCCCCCTGACCCGGCAAAATAATATATGAAATTCGATTTTGGACACCGATCAATCCAGATGATTGGGATATGAAACATTTAAAATGACCCAAGAAAAGGTTATCTCGGTGGGTCTGTGAAAATCCGTTCCCTCACTCGACAGGTCTTAAATGTCTGAATTATTGTTAGAGATTGGCACCGAGGAGATCCCCTCGGGGTTTATCTCCAGAGCCATGGAAGAGATGAAGGGCCTCTTGGAAAAGGAATTCCAAAGCCATCGCATTCTCTACAAAGAGATCAGGGCTTTGGGGACTCCCCGGCGTTTGGTCCTCGCCGGCATGGGGGTCGCTCCGACTCAGGAAAGGCGGCACATCGAAATCATCGGTCCGGCTAAGCGGATCGCTTTCAATGAACAGGGGCAACCGACCAAGGCCGCCCTCGGTTTTGCCAAGGGCCAGGGCATTGTCGTTGAAGAATTGCAGGTCCTCAACACGGAGAAGGGAGAATACATCTGCGCTCGCAAAGAAGAAAAAGGAGAGGAAACCATTCATCTCCTTCCTTTTATCCTTCCCCGGCTAATCTCCTCCATCTCCTTTCCTAAGTCCATGCGCTGGATGGACTTAGAAAACTCCTTCGCCCGCCCCATCCATTGGATCCTGTGCCTCTTCGACGGCAATGTCGTGCCTTTTCAGGTCGGGAATGTCTCTTCCGCGAACCTCTCCCGCGGCCACCGTTTCATGGCTCCCGGCTCGTTCCAGGTTAAAGATCTTTCGGAATACCTGCGCCGGCTGAAGAACTCCTTCGTGATCGTCAACCCCGAGGAACGAAGAGAATTCATCCTTGCTGAGGTTAACAAAGCGGCCAGCGAAGTCTCCGGATCCATCCTTCCGGACGACGACCTCGTAGAAATTGTTACCCACCTCGTAGAGTATCCCGTAGCCATCCGGGGAACCTTCTCCAAAGAATTCCTCAAACTCCCCCGGGAAGTCCTCATTAGCGCCATGCGGGAGCACCAACGGTACTTTTCTCTCAGCGACGCGGATGGGCACCTCTTGCCTTTTTTCATAACCATCTCCAACACCAGGCCCAAAGACCCCACCGTCGTCGCTCGGGGGAACGAGCGGGTGCTCCAGGCACGCCTCTCGGACGCCAATTTTTTCTTTGTCGAAGATTGCAAAGTCCCCCTGATCCGGCGTCTGGAAGGGCTGAAGAAAGTGGTGTATCACTCCAAGCTGGGCACCTCATACGAAAAAGTCATGCGCATATCCGCTCTGGCGGAAACCCTCGCCAAAGGCATTGATTCCTCTCTGGTCGAGACGGTGAAGCGGGCCGCCCTGCTTTGCAAAGCGGATTTGATAACGGGAATGGTCGGGGAGTTCCCCGGCCTTCAAGGAGTCATGGGACGGGTCTACGCCAGCCTCTCGGGGGAGAAAGAAGAAGTAGCCCTGGCCATCTACGAACATTACCTGCCAACTTCGGCCGGAGGAGCCCTTCCCTCCTCCTATTCGGGAGCCATCCTCAGTATAGCAGATAAACTGGATACCATCGTCGGCTGCTTCGGCGTCGGTTTGATTCCCACGGGAACGGCCGATCCTTATGCTCTGCGCCGCCAGACCCTGGGGGTGATCCATATCATCCTCGCAAAGCGATACCTTCTCTCCCTCAGCCACCTCCTGGAACGAAGCCTTGCCCTCTTGTCGGAAAGAATTGAACGTCCACCGCAGGAAATAAAAACAGATGTTCTTGAGTTCTTCAAAGGCCGACTGCAAAACCTGCTTAACTCTCAGGGCCTCTCTCCCGACGTAGTAGAAGCAGCCCTGAGTGTAGGCTTCGATGATCTCGTGGACTCGCGGGAAAGGGCGAAGGCTCTGCATAACCTGAGGAGTGAGCCAGATTTTGAGTCCTTAGCCATCGCCTTCAAAAGAGTGGTGAATATTTCCAAATCCCATATTCCGGGAGCTGTTGAGCCCCGGAGATTCGAGAACGCTGTCGAAGTCCAGCTTTTCGAAGCATATCAAAAGATTGGCAAAAAGGCTCTGGAAAATATTGCCCAAAAAGATTACACCTTGGCTCTGAGAGACCTATCCTTGCTGCGAGAACCCGTGGATGATTTTTTTAACGGGGTGCTGGTCATGGCCGAAGACGAAAAGATCAAAAGCAACCGCTTGTCTTTACTGGGCAATATTGCCCAACTCTTTCTCAAGGTCGGGGACTTTTCAAGGATAATTACAATGTAAGAACCCCCTCATCCCCACTTTTCCTCTTGGCTAGTCTTTCCCGATTTTGTTTTCTCCAGAAGCCACTACATCTTGTGGGTTAAATATTTAAATATACATTCGGTTGTATTTTTGCCTTTACAAAAATTATCCGCCCTGGTAAAATGTCCGCTAAAATTAGGGTAGCTGTGTTTTTCCTCAGTTGCCCTGGGGAAATGATTATTTTTTTACTTCCGCTGGCTGATAATGAACCAAAGGGGTGGCCATGAAAATCAAGAAGATTGAGGTTTATGGGTTTAAGTCCTTCTCGGAAAAGATTGAAATTGACTTTCCCCCGGGCGTAACGGCGGTGGTAGGTCCGAACGGATGCGGGAAATCCAACGTCGTGGACGCCATCCGCTGGGCCCTCGGAGAGCAAAGCCCCAAGCAGCTCCGGGGAAAAGCCATGGAAGACGTCATCTTCAACGGAAGCGAAGGCAGAAAACAGCAAGGCATGGCCGAAGTGGTCCTTACTTTCTCCAACGAGAATGGGCATCCGATCGCGGAGTATTTGGATTTCACTGAAATCTCCGTTGGCCGAAGGCTTTTTCGCTCCGGAGAGAGCGAATACTCGATCAACAAGGTCCCTTGCCGACTGAAAGACATCACGGACATTTTCCTGGGTACCGGAGTTGGGCACCGCGCTTACTCCATCGTAGAGCAAGGAAAGATGGATTTCGTTTTAAACGCTAAGCCGGAAGAAAGGCGCATCCTGATAGAAGAAGCCGCGGGAATCACGAAATACAAAGACCGCAAAGCTGCCGCCCTGCGCAAAATGGAGGCCACCCAGCAAAACCTCTTGCGCCTGAGCGATGTCATCGGCGAAATCAAACGGCAGATGAACTCTCTAAACCGCCAAGCCAGGAAAGCGGAGCGTTTTAAAGCCTATCGGGAGGAGATGCGGGCCCTGGAGGTGGGCCAGTCCGCCCAGACCTGCCGTACCCTAGAGTCCCAGCGGCAGGAGATGCGATCTTCCCTGCAAGAACTCCAGGATTCCGAGGTCAAGGCCATGGCCGGGATCAAAGAGGTGGAAGCCTCCGTCGAGCGGATTAAGGTCAACTTGCTTGATCTGGAACGGGACCTAGCCATCCATCAGGAACGGCTCTCCGAGAACGAAGGAGCCATTAAGAACCGGGAAACCCAGGTCGAGCTCGCCTCCCGAGAGCAGGAAAACCTGCAAAAGCAAACCTTCCGCGCTGAGGAAGAGATCGGCAAACTCAGTCAGCAGAAGGAAGAAGCGGAGCGGGAGATCCTGGGTTATGAAGAAGTTCTCCAGGACCTCGACCGGAGGATCGTCGGCGATGCCGACTTTCTGGCCGGAAAGGAAAAAATTCTTCTGGAGAAAAAAGCCCAGCAGGCCGCCTCCGAACAGGGACTCGCTCAAGAAAAAAACGGACTGGTGGACCTTCTCACCCACTTGGCCCACTTGAAGAATCTGCTCATCGACCTCCAGCGGCGTGCGGAAGACCTCTCCCGCCGCTCGGGGAAGATAACCAAAGAAAGGGAAGAGGCCGAGCTTAAAGTTGAAGAGATCCGGGCCCTCCTGGCGCATCAGTCTTTACAACTGGATGATCACCGGAACACCCGCAGCCGGATGGAGGAGGAACGGGAATGCAAAATTGCCCAGGCCAAAGAACTGCAATCTTCCCTGATCGACCTGCAGGAATCATTGGCCAAGGGCAAAGAGCGCCTCAACCAGGAGAGCTCTCGTCTCAACTCCCTCCTGGAGTTACAGAGAAATTTGGAAGGTTACCAGGAAGGGGTGCGGGCGATCTTGCTCAATCGCCAGGCTCAGGGATCGTTCCAAAACGGGATTTACGGCCTGGTTGAGGACATCATCGAGACCGAGCCAAAATACGAATGTGTAGTGGAGTCTGTCCTGGGCGAGCGGTTGCAGTACATTATCGTAAAGGATCATCAAGAGAGTCTGAAGGCTATCGATTACCTAAAGGCCCAGGGATCGGGCCGTTCGAGCTTTATCCCCTTACAACTCAAACAGAATCCGACTCTCTCCCCGACCTCTCCCGTCGAGGAAAGGGTGATCCCTCTCCTGGACGTGATCAAAGTAAGGGAGGAGTTTTCCCATCTGGCGACGTATCTCTTTGGGGAGGTGTGGATCGTCCCCGACCTGCGCCAGGCCATCGACCTATGGAACCGCGACTCCATCTGGAAAACCCTGGTCACTCTCGACGGAGAAGTGCTCCATCCTTCCGGCGTGGTCACAGGTGGCAGCAAAGAGCAGATCGGCTCCGGGACCTTCCACCGCAAGCGAGAGGTCCGCGATTTGACCCAAAGGACCGAAGATCTCCGCCAGCAAGTGGCGTCTCTGGAGCGCAACCAAGAACAGCTCTCCTCGCGCATCAAAAACCTGGAAGCCACCACCGCAGAGCTCACCCAGACGCTGCATCAGGAGGATCTGAAGATCGTCAGCGAAACGATGGAACTAGACCAGAACCAACTCGAACTCAAGCGCTGGATACTAAAGATCGAGACTCTACAGTTCGAGCAAAGCCAGCTGGCCGAGGAACTGGTTGAAGTGCATCAACAGGACCACAAGAGCACAACGGCCCTCCAGGCCTCTGAACTCCTGAAAAATGATAAAGAATTAACCTTGCGTCGTCAGGAAGAGGACCTGCAAAACTTGAAAGCCCAAATCGAAGGGCTTCTGGCTGAAGTCACCGAAGCGAGGGTGCGCTTGGTGACCCTTCAGGAAAAGAGGCAGACCCACGACCAGAACTTGGAGCGTGCCCGGAGGGTCTGCCAGGACACGGAATCCCTTCTTTTAAAACGCCAGGAGGAAATCCAGGAAAACTTCCGGTTGATCAGCGCCACCGAAGAGCAACGGCGGCTGGCTGAGTCTGAGCTCCACCGTCTTCTTTCCGAACACCAAGCGTGGCAATTGAGCATAGGAAACAGGAAAGAGACCTTGCTCCTGGAGCGCGAAAAACTCGGGAAAGCAGAGGACACTTACAAGGAACGCCGGGATGCGCTCCAGGAACTCATGGAGCAGAAGAATACCCTGGCGATGAAGCTCATGGAGCTCGACCTCAACCTCAAGCACCTTCTCGCCAACGTTGAGGAAAAGCACCGGATTAGTTCTGAGGCCCTCCTAAGCCGGGAAGATAATCGGGATTACTTCTCTCCGGAGGTAGAAGCCCGCCTCGGAGAATTGAAATCCCTGATTGAATCTATGGGCGAGGTGAACCTTTTGGCCATTCAGGAATATGAGGAATCGAAGACTCGCCTGGAATTCCTGACGGAGCAGGAGGCCGATTTGGTGAACTCCCTGGAAGCGCTGGACCAGGCCATCAAGAAGATCAACCGCACATCCCGCAAGCGTTTCGCCGAAACTTTCGAGGCCGTCAACGCGAAATTCAAGGAAATCTTCAGCACTCTCTTCAATGGGGGGCGGGCCGATCTTGTACTGGTCGACGAATCCAACCTTCTGGAGACGGGCGTGGATATCATCGTCCAGCCCCCGGGTAAGAAGTTGCAGAGTGTAAACCTTCTCTCCGGCGGGGAGAAAGCCCTGACCGCAGTTGCCCTGATCTTCTCTCTTTTCCTGATCAACCCCAGTCCCTTCTGTCTTTTGGATGAGGTGGACGCCCCCCTGGACGACGCCAACATCGGGCGATTCAATAGGATGATTCAGCAACTGGCCCAAAGATATCAGATCATTCTCGTCACCCACAACAAGCGTACCATGGAGACCGCCGACACCCTTTACGGGGTCACCATGGAAGAGCCAGGCATTTCCAAGCTCGTCTCCGTGAGATTGAACTAAAAGTAGAGCAAGGGTCCCAGGGTTCAAGGATTCTATGAATCTTTGATTGCGGATTTCGAATTTTTACATTTCACATTCTGCGATCAAAAACCCAACAGGAATCGTCCCTGGAACCCTGCTTTTATTGGAGGCCCGATGCCGGAAGAGAAAAAAGGATTTTTTCAACGCCTGAAAGACGGCCTTTTCAAAACCCACGAAGGCCTGGTCAGCAAGATCGATCAGCTCATGGCCGGGAGAAAGAAAATCGACGAAGATCTCCTAGCCGAGCTTGAAGAAATTTTAATCACCAGCGACATCGGGGTGAAAACCACCCAGGAGCTGTTGGACAACGTTACCGCCAAGGTTCGGAGCAAGGAACTCGAGGACGCCGATCTCCTAAAAAAAAACCTTCAAGAGCAAATTTTTCAGATCCTCAGCCAGCAGGAGAAGCCCATCAACCTCGAGGCCGCCCGCCCTTTCATCATCATGGTCATCGGCGTGAACGGCACGGGGAAAACAACGACCCTCGGCAAAATGGCCCAGAAATTCAAGACTCAGGGGAAGGCGGTCCTCCTCGTGGCTGCGGATACCTTCCGGGCGGCGGCCATCGAGCAGCTAGAGATCTGGGGTCAGCGAGCGGGGTGCGAGGTCATTAAACAAAAAAGCGGCTCCGACCCCTCGGCCGTCGTTTTTGATGCCTTGAGGGCGGCAAAATCCCGGGGGAGCGATGTGATTCTGGTGGATACGGCCGGTCGGCTGCATACGAAAATCAACCTGATGGAGGAGTTGAAGAAAGTCAAGCGCATCATGGACCGGGAAATGCCCGGTGCTCCTCACGAGATTCTCTTGGTCCTGGATGCCACCACCGGACAGAACGCCATCACCCAGGCCAAAATGTTTAACCAGGCTTTGGGAGTCACGGGAATTGCCCTGACCAAATTGGATGGTACGGCAAAAGGGGGAATCCTGATCGCCATATCCGATGAGTTGAAAATTCCCCTGCGGTACATCGGCATTGGTGAGAAAGTGGAAGACTTGCGCGAATTCAACGCCCGAGACTTTGTCGAAGCCCTGTTTTAACGGCCGGGTGTAGGGGGTAGGGTGTCGGGGGTAGTGGGTAGGGAGTAAAGCCTTACGCCCTCGCGACTAGCGCTATTTTCTTATTTTTATTTCTCCACTTTTGGAGAAAGGGATGGTGGTGGTGCTCAGGCTTGTTTTCAGGATCGCAGCTCCCTCGATCTTATAGCGCAGATCCTGACCGGCGAGAATAAACCCTAACGGGTTGCCCAGGTTTTTGAAATCGGTTTTCATGGGAACCTGGACCAAAGTCGAAGATGATTTGGCGATCTGCACTTCTTTCTCCACCCGGCCTTTCCCGACTTCCTGGTCGTTAAGGTAAGCCTTATATTCTAAGGCCCGCAGCTTCAAGTCAAAATGGTTGGGGTTCTGCACCTCGATGCCGAATAGGAAATGAATCTCCTCAAGGGAGATGCGGGTAACCGCAACCTCCTTCAGGGTAAAGGTAGGAGTCTCTAAAAACCAGCTCGGGCAGCCGGGTAGGAGGAACAAAAGGCCGAGAACCAGGATTTTCCTTAAAAGTTTCATCTTCTGTAAAATCTCTTTTCTTTCAATCTATCCAATGTCATCATTTCTGTCAACATTTCGCCCAACCTTTGCCCAACCTTGCCGCCCCCAATTTTTCATGTATCCGTTGCTATTTTTTCCTTCCCATCTTTTTCTTGACCCAGGGAGAGGAAGATTTGCGAGGCCAAAATCGGCCGGGAACCAGCGTTCGATATATTTCCTCACTCGGTCTCCGCAAAGAACAAGCGGATCGAAGAGTCTACTCAGTAGTTGCAAAAATATTCTCCGAAATTCGGTTTTCGCCCCTGCATCTAAAGGGCAATAACGGTTTTTCGATGGTCACAGGACTTCACCCCCGGTGTCCTTTGCCCCCCCACCCTAACCCTCCCCCTCGGAGGGGAGGCTGTGTCATAATTTGTTTTTGAGATTGCCACGCTCCCTGCGGTCGCTCGCAATGACTGATTTTATTGGGCTTTCCGGTCGATTTTAACCATTGCGACACAGTCTCGGGGGGAGGGGAGGGTGG
>Ga0315295_10001513_pt1 | contig 19931 bp, 21 predicted proteins | sample YL17G14_0_MG_FD_204453 | JGI IMG/M metagenome (GOLD analysis project Ga0315295, IMG submission 204453) | Sediment microbial communities from Yellowstone Lake, YNP, Wyoming, USA - YL17G14_0 | ecosystem: Environmental > Aquatic > Freshwater > Lake > Sediment | place: USA: Wyoming | collected...
TGTGGTATATAAAATAAAGCAGGGGATAAGCCCCTGCTCTTTATTTTTCGTATCGGAGGAGTTCAATGGCTCGGATGTGTGAAATTTGCGGGAAGAAGCCCCAGGTGGGGCATAATGTGAGCCATGCCAATAACCGGACCAAACGCCGCTGGTACCCGAATTTGCAACGGGTTCATGCCATCCAGAATGGGACCCCACGCCGCATGCGGGTTTGCACGCGTTGCCTTCGTTCGGGCTTGGTGGTTAAAGCCGTTTGACCGGGAACAAATTAAAGTTTCAAGTTGAAAGTTTAAAGTTAAAGAACCCAAAACTCGAAACCCGCAATTCGAAACTTTTATTTCCCCTCAGGCTTCAGCACTTTTTTCTTCCTTTCCCGTGGTGGGTAAACCACGGAGACGTTCCACTTTCAAAACATTCTTAAGCTTGGTCAGCGCCCGGAAGGCATTCTGCAGGTGCTTGAGGTCGTTGACCTCCAATTCAAAGTTGCAGATGGCCTTCTTGTCCTCCGTGGTGGACACATCCGCGCGGATGATGTTCACTCCCGAGGAGGCTAGGGCGGAACCGATCTCGGCGAGCAAACCCTTCTTATCGTTACAGATCACCCGCACCCGAACGGCGTGGACGGCCTTTTCTTTTAGGTTCCAGGAAACCTGGATCAGCCGCTCGGGGTCGCTGCCCAAGACATTGGGACAGTCGGCGGTATGCACCGTGACCCCCCGCCCCCGGGTGATGTAGCCGGAGATGGCATCCCCGGGCAGGGGGTTACAGCACCTGGCGAATCGAACCATCATATCCTCGATTCCCCGGATCTGAATGCCGCTGGGTTCCCGGCGGATCTTTTTCGCCAAGCGCTTGAGGCGGGATTCCTCCTTCTTTTCTATTTCGAGTTTTTCGGGGGGAATGAGTTTGCCGATAATCTGATTGGAGGAGACGTTTCCGTAGCCGACTTCGGCCATCAGGTCATCGACGGATTGGAAGGATAGGTCGCTGATGATCTTGTTCATCTCCCCGGACTTGATGAGTTTGCCGAAGTCCAGATGGTATTTTTTGAATTCCCGTTCGCAGATCTCTTTCCCCAAGTCCACTGACCGTCCCCGGACCTCGGCCTTGATCCACTGGCGGATTTTGGTGCGGGCGCGAGAAGTCTTGACGAACTTTAACCAGTCCTTACTGGGCTGATGGCCGGGCGCGGTGGTAATCTCCACGATGTCCCCGTTTTTCAACGGGTACCGCAAGGGAACGATTTTCCCGTTGACCTTTGCCCCCATACACTGCTGGCCGATTTGGGTATGGATGCTATACGCGAAATCAACGGGAGTAGAACCGACGGGGAATTGTTTCACATCTCCCTTGGGCGTAAAGACATAGACTTCGTCGGGGAAAAGGTCGATCTTCACCGTCTCCAGGAACTCCCGGGGGTCGCGCAGGTCCTGCTGCCATTCTAAGAGTTGCCGCACCCAGGCGAACTGCTTGCTGTCTTTGGGAGCAATCACCTTTCCCTCTTTATATTGCCAGTGGGCGGCAATGCCCTCTTCGGCCGTGCGGCTCATCTCCTCCGTGCGGATCTGAATTTCCACTCGCTCGCCATAGGGGCCGATGACGGTGGTGTGTAGCGACTGGTAGCCATTGGCCTTGGGCATAGCGATGTAATCCTTAAATCGGCCCGGGACAGGCTTCCACAGGGAGTGAATGATTCCCAAGGCTTCGTAGCAGTCCTTGGCCGTGTCCAGGATAATCCGGAAGGCGATCACGTCGTAGACCTGCTCGAACTCCAAGTTCTGAGCCTGCATCTTTTTGTAGATGCTGTAGAAATGTTTGGGTCGGCCGCTGACCTTGCCCACCAAGCCGTAGGAGGTTAACTTATCGGAGATGATCGAGCTGACTTCCTGAATGTATTTTTCCCTCTCTTCTTTTTTCCAGGCCACTTCTCTCGCCAGGGCGCTGTACTCTTCCGGATGAAGGTAACGGAAAGAGAGGTCTTCGAGCTCGGTCTTAATCCACTCGATGCCCAGGCGGTTGGCTAAAGGAGCATAGATGTCCAGGGTTTCCTGAGCGATTTTGACCTGATTTTCCGGGGGCAGGTACTCGAGAGTGCGCATGTTGTGCAGGCGGTCGGCCAGCTTAATGAGGACGATGCGGATGTCCTTGGCCATAGCCAGGAGCATCTTGCGGAAATTCTCCGCCTGCTGTTCTTCGTGGGTGGCCAAGGTTATCTTGCTGATTTTGGTCAGGCCATCCACCAGGTTGGCGATCTCCAGGCCGAAAGTCTGCTGGATCTCGTCGAGGGTGGTGTACGTATCTTCCACTGTATCGTGCAGGAGACCCGAGGCCACGGTGGCGAGGTCCATTTTCATGTCGGCCAGAATGGCCGCCACTTCCAAAGGGTGGGTGAGGTACCTTTCGCCGGAGAGGCGGACCTGTCCCTGGTGGACTTTGGCCGAAAAGACGTAGGCTTTCTCGATCAGGGTGAGGTCAGCTCCGGGAAGGAAGCGGTTCATCTTTTCGAGAATATCGTTGAGGCGAATCATCGAAAAACAGTTTAAAGTTTAAAGTTGTAAGTTCAAAGTTAAAGATCTATAACTCGTAACCTGAGACTTGAAACTCGCCATCCGAAACCGTTATTTCTTCTGCGAGGCAATCCAGTTTTTTACCCAGGGGATGGCTTGGTCCAGTTTAATCATCTGGACTTCACCGGTCCGGCGGACCTTGACCTCCACTGCGTTTTCCTTTATGGTCTTGGTGCTCAGGGTCAAACGCAGGGGAATGCCGATGAGGTCTGCGTCCTTGAACTTCACGCCTGGGGCTTCCTCCCGGTCATCGAAGAGCGTTTCAATCTGGGCATCCGATAAGCTCTGGTAAAAGTTTTCAGCCTCCTGGCGAACGGCCTCCTGCTTGAGGTTAACGGGTAAAAGGTGAACGAAGAAGGGCGTCAAGGGAAGAGGGAAGATGATTCCCTCTTGGTCATTACTTTGCTCTAAGGCTGCGGCGATGATGCGGGCCGGCCCGATGCCATAGCTACCCATGATGATGGGCTTTTCCTGTCCCTGGCGGTCGAGGTAGAGGGCTTTCAGAGGCAGGGAGTACTTTGTTCCCAGCTTGAAGATGTTCCCGATCTCGATGGTCTTTTCCACCTTCAGGGGAGAGTTGCACATGGGGCAGGCGTCCCCCGGCATGGCCACATGAATGTCGGCAAATTGGGCGGAGAAGTGTTCTCCGGGAATGACGCCGCGCAGGTGATATCCTTCCCGGTTGGCTCCGGCGACGAAAACTCCTTGACGGAGGGAGACATCCGCGATCACGGGGAGCTTCCGGCCTGGGGGCAGGCCGACCGGTCCGAGAAACCCCGCCTCTACACCGGTATGCTCTTTCACTTCCTCCCGGTGGGCCGGGCGGAATTCCCCCGCCAGACGCCGGAACTTTTTTTCGTGCAGCTTCTGGTCGCCCCGGACCAAGGCCAGAATGGGTCCATCCGGGCCCATCAGGAGCAGAGATTTGATGGTCAGCTGCGGGTCAATCCCGAGGTAGGAGCAGACCTCCTCGATGGTCCGGGAGTCTGGCGTGGCCAACTCTTCGAGTTTCCAAGTTGGGAAGGATGGTGGAGGGGGAAGAGAATTGGCTAACTCGACATTGGCTGCATATCCACAATTTTCGCAGAGAGCCACTTCATCCTCACCGGCCTGACTTGGGGCCATGAACTCATGGGCGCCGGCTCCGCCCATCATTCCCGGATCGCTTTCGACGGCGTAATATTTCAGCCCACACCTCTGAAAGATCTTGCCATAGGCTTCGTAATGGAGCTGATAGCTGTGGTTCAATCCTTCGGAATCCAGGTCCAGGCTGTAGGAGTCTTTCATTAGAAATTCGCGAGTGCGCAGCACGCCGCCCTTGGGCCGGGCTTCGTCACGAAGTTTGGTCTGGATTTGATACCAGATTTGAGGGAGGTCTCGGTAGGAGCGAATTTCCCGGGAGGCCAACCAAGCAACGACTTCCTCATGAGTCATCCCCAGGACCATCTCCCTCTTGGTCCGGTCTTTGAGGCGAAACATCTCATCCCCGATGTCATACCATCGCCCAGATTGTTGCCAGATCTCCGCGGGATGGAGGATGGGCAGGTTAATCTCCTGGCCCCCGATGGCGTTCATCTCTTCCCGGATGATGGCGTTCACTTTCTCCAACACCCGGAGGCCAAGAGGAAGATAGATATAAAGCCCTGCAGCCAGCTGCCGGATCATTCCCGCCCGGACCATCAGCTTGTGGCTAATGGCTTCGGCGTCGGTAGGATCTTCTTTATAAGTATGGAGCAGTGTCTTGGAAAAGCGCAAGAACTTTCCCTTTCAGAGGTTTTTGCGAAAGGCTTCTGCTTCTTCGATCAGTGCCGCAACCATTTCCGCCTCCTGGACTTTGCGGACGATCTTTCCCCTGCGAAAAAGCAAAGCTGATTTCTTGCCGGCGGCGATGCCCACGTCGGCCTCCCGGGCTTCGCCAGGGCCATTCACACAGCAGCCCATGATGGCTACTTGAATGGGCTCGGGCCAGTCGGCAAGCCGTTCCTCCACTTGCCGGACGATAGGCGCCAAATTGGTTTCACTCCGCCCGCAAAGGGGGCAGGAAACGATCTCCACGCCCCGGCGACGGAGGCCCAGCGCCCTTAGAATATGGTAGGCGGCTTTCACTTCCAAAATGGGGTCCGCGGTGAGGGAAACGCGGATGGTGTCCCCAATCCCCCGGTGGAGAAGGATTCCCAGGCCCACGGCCGATTTAATCCCCCCTGAAAATGGAGGGCCGGCTTCCGTGAGCCCGATATGGAGAGGATAATTTGTGAGCTTGGAGATCTTCTGGTAAGCGAAAATGAGGGGCAAAGGGTCCGAGGCTTTCAGGGAGATTTTGATCAGGTCGAATCCTTGGTCTTCTAACAGACGCACATGCCGGAGGGCACTCTCAACCATTGCATCTGGCGAGGGAGAGCCGTACTTCCTGAGAAGCGTCTTTTCCAGAGACCCGGCATTGACCCCGACACGAATGGGTACCCTTCTTTCCTGGGCGGTCTTGGCCACCCGGATGATTCCCTCCCGGCTGCCGATGTTCCCCGGGTTGAGGCGCAAACCATCTACGCCCTGCTCGATGGCTTCAAGGGCCAGTCGATGATCGAAATGAATGTCAGCCACGAGGGGGATGTCGGTCCTTTTTTTAATTTCTCCCAATTTTTTCGCGGCCTTTAGATCTGGAACGGCCACCCGCACGATCTCGCACCCCGCCCTTTGCAAAAGAAGAATTTGACCGACAGTAGACGAGACATCCCGGGTATCGGTCTTGGTCATGGATTGGACAACAATCGGCGCTCCACCGCCCACGGGGACACGGCCGATGAAGATCTGGCGGGTTTTTCTGCGGGGTATGGAGTCAGAAGGTCCCAAGTTTTTTCCCAGGGGTTTGGGGGTTGAAATTCGCGAAAAAATTACCCGCTTTTTTCCCCAGCAGGGAAATTTTTTCTCTCCTAAGAGCTCAACTCTTTTTCTTAGCCTCTGCTAAAAATATCATAGAAGAAATTCGATGAGAATGTCAAGGAAGAGAATGTCCTGGCCAGGGGTTGTGAGTCCATGGACGAAAATGAAAAACGAAAATGAAAAGTGAGGGATGGCAAGAGAGAAGGACATTTCCCTTTGGCTGGTGGACCAAGCCCGGGAAAGGATCAAGACAGGAGTCGGTCAAAGGGGATGTTTTGCTCCTTCTCTGCTCGGAGCGAGGATGGAGATCTTCCGTTTGATCAAAAGCGAAAGGACATCTTCGGGTTGCCTGTTTTCCTGGATGAATTGTCTGATCATCTTTAGCTCGTCTTTTCGGAAGTCCTTCTGGCATCGCCGAAGGACATTTTTCCAATGGGCTTCTTTGAGCTTCCCGTAAGCCAGGAGGGGAGTTTCCCCTTCCTGGGTCAACTCTACCTCTTCAGTGAGCTTTTCGGGAGAAATATTTTCCACTTCTTGTTGGAAAGCCCGGATGAACTTCTGGATCTTTTCCTCCGTCAAAGAACCAGAGCCATTTTGCGCGGAAATCTGCCTGCGCAAGGCATCTTCCTGAATTTTCAGGGAGACATTCGAGACCTGCAACCGTCCGGGAATTAGCTGGTAGAAGGCCGGTCGGCCCAGGCCTTCCTTTGTGCGCTTGATCAAAAACCTTTGTTGTCCGTTGCTGGCCTCGAAATAGCCGGCCTTCATGGAACCATGACCGGCTTTATCACTGATGTAAGAATCCGGGTCGGCGTGAAGTTCTTCCATGGGATGTTCCCGGTGGCAACGGGAAAACTCCCTCTGATTCTCAAGGTCTTCAGTGGACCATTCCACACCGGAAAGAAGGGAAGATTCGCCGAAATGTCCGAGGCTTCCGGAATGAGGGGCCACTTGATTGCACTTTGTACAGCGAATCAGTTTGGCGATCATTTTTTCTCCAGTATCTCTCCCTGATTTTCAGTGCATGCTGGTCGTCTGGTAGATCGGGGGGAGGACGGCACCGTTTTTGAAGTGCTTCGCGAACAAGGAAACCATATGGGGATCAAATTGAACTCCGGCATTCTTTTCAATCTCTTCCTGAACTTTCTTGATGGAGAGGCCTTGGCGGTAAGGCCGGTCCGAGATCATGGCATCATAGGAATCAGCCAGGGCGATGATGCGGGCCAGCAGAGGAATCTCCTCGCCAGAAAGTCCATCCGGATAACCCGTTCCATCCCAACGCTCATGGTGATGACGAATGGCCGAAATAATGGAATGGGAAAACGCCAAAGGTTCGATTAGATGTATCCCTTTGACGGGATGTTGCCGGATATCCAGACAATCATTTTGACTGAGGTCGTTCTTTTTGAGAAGGCGATTGCTCAAGCCGATCTTGCCAATATCATGGAGGAGAGTGGCAATTTGGAGGTCTTCTTTTTCTTGGGAAGAGAGCAAGAGGTCTTGAGCGATGATTCCTGAATAGAGAGACACCCGCTCAGAATGGCCATGGGTGTAAGGTTCTTTACTTTCCAGGATGTATATAAGAACTTTGAGGAAATCCAAATAGTCAACCGAGACTTTCTGCATCCGGAAGTTTTCCAGATCCCGAATAGATTCCTTCAACTCCTTTCCGATCTCATCGCCTGCCAGGGCCAACTCCATGCTGGCCCCTAAGTTGGATAAGTCCTCCCCTTGTCCGCCCTTTCCCAAAAAGCGGAGGCCTTTGATCTTTTGGATGAGATTTTTAATTTTCAGGTTAAAGTGGCGCCGGTCAACGGATTTACTGACGATGGAGATGATTTCGGCAACATTGAAGGGTTTGGAGATGAAGTCCACGGCTCCGTAACGGATAGCTTCTATGGCGGTTGTCAGGGTTCCGTATCCTGTTATAATCACGACTTCGATGTCATCTTGAGACTTCTTGATCTCCCGCAAAACATCGATCCCTGAAATCCCGGGCATTTTCAGGTCCAGGGTGACAAGATCGACCTTTTCCCGTTTGATGATTTGGAGCGCTTCCTGCCCATCTGTAGCCGTGTGGACTTGGTAAATGGGTTTAAGAATCATGCGCAAGGATTCGCGGGGACCAATTTCATCATCCACGACCAGTATGGTTCCTTGTTGGGCCATCTTAAACTCCCAGAATGGAAATCTTTATCATCTTCCTTTTATCAGAATTCTTGATTTTTCAGCAAATTTTATGCCCCCGGGGATTCCAACCAGTAATGACATAATCTCCTGACATTTTAATGTTTTTTCCCCAGAGGAAAGACAAAAGGGAGGCATTTGGTCTTTTTTGTACAAATCGAAAGATGTAATTGTTCAATTTCGTGAAGGTCTTTGTGAAATATTAGATAAGTTAATGCCCAGAGGCCCCGCGGGCAAGCTCCGTATCTTCACCGCACATTGACAGGATGTCGTCCTCTTTATTTTCCTCTTCCATAGCCTGGAGACCTTTAATTTTTTGAACGAGATTGTTGATTTTTTGGTTGTAGTTCCTCCGTTCGAAGCTCTTACTGACGACAGAAATGATATCGGGGATGTTGAAGGGTTTGGAGATGAAATCCCCAGCGCCGTAACTTATGGCTTCTTTGGCATTTGTGAGAGTCCCGTACCCGGTTATGATTATGATTTCGACGTCGGCCTTCAGTTTCTTGATCCCCCGCAGGACGTCGAAACCTGAAATTCCGGGCATTTTCAGGTCCAGGGTGACGATATCGATCTCTTCATTCTGGATGCACTTGAGTGCTTCTTGACCGTCTGCAGCCGTATAAACCTGGTAAATGGGTTTAAAAATCATGCGTAAAGATTCCCGGGAGCCGATTTCATCATCCACGATTAGAATCGAACCCTTTTCTTTTTGTGCCATTTCTATCTCCTTAGAAGAAAAATTAGCATTGCGCGGGCGGCAGTGGTCAAGATAAATTTCATTAACCTTATCGCTTAAAGGCCAAAGAACTTTAGCTATTTCTTTTTAGCGAAGGGATTCATTTTTCAAAAAGTTCCGCCTACTTGAAATTATTAGCGGCTTAGTTTTTTTGCTATTCTCGATTATTTTTTATGATCCTCCCATGCCCGAAGAGATCCTCTGAAATCTGGATGTGAAAAATTTTGCCAAAGCAATTTTTCGCCCCAAATATCACATTACCCATGATTTGATTTTTTTCGTTCAACATATAAATTTTTGCCGTATGGAAGAATCCTTGGCAAAAAAATTGCATCAAAAAAATAAAATTTTTAGGGGAAGGGAGAATGAAAGTAACCATTATGGCTACTGGAAATAAGAAGAAAGATGCCATGCGTTGCCAAAGATGCGGCGGAAGAATGATTTTTGAGAAGTTTTATGATGTGAGTAATGTGTTTTTTGGGTGGCATTGTGTCATCTGCGGGGAAATCCTTGATCCTGTTATTCTTCTGCATCGTCTGAGTCAAGACGCAGATCTTCGGATTCCTGAAGAAGAAGAAGAAGTTATGCATCTGGTAAAGAAGTATCTTCATGCCAAACCTAAAGTTCTGAAGGGGGGGCCAAAGGGTAAGGAAATCAGCTTTCCCACTGCCATTAAAGATAAAATTGGCATGAATTGAGGGGGCTTATGATCTTCTAAGCAGGGTTTCCGGAACAAACTTTGATAAGCAAAGCTGCCTGGGGCAAGACGACGCTCCAGGCAGCTTTTTTTTTGGCCCAAAATGAAGGGATGAGGTAAAAAGTGCACATTTTTTTAATGTATCTGGAAAAATTTCAACATTTATTAAAAAAAGTTAATCCAAAGAACCAGACAATCAATATAGATAATTGGAAAATTTTCGGAAGAAAGTTCCATCTTGAAAAGGAATAATCAAGCATGGTATACAGAACAAAGTAAGATCCCTGGTTTCTGGAGTATATTTGGTATCAAATCACAAAATATAGGCGGTTCTTTTGGGAATTAGCTTAAAGGCCATTGGAAGGGTTCGAAACTCTATAGGAAAAATGAAGAGGGAGGGATGGGAATCTGTGGTGTCGGAAATCATCCTCGACCCACAGCTTGAGGAGGCATTGGCAGGAGTGGAGGATTACTCCCACCTCCTGATTCTTTTTTGGCTGAGCCGGGTGCAAAAGGCCGGTAGAGGGATGAAAAAAATCCATCCCAAGGCACGCCAGGATCTTCCCTTGGTTGGTATTTTTGCCACGCGTACCCAGTACCGGCCAAATCCCATCGGCCTTACTTTGGTTAAGTTACTGGGGCGGAGAAAGAATGTCCTGCGGGTACGGGGCTTAGATGCCCTGAATGGCACGCCGGTGATCGACATCAAGCCGATAACCCCCCGCCACGAATTTCCCAAAGATATTAGGGTTCCCAAATGGTATGATCAGTTATGGAAGGAGTCAAAAAAATAACATTCCACTTAAGGGGAGATTCAACTCTTTTATTTTGGCTCCTCGGTGGGGATTCTGAAAGATTTTTTTGGGAAAGGCAGTAAAAGATGAGAAGAAGTCCCTCCGGTAATTGCCGGGATGAATGATGCAAATCATTTTAGGAGCTGGAAAGTATGGTATTGGAGAAAATGGAGAAGGAGGAGGCGGGCATGACGAACATTACCGGGGTGAAGGCCAGGGAGATTCTCGATTCGCGCGGGAATCCCACGGTGGAAGTTGAAGTCCATCTATCGGGGGGGGCGAAGGGGAAAGCGGCTGTTCCTTCCGGGGCTTCTACCGGAGAGAGGGAAGCATTGGAGCTGCGGGATGGTGACCCAAAGCGTTTCTTGGGTAAGGGTGTGCAAAAGGCGGTGAGGAATGTGCAGGGGATCATCGCCCCCCAAATAAAGGGCATGGAGGCTGCGGACCAGGTGGCCCTGGACTATTTTTTGATTGGGCTGGATGGAACGGAAAACAAATCAAAACTTGGAGCCAATGCCATCCTCGGCGTTTCCATGGCCGCCTGCCGCGCCTCGGCACAGGCCTTGGGCGTCCCGCTTTATCGATACCTGGGAGGCTCGGGAGCCAGAGAGATCCCGGTTCCGCTCATGAATTTCATCAATGGGGGAGCCCATGCGGACAACGCCTTGGATATTCAGGAGTTTATGGTTGTGCCCGCGGGCGCCAAAAATTTTTCCGAAGCGCTGAGGATGGGCGCGGAGGTTTTTCATCATCTCCGCCAGATCTTGAAAAAAAAGGGCTACAGTACCTCCGTCGGTGATGAAGGGGGTTACGCGCCGAGGTTAGAATCAAATGAGCAGGCGCTCCAGTTGATCATAGAAGGAATCACCCGGGCGGGATATGGGCCCGGGAAAGACGTTTTTTTAGCCTTAGATTCAGCAGCTAGCGGCTTCTACAAAGATGGGGGCTACGTTTTCAAAACCGGCAAGGAGAAAAAGCTCTCCAGCGAAGAGATGATCGATTTTTATGAAGACCTGGTGGAACGGTATCCCATAAAGTCCCTGGAAGATGCCCTGGCCGAAGGCGACTGGGAAGGATGGGAAAAGTTAACCAGACGGTTGGGAAAGCGCGTGCAAATCGTGGGGGATGATATTTTCGTGACGAATCCCAAAATCTTTCAAAAAGGAATTGAGAGGGGAGTGGCTAACTCCATCCTGATCAAGCTTAACCAGGTCGGGACAGTGACCGAAACGCTGGAAGCGATTGAGATGGCCAAGCGGGCCAAATATACAGCGGTCGTCTCGCATCGCTCCGGGGAGACTGAAGATACTTTCATCGCTGATCTGGCGGTGGCGGTGAATGCGGGTCAGATCAAGTCCGGCTCTGCCAGCCGGAGCGACCGGATGGCCAAGTACAACCAGCTCCTGAGGATTGAGGAGGAATTGGGCGGGGCCGCGATCTTTGGAGGAGTAAAGGTTTTCTACAGCATCGGGGAGGGTGGGATCGTATGAGCCCAAAAGAAAAAAGAGTTTCTAGAGGTTTGACCGGCTTGGAAGTTCTGGGAGTGGCCATCCGGTCAGAGGTGGAGGCGCATCGTTTTTATACCAGAATTTTGAAACGGGTCCAAAACCCGATCCTGCGCGAAAAATTGTCCCGGCTGGCGGGGGAGGAAAAGAGACACCGCCAGATCCTTGAGGAAAGATATAAAAAGAGCAGCGGCGAGGAATATCCCCCCTTGCCAACCAAAGGGGGTCCTGAAGGGAAAGGGCAGATTCCCAGGAATTTGACTCCGGAAGAAGTTCTTAAATTGGCCATTCGGATGGAACGGCAGGCGGCTAGCTTCTACCAACGGCAAGCCCAAAAATCCATGGACATGAGCGGAAGTTTCATGCTCGAATACCTGGCGGATTTCGAGAGAAACCATGAGCGCAGCCTGGAAGCGGAATTGAAGGCTCTGCAGCGTTTTCCCGACTGGTTCACATCGAAAGACCCAGTGGTCATGTTGGTAGGGCCATGAAAAGACAAAATCCCAAAAGAGAAAAGGAAGCAAAGAGGGACGAGGGGATGAAAAAGTGGGAATATCAAATTACCCGACACCATTTGCAGAACGCGGCCGACAAGGGAGAGGAGCCCCCGGGGGAGGCTTTTTATTGTGATGACCGAGGACAATGCTTCCTCCACGACACCTCGCAAGCAGCCGCAGAAATGATCCGGGAGGCCTTCAACGAGGAGGGAAAAGGTGGATGGGAGCTGATCCAATTTGGGTACCATCTGGGCGAGATGATGTGTGTCTGGAAAGGGGCCGTGGATTGAGATGAGCTACGGGGAAAGGTGTTGGCAAGTTGGGCCCCCAGAGGCCCACGTTCGGAAAAACGCAGATCCGGTGAGAGAAACCCTTTCAAGTCCCGTTTGGGGATGAAGATTTGAAGAGAACCACATCGATCGTTCTCATGACCGGCTTAGGGGCGGTGGCCGTAGGGGGCCTGGTATTCCTTTCGTTGCACTGGTCCGTGATCCATTCCCACCTGAACGGCATAGCAATCCATGGGAATATCGATCGCCTCAAATCCTTTGTTCTTTCCTATGGCTTCTGGGCCCCCCTGATCTCTGCATTTCTGATGGTTGGCCAATCCGTAATCCTTTTCCTCCCTGCCTTTCCCATCTTTGTTGTCAACGCTCTCGCCTTCGGTATGTTATGGGGAATGCTTTTGTCCTGGAGCAGCGCCGTTTTGGGTTCGATCATCTGTTTCGCCATCGCTAAGACCCTGGGGCGGCCGGTTGTCCATCGGTTAGTAAACAGAATTCATCTGGAAACAGCGGACGCAGCCCTGAGGAAGTACGAGAAATACATCATTCTCTTCTTCGGGTTCGTTCCGGTTATTTCTTTCGATGTCATCAGCTATGCCGCGGGCCTTACGCTCTTAACCTACTGGGAGTTCATCCCCCTGGTCTGCATCGCTCAAATCCCCAGTGCGCTGTTCTACACCCTACTGGTGCATAAGATCGACCGGGGGACGTTGGACATCTATTGGCTAGTGGCTGCGGCCCTCTTCTTTCTGTTGGGAATCGGAAGTATCGCGGTGAGGGCTTACTTTAGCCGGAGGCGGCGAAAAGAAATTGCCCATATTCCTTCTTAGGTCCGCGTTCTTTTCCTTCTTGAAGAAGTAGACCCGCTTCCTACAGGGAAGAATGATGAAAATCTTTCATCCTATTTTGGGGTGCTTAAATGGACCGCCGCATAATTCCATGGCGCTGTAACCCAAAAGGAATCCCCATTCATGACGCTTTTGACCCCTTCGGACATAAGAAGCTGTATTAATTTAGCGTTTTGCAAAGAACCGCTAAATTTCACCGAAAAATAAGAACTGCAAAATGAAAAATGTAAATTTCAGGGGAAAATGCCCGTCATTTTGAAATTTGCAGTTTAGATTTGGCCTTTTGTCCCGCTGAGGCGGGAAAGTTTAGCCAATCCTTCAAAGGGCTAAACTGTTACAAGAGCACTATGGCGGCACTAAAAAAATCGCCATATTATTCCCAAATCTCCGTCGAGTATGGGAGCCCATCATGCCCGAGTTGCCAGAAGTAGAGACCATCGTCCGCGGTTTGCGGGAAAAATTGAGAGACCTTGAGTTTTCCAAGGTTGAAGTCCGCCTGGGAAAATGCATTTCGGGTTCGAAAAAGTCGTTTCGCGCATCCCTGAGAGGAAGAAAGATCCTTGGCGTAGAACGCCGGGGGAAAAATATCATTTTTCACCTGAGCGGCGGGATTGTCTTGCTAGTTCATCTGCGCATGACCGGAAGGTTGAGGTTCGTCCCCGCGCATACGCCCCCGGAAAAACATACCCATGTAATCTTTTCGTTTCAGGATCATCCCTGCCAACTTCGTTTCGCAGACCAGCGTCAGTTCGGCAGGATTTGCGTGGAGAAGAAGGCTGGTGACCAGCTGAGTTCTCTCGCCGCCTTGGGCCCAGAGCCTTTCGAAATGTCGGCCAAAGAATTCACCCACCGGGCACGGGAAAAACGTCGGTCGATCAAGCCGCTCCTTCTGGACCAGGGATTCCTGGCTGGAGTGGGAAATATATATGTCGATGAGGCTCTCCATCGGGCTCGGATCCACCCCCGGCGTAAGGCCAATATGCTGGAAGAAGAAACCCTCCTTAGGCTCTACCATACCCTTCGACGTATTTTGCGAAAGGCCATCCGGGCCGGTGGTACCTCCGTCCGAAGCTATGTGGATGCCAGCGGATTTGCCGGCGGCTTTCAACATTTCCTGCGGGTTTACGGCAGAGAAGGAAAGGCTTGTCGATTCTGCGGAGCATCCATCGTCCGGGAACGAGTGGGTGGAAGGAGCAGCTTTTTCTGTCCCCAGTGCCAGCCCAGACCGCGAACCTAAAACAGGCGCTGTTTGAAATCCTGGGAATCTCGCTCCCCTACAGGAAAATCTGTTGCATTAAAAAAAGCCCCGTTCTAAAATGAAGACTGGCTTTATTCTTCTCTCGGAAGATCGGCGAGAACTTATGGATCGGCTGGAAATTTTAAAAAAATCCAATTTCTTCTCCTCTGTTTCGGAACCCACCCAGAAAGAGATCAGCCGGCTGTTCACCGAGGAAAAATACCAGCGGGACGATTACGTCTTCTTTGAAGGGGATGCCCCGGAGTGGTTTCACATCGTCAAAGAGGGGAAGGTAAAGCTGGTCAAGCACTCGGACACCGGCAAAGATGTCATACTGCAAATCTTCGCTCCCGGAGACATTTTCGGGGAAGCCTCCCTCTTTGATCGCAAACCCTACCCCGCCTCGGCTCAGGTCATGGAGCCCGCGACCATCCTCAAACTCTCCCGCAAAGACTTCTTCCTCTTCTTCGGACGCCATCCTTTTGTGGCCACGGAGATGATCATGGACTTGGGCCGACAGCTGCGCGAGGCCCACGCCACCATCAAAAGCCTGGCCGTGGACCGGGTGGAGCAGCGCATCGCCAACATCCTGCTGAAGCTGGCGGATAAATTGGGAACCGGCGAAAAGAGTGGGATCATGCTCAACCTTGCTCTCACCCGACAGGATTTAGCGGACATGGCTGGAACGACCGTGGAAACCACCATCCGGGTGATGAGTCGGTTCACCAAATCAAAGATCATAAAACCGGTCAGCGGAAAGATCTTCATCCTCGACTCGCAAGCTTTGAAGAGGATTTCAGAAGGAAAAGAATACTCTTAACCCTCCCTTCATGGACAAGATCAAAGAATCCTATTCCAAAGCATCCGATTCCAAATGATGGACCCCCCTTCCTCCGAAAAAGCGGGAGGAGCCTAGGCTCCTCCCATCTTTTTCTTGTATTTTCGGCAGGAAACTGGGAGGTCCTGTTCATCGAAGGTGGAGAGTTGAAGAGGCGAGGAAGGGCTGGATCTAAGAGCCATGTTGAAATCGCTGGGATGGTAAGATGGGGCAGATCTGCCGGCGATTTGTGGGGTTAACGGAGAAACGAGTGTTGGAGGAAGCCGTCAAGCAATTTCTTTAGAAGAAAACATGATTTAGATCATTTTTATAGTCATCCAGAATGATAGGGTAATGCAAAAGGGGCCCGATTTTTTGTATTTTAGACCTGCTGATTAAATTTATAGTATAGGAATTTCCTTTTTTATCCCCCTCCCCCCAACCCCCTCCCACCAAGGGAGGGGGATACTGAGGGACTCCAAAATTCCCTCCCCCTGGATGGGGGAGGGTGAGGGTGGGGGTGTTAATAACTTGAAAAATGAAGGTATGATAAGATAATCTTTAGGGAGGTTTGAAGGTTATGTCGGAAGGGAAACGAGAGGTTGACAAGGAAATGAACATTGGCGAGGTCCTGGACAAGTATCCTGAAGCGCGAGAGGTCTTTCAGAGACATTTCGGGGAAAGCTGTTTCAATTGCCGCAGTTCCCGGATGGAGACGATTTCTTTCGGAGCGCTGATGCACAATACGGACGCCAATGCGATTGTGCGAGAACTTAACGAGAAGATCAAACAGTGAAGGAGGAGGGGGAATGACGCACAAGATTACCGATGATTGTATTATGTGTGGGACCTGCAAAGAGGAGTGTCCAGCCGAAGCCATCAGCGAGGGAGACCCCAAATACGTGATCAATCCTGATTTGTGCACAGACTGTGCGACCTGCGTCGATGTTTGCCCGGTAGAAGCCTGCGTGCCGGAATGAAGGACTGGAAAGCAACGATGAAGGCCAATGGAGGCCGGGGTTTTAATCCCCAGACATATCCATTCATATAAAAAGGAGGAATCTGTGCGGGAGAAAGTGGAGAAAGTGATCGATGAAATCCGTCCTTTTCTGGAGGCGGATGGCGGGAATATCGAGCTGATCGACGTTCAGGAAGGGGTCGTCAAGGTGAAATTGGGGGGCGCCTGTGGTTCATGTCCCATGTCGCAGCTCACCTTGAAACGCGGCGTAGAAGCCCGGCTCAAAGAAAAGGTTCCTGAGGTCAAGGAAGTCGTCGCGATTTGACCCCCGGTCTAAAAAGTGGCAGGGTCAGTCGTGGCGATCATGAATCATTAATATTTGTCACTCAAACTGACACTCCCACTTAGATGATCCTGCCTACCGATAGAGCTTCGGCGACAGCTTCCAGCGCTTTGCGGGGGGTTTTCGCATCCCCGATCAGGAAGATTTCGGGGACTCGATCCTTGAGCTTTTCATAAAGACCGGAGACCGGTTTTGCCCCAGTAGCAATCACTACCGTATCACTCGGGAGAAGATCTTCCTTGCCTGCCCGGTCCACGACAACCCCCGCAGCAGTGATCTCCTTGGCGCGGGTGTGAGTGAGGGTCTTAACGGAAAGGCGCCAAAGGTCCTGCAGAATAGTCCACCGGGTGCTGCGGCCAAGATCCCGTCCGATTTTACTAACCATCTCCACCACGGTAACCCTTTTTACCCCCCGAAAGAGGAGCGAGTTCAAAGTCTCCAAACTCTCAGCCTGATTGACCATGAGAAAACGAAGGGTATCGCCGTCGATCGTTCCTTTTCGGGCCAGGAAAAGCGCTGTTTCCAACCCAACGGCCCCGCCGCCAATGACGATCACCTCTTTTCCCGTATCTACCTTTCCGGCAAGTACATCCCAGGACATGACCACGTTGGGGCGGTGGATGCCCTTGATCTCGGGCACCAATGGATCTGCCCCCGTGGCTACAATGACCGCGTCGGGTTTTTCCAGCTCGACGTGCTCTGGCGTAACTTCGGTGCGGATGTGCACGGCCACGTTCAGGTTTTTCATCTGATTTTCGAGGAAACTCACGAAGGTGGAAAACTCGCTCCGCCCCGGTGGGATCGCCGCCAGGTTAAGCTGCCCGCCCAGTTTTTCCTCCTTTTCGTAAAGGCAGACCTCATGCCCTCGCCGGGCCGCAACCCGCGCGGCTTCCATTCCCGCCGGGCCGCCCCCGATGACCATTATTTTTTTCTTTCGGGTCGTTGGAAGGATTGTCAACTTCCCTTCCGCGCCTGCTCTGGCATTGACCAAGCAGGTGACGGCCGTTTGTTCAAAGAGGGGATCAAAGCATCCCTGGTTGCAGGCGATGCAGTAGTTGATCTCGTCAAAGCGTCCCTCGCGGGCTTTGTTCGGAAGCTCAGGGTCAGCGATCAAACCGCGGGCAAACCCAATGAGGTCGGCCTGGCCGTTCCGGAGGATCTGGTCGGCCAGGAGAGGATCGTTAATCCGGTTGCAGGCCATGACCGGGATTGAGACAGCCTGCTTGATTCCTTGGGCCAGGTAAGTATATGCCCCCCGGGGCAGTCCCATGGTGATTTGGGGGATGCGGGTCTCATGCCAGCCGGCCGTGACGTTAATCATATCCACTCCAACTTTCTCCAGCTCCCGGCAGAAAATCTGCATCTCCTTGTTTTCCAGGCCACCCTCCATGAACTCGTTCCCAGCCACACGGAAGATGATCGGAAAATCAGGGCCCACCTCCTTACGAACTTCTCGAGCTACCTCCAGGCCGAAGCGCATGCGGTTTTGGAATTCTCCACCGTATTCATCCTTTCGCCTGTTCACGACGGGAGAAAGAAACTGGCTGATGAGGTACCCGGCTGCGGCGATGACTTCTACGGCATCAAAGTTCGCTCTTTTTACACGTCCTGCGGCGAGGGCATAATTCCTCTGGACCTGCTTGATCTCGGGGATGCTCAGCTCCCGCGGAGTCTCGCCAGTAAACTTTGAGCGCACAGGGGAAGAAGAAACGGACTGCTTGCCGCCGATGAGAAAGGAATGGACGAAACGCCCGGAATGATAAAGCTGGGCGGCAACCTTGGCCCCGTTAGCCTGAACTGCTTTAGCGAGTTCAGATAACCCCGGGATGAATTTTTCCTCGCGGATGCTGAGCATGTTTGGCGGGCCGCTGTATTCGTCGATGGTGCAGCCCCCGATGATCATCAGGGCCACACCCCCTTTGGCCCGTTCCACAAAAAAATCGGTATGGTGCGGGAGAACCATTCCGTCCCAGGAAGGCAGGTAGTGCATGGCGGGCATGACGATGCGGTTCTTGAGCTCCATCCGGCCAACTTTGATGGGGGTAAAAAGCATCTTCAACATTCCTGTCTCCTTCAAAAAGAGTGCTGCGGTTTTGCAGTTCTGCTGTGCTGCCGTAACATTTTCTTTAACAGCAGTACTGCAGCACTTCAGCACTTGTTTTACATTTTAGGCATTTTAGGCACTTTGTAAGGCTTTCTTCCCCGCCTGAATAATCCTGGCAATTTCCACAGCCCGCTGGACCACCTCCTTGGCCGTATAAAGACCGAAAGTATCCTCCATGACCATGTGCCGGACACCTTTGGTCCTCTTTCCTTTGCCGTCGAGGCTGGTGAGGGCCAGACCGCCGCGGCCGACGGAGATCATATTGAAAAGAGCAAAGGTTGTGTTAAGATTACTGAGAGTCGCTTCCAGTCCGCCATGGCGGATGAAGGCCACCACCAAAGCTCCGCCCACTTTGTCTTTCAGTTTCCCCCCATGGGCGTTACCATAAACAAATACACGCATGCGGTCGATCATGTTGGCCATCAGTCCGGACATCCGACCGATGTGCACGGGCGTGGCCAGGATGATCACGTCGGCGCGCTCCACGGCAGGATAGATCTTATCCATTCCATCGGAGATGGCGCAGAATTTTTCGGGGGTCTGATTCTGGATGCACCAGTTGCAATGTTGGCAGCCTGTGATCTGCAAGCCGGATAAGTTGAAAACCTCTGTTTGAACTTCAGGGTTTGAAGCAGCAACCCGGAGCACTTCCTTCAAGAGCGCCTCCGTGTTGCCTTCCTTTACCGGGCTTCCCGCAATACCTAAAATTTGAATCATGAGTGGACCTTTCCGTATTCAGTGATCAGTCACCCGTTTCAGGCTGAGAGTAAAAAGCCGGAGGCTTTTCCACAGGAACCCTATCATAGAGTTCGATTCGAATCAAGATTCTTGCTCACTTTCAGCCGCCATTCGCTCGGAGAGTTTTTTGGAAAATAAAAAGCCAGGGGAGGATAACCCCTGGCCCTTACGGTGGCCGGCCGAATGGCTGACCTGGTCTTCTATGCCTATTTCGGCAATTCAAACATTCCCGTCATCCGAATGCAGCCTTGCACCGTGTCTTTCAGGATTGGCCGGCCGCGGGCGACGGACTGGAGTTTTCCTCCACCTTGAATGCCTTTCCACTTGCCTGTACCCTGCAGAAATTTCCAGGTGCCTTCTGTATCCCCTAGATCACGGAGGTTTTCGGTCACCACATAGTCCCCGTCGGGGTTCATGAATTTGATGTAACCGTAATTGTGGGTTTTGCCGGCCACCACCCGTCCTACGCCCACGCCGTGGAAGGTCAGGTTATCGAAGGCCTTGTCCGGCAGATTGCTGCGGGCGATTCCCTTGAAGTCAAAGCTCGTGACCCTCATTTCCTCATTCTCCGACACCAGCGTCCCGGTCAGAGAGAAACAGTAGGTGATGTCAATGGGCTGCTCGGCCCGGGCGACCGGATGGAAGGAAATCAGGCCCAGCGCAAAGACCACAGCTACATTCAGAATGATCAAGGATCTCATTCCCCCTTGCTTCTTGGAATACATGGAAAACCTCCTCA